>Ga0099849_1001684_pt1 | contig 10390 bp, 4 predicted proteins | sample CB_VirMetaG_4_FD_78177 | JGI IMG/M metagenome (GOLD analysis project Ga0099849, IMG submission 78177) | Freshwater to marine saline gradient viral communities from Chesapeake Bay - CB_1508_1M Viral MetaG | ecosystem: Environmental > Aquatic > Marine > Coastal | place: USA: Chesapeake Bay... | reverse complement strand
CAGGGCGACGGCACTGGTGGAACAGTAACGATTGCTCCTTCACACGCTGCGGTAATTTATTCTACAGGTACAGGCGTAACTAATACCGCGGCAGTCAAAGAAGTTTCCTCTTCAATGCAATTTAGCGATATAAATGTTACAGGGGGAAACATATCGGGCCTTGCTGATCCAATTGAAATAGCCGACGGAGGCACAGGTGGGACAACTGTTTCAGAGGCCCAAACGGGTTTAGGGCTGTTGATCGGTACTAATACGCAAGCGTGGGATACGAAATTAGATCAGATCAGTAGTACAGGGACCCCGACAAATAATCATTTTTTGGCAGTGCAGGAAGACAGCGGAAATCCCGGTACTTACACATGGCAATCCGTAACGCCCACTGACGCGAGAGCGGCTATGGGGGTTAATATTGGTTCTGAGGTACAGGGGTATGACGACGGTTTAGAAAGCATTGCGGGCCTTACCACTGCCGCGGATAAGATGATCTACACTACGGGATCTGATGTTTACGCGGTTACTGATTTTAGTGCAGTAGGTCGAAGTTTTGTAGGGGCCGCAGACGCAAATGCGGCGGTTACTGTTTTAGAGCCGTCGTTTACCGATGCCACAAAACTTGGACTATTACAGATTACAACCAATGGAACGGCAGAAACCGACACCGTTGTTTCTACGGATTCAAACGGCGATGCTTCTGGAATACGAGTTTTAAGCGCAAAAGGTTTTAATGAAACAACATACGATAATGGAACTACAGCAACGTTTGATTTAGACAACGGAAGTGTTTTTAAATGGGCACCGAATTCTGCAACTGTTAGCGTTGTGTTTTCCAATACACCCCCTGCTTCAAGCACCGTAACGAGAAGTTGGACAATTGTTTGTACTCCAAATCAAGCGAACCCTCAAATAAGTTGGCCTAGCAATGTCGAATGGAGTAACGGGTATCCGCCTGCTAACCCTTTTAGTGGGACAACTTCTATATTTAGTTTTATGCAAGTATGTGACGGAACGGTAGCAAAGTTATACGGGTTTATGTCTGGCGACCGCATGTCTTAGGGAGATAACAAAACATGCCAAGTTTTACACAGAGAGTAGCCGCAGCGTTTCTTGAAAGAAGGGGGGTTTCGTTGCGTGGAGTTGCTTCGCATATGCGAGGGGCTGAATGGCTTGATACGCGTACGCAAGGCGGTCTTCCATATAATGAAAACATGCGCGACCTAAAGGGTAAAAAATTTAGCATGGTAATGAACTCTACCGCGCTACGTTTTGTCAATTCATATACAAACGATGGACCTGTTGCGCCGTTAGACGCAGAAACAGAATGGTGGAAGGGGACAGGCTATTATTTCACTGGTTATAATTTTGGTGCGCCTTTTGACGTGTTTATTGATGATCACCAGTATAGTTCGTATGGCGTAAATATTCCGTTTGGGCATAGCGGCTCTGGTCCAGATTGGACTAGGTATCGTGGATCAGATGAAACCGTAAACGGTTATGTAGCAGAGTGTGTTACGAACGATATTAACCGTGAGCCACTGCCCCTTACAAATCCTGCGAACACCGATTACATGGCTTTGATTTCAGGCCGCGCTTTTTCAGTATTTGCAAACAATACGACAAATTTTCCATCTGTGGTTTCGAAAGTAAATACAGCAAATAGTTGGGCAGAAAGTACGACCCGAAGTTTATACGCATACGGTCCGTTTATTGGGGGTTGGAATATCAGTTCTTATCCTTTTAACACTACCAAACCAACTAATGACCAAGATCAATCCGTTAGAAACTACGATCAGGAGTATTCTCAAGAAGGTCAGTATGGGGTAAATAAGCCATTATCCCCTTATTTTAATCACGGCATGTATCGTAATTACGGAAGTGCGATTTTACCGCAACATCCAGTTATGTTTTATAGTCGATGGTATGACGGAGCCGGAGAGTCTTCCCGTTTAAATATTTACGAACACGGGACAATTATAGATTTACATTTTACAGGGTATCATCCGGGGACGAGGGCGGACGGAACTACTGCATACGGCGCACGGGGCAAGCCTTTGTGGATCGAAGGGACAAACGAACACTATGTATTTAGGTCTACTTTTAGAAATGCTTATTACCCCGGTCCTGTTTTCTATGGAGATGTTAATAACAATTACACAAAGGTAGCCACCACAACACCGTCAGACCCAATTGGCGTAGTTTGTCCCCCTACCGACCCCGCTTTTAGTACCCAAATTGACCCTTTAACGGGTATTTTTGATTGGCGCACAATGACAGATTCTACTGTGCAAAAGGTATATAGTTACAAGTGGACATTAGATGGCCGTGACTGCTACGTTTTGGGTTCTGAGGGAACTTGTTTTGACCCAGACCCAGACCTTTTCTTATGTACAGACAACGTGCATTTATATCACTTTCAATTAACAAATAGTAATAATCGTTTCGATTTCTCTGATTTGCGACAGATTGAAAAAGTCTCAATAATATCAAGACGAAGCTATGACCCAATTAATTTTGATTACAATGGCACAGATTTTGATAACCAAATAATGAACATGGAGATAAATCCTGCATGGTTGGCAGGGACCGCTTACAAACCCACGGAACTCGGAAGTTACCCCGCGCCTGATCCCGATGAAGATTTTCTAATTTATTTTTCATTTAATATGAGGCAGCACTCGGATGATACGAGTTCATATGGGCCACATTGCGGCGGTCCCGTAATCCTTTGTTTCGGCACTAACTCTAATAGTAGAAGCATACTTGATTTGCACCCTAAAAAGGAGCATCAGGTAGCGACGGATGAAATTCCCGGTGTTACGCCTCGTCGGTATGATACTAATGACTTCACGCTTTACCAAACGGGCGGCGGTGCGACAAGGGGCTTTCGGTTTCGCTACGTTTATCATCGCCACGACGGGGATGGAACGGGAACAGATGAAAACGGGACCTACGCATTAGACGGTCCTATTATGTTCAAAAATGAAGATTATTGGAATAAACGTTGGAATTACGTTATAAGGACTATTCCGCGAACCCGTAGAGAAGTCAGAGCCTCTCGTAACAAACAAAAATCTATTGCAGGTATGCCGTGGAGTGGCGCACAAAAAAACACAAACACCGATCAGGCAACAGGTCCGGTTCCGTCTAATGTCTCAATTCGAGGCAACGTTTTGGGGGCCACCGATCTAAAAAGTATGACTGATTGGGAAGGCGGATCAAATAAAGCGTACGACGCTTACATGTATTGTTTTTTGTTCAACCATGATGGGACGAAACTGTATTGGATTTCATGGGATTCGTATGACCCTGACGATAATGTACGATCAGCAAGACGATGGGTTCTTTGCTCGGCCGATGTGAATACGCCATATGACGTGACAGACATAGACAGCAATTCTTTAATTTACCTGCGTTTGCACGAAATGTACGAAAATACGGTTGGATACGATGGTGGTTTTGTGTTTGGGCCGAATTTTTATTTAAAATGGCCAAGAACAGGTGAGTATGTAGACCAACCTACTGCAAAACAACGTGTTCACGACATGGGCTTTCCTTTAGGTATGGAGTGGGCGGCAGTTACCGAACCCACTAAAGGTATTCAGACAATTTACGAAGACGCCTTTGATAATGTCTTTGGACTTTACGGCAATTATGGGAACAGGTGTATTCAAATTCACTGGTCGGGTATAAGAAATGGCGATTGGAAGGGTCCCTCCCACACTGTCCAATCCACTGCGGGACTTTCTCCTAATTTCAAAGCACCGGGTTCCGGGTATTACTCTTATTCCTCTTCAGACTTTTACCCCACTGATGCAAGTATGCAAGGCGGTTTATTAAATTGGGTCGTTTTACCTTATCCAGACCGATTAACGTACAACACTCTGGAATCAACCCCTAGACTTTTAAAGGCGCGATGGGCGCGACCACGCTCTGGTTTAGACCCTGCGTATTCTTCCATCGCTACAACTTTGCCTGAAATTCATTCCTATTTGGGCGAAAATATTTTTGGTGGACGCAATTTTTATAGTGATACCTCTTATCCGTCTTTAGGGTCGTCTTCAAATAAATATAAATACTTCAAAAACAATCAATTATTTAACAATAACGGTAAAAGTAGTTGGCTTTATGGTTATCAGCGATCAGATACTACAAATCATCCGCTAGGGTATTTGTACACTGGAAACTTCTCATACCTAACAGAAAATAATTTTAAAGGAAAATGGTCCCGATCTTGGCAAATTAGGGATATAAAATTTTACAATAAGGGAACCCGTGCCCTTATAGTTATGATGAAGTCTGGAAATTACACTTTACCCAACTTTGACTTAAAACGTTGGGACCCACAGGCACAACTAAGTTCAAGCGATCAAGCGCAAGTGACTAGCGGCATTTCATCCAGACGTGACAAGGACTCGGATAATGTTTATGAGGTGTGGCTAGATGTGCGTCTTTCCAGACCGTACCAAATTTACGCTCATACCGCGTCTGCGTCCACATACCCTGATTATCGCAATGATGATAATATTGAAGCGGGTTACTTTAATTTTGTGCGAAACGACGTACAGTGCTTGTCTTCGTTTTCACACTCCATGGCTCCGACTAATATTCAATTTTTACAGGATGGACAAACCCTTGTGCGTTTTAGTTCTCCCGCCGCTTTTCAGACACTTCAAGCTCCGGCTCCTATGAAATGGGTGCCAAATGTTCACGAAGGCGATTTTACTTCCACGGGAGATAATTGGGAATTCCCAATTAACGACATGTCCGAACAAGTTTGGTGGGGCATACAATTCCTAAAAAGCCAACAAAGCGATTACAAATTCGCTCATTTAGATTCCGTTGATCCTGCTGATCCGGGGGGCGTTGGCCGTGGAACATATCAGCAAAAATTGTTCTACCAACAGCCTTTCCAAGATTACGATGAATATAAAACGATAGGCCCTACGACGTTTTCTTACGTTGACATGAACGAATCATGTTGGCGTACGCCGGACCTTGCGGCACGTTACGGGCTTGTGTCCCCCGATGGGCGTTGGGCGTATATTTCCGGACCTTCAAAAACAGGAGATAATTTCGATGAAAGTAGACTGTCGGTAAGCGGTTATACTAGCACCACTAGCGACGCCGGACTACTTATGAAAATAAGACCTCACGACGCCTACGAAAAGTGATAATGTCATGCCCTACCAAAAATTAAGGTTTAAACCCGGTTTCAGTAAAGAAGGATCAAACTACGCCAACGAGGGCGGGTGGTACGACGGCGATAAAATGCGCTTCCGTAACGGAAGACCGGAAACAATTGGCGGATATGAATGGATTGGTGAAGAAACCTTTGAAGGTGTTTGTCGCGCAATGTTTAATTTTTCTTTGTTAAACCGCGCCGATCTAATGTTTATTGGTACAAATGAAGCTGTCTACATTGAAGAAAGTTCTTCTTTCGCAAATATTTCGCCAATAGTGAAAACTAATAACCTGCCCTTTGTGCAAGACGCTACATTTTTAGCACAATTTGCAACAGGTGATGTTTATGTAGGAATTAACGATTTTCCTGCTGAACCAAAAGGTGTTCAGGCAACATTTACTCTAGGGTTACTAACCTCTGTCTCTGCAGTTAGAAACGACGGTTTCGGGCAACAGGCAAACCTAAGTGTCGGTATAGTCACTATAACTACAGGGCCACAATCGGTTACTGTCGTCGGAGAATCCTCTGATGTAAGTGTCATTACCTACAACCCTGAATTAACATTCTCTTTAAATTCTGTTAACATTGTTACGGAAAGAGACACCGTAAACGGACCGATAGAGTAACGTCATGCCCACCTGTTCTGTATATGTGCCAAATTTAACGGACCCTACTGTAACCCCGCCAAGGGTGCGCGTGACCGAAACGGGCCATGGCCGCTCGGTTGGCGATATGATTGAGTTTTCAGGTAAAAGTTCTCAGGTAGATTTTTTATTTTTGAATGGTTTGTTTCCAAACACAAAACCTAATCTTTTGACGGGGAGACAACTTGTATCAGGCGTTGTAGATGCGGACACATATGACGTAGTGGTGTATTACGGCGTTAGTCTTGCAGCGTCTCAAACGATAACCGACGTTACCGTGAATTCAGTAGTGCAGCGCGGTATTCGCGCTATTTGTACACTTAATAGTGACGTTTTAACAATCATTGAACCAAATCACGATGTTGAGGTGGGTCAAAAAGTTGTATTTAAAGAGACAGATTATTTCCAACAAGGGTGGACTATTAGCCGATCCTTAAACGTTGTATTTGGTGAAGAATTAGAAGGCCCGTTTCCCGTTGTTTCGGTATTAGACCAAGACCGCTATACGGTAAGTTTAGAAGGTAAAACACCAGTATCCGCAGAATTTCCAATTAATGAACCACAAGGCTACACTGAAGAATTCGGTGCGGATAAGTTACTTAAAGCGGGTTTAAACACTTCAATTCTTGGACCGGGTTGGGGTTCAGGAACATGGTCCCGTGCGGGTTGGAGTACGGCCGTTGCGTCGCTTGCAGGGGAAGGTTTACGGATTTGGCATGTTGATAACTTTGGCGAAGATTTAGTTATGAACGTGCGAGACTTGCAAAACGGAGTTTTTTATTGGGACGCTTCAAGCGGAATTCGTTCCCGCGCATTTAGGTTGTCAAATTATTCTGGGGTTCAAAATGCGCCAACAATTGCCACACAGGTTTTGGTTTCGGAAGTAGATCGACACATTTTGTGTCTAGGGGCAAACCCTATTTTTGAAACAGAACAGGACCCTATGTTGATACGGTGGTCCTCACAAGAAGACCCCTCTGATTGGACGCCAACGGCTACGAATACTGCGGGGGATTTGAGACTTTCGCAAGGTTCTCGTATAGTTGTCGCTAAAAAGACACGTCGTGAAACACTCGTATTTACGGACCGCGCATTATTTTCCGTTCAATATATCGGTGCGCCATATACCTTTGGTACAGCACAACTTGCGGACAATGTGCGGATTGCGGGTCCAAACGCCGTTACGGCAATTAACGACTCCGTTTTCTGGATGGGTTTTGAAAATTTCTTCACATATAACGGACGCGTTCAACCTGTTCCCTGTAGCGTAAGAAGTTTTGTTTTTGACAACTTGAACAGAGAACAACTCGAAAAAGTTTATTGTTCTACAATTGCATCCGAAAATGAGATTTGGTGGTTTTACCCCTCTGCTAATTCAGATGAAAACGATAAATATGTTACATACAATTATGTGGAAAATTTGTGGGTCACGGGCAACATGGATCGAACCGCGTTTATAGACGGTGCTTCAACTATTAGAAAAAACCCACAAGGTACAGACCCGAATGGCTTTATGTACAATCACGAAATAGGCACCACGCGAGACTACACACTAAAATTTGCAGGTTCCGTATTAAAATATGAAAATCAAGATATGGGTTCACGTATAGAAAGCGCATACTTTGATATTGGGGAAGGAGACAAACGCCTATTTGTTTCTAAAATTTTACCCGACATAAACATGAACAGTAGTACAGCCGCAGTGCCCGCCGTGGATATATCTTTAAAGTTTTTAGACGACATTAATCAGGCAGATAACTTAGAAGGCGCACTGGCTGCATTGTGTTTAAGCATCACAAGCGATATGATTGATCTTTACTTCGATGCTGATAATTACACGCCACAAGAATTACACGATCAATGGGTAGCGGGATCGCTTTTCACGTCGTTTGATCCGCTTTTGTATTACAGTTCAAACATCAACAACTTTTGGGATGGGGCTATTGAGGACGAAAGCGGGCCGGGCGGGAGCGTCGCAGGCAGTTTTAATATTAGTACATTAAATAAAATTTTTGAATATGGCGAAGACACGCAAATGTCTTCACTTGCAGATATGAAAAGTAGCGGAATTAAAAAAATACAATATATGATTGATAGAATTTTAGGCGACCCTATAGTACAAAGTTCTGTTTCTTACGGCTCAATTCCCTTCTTTCAAGGGACCGCAAGGTTTGGCAGCGGTTCGCATAGAAACATTGCTACGCAGTCGGTCACAACAACCGTCACACCTTTTGACAACACTTTAAACTTGCGTAATCGTGGCCGTCATATGAAAATTTCATACAAAACTAATCCAGATATAGTGGGAACAGCGTTTACAGTTGGGGACAGTAGAATAGATATTCGAGAGGACGGTAAACGATGAGCGGTAAAGTACCACCAGAAGTTTTGCCAATTGCGCCACAAGAATATAGCGCAGAATACGTTAATCGCTTGGCTAGACAGCTACAAAACGTTATCATAGCACAAAACAACCCATTGGTTAACATACCAAACATACGTTCACAAGATGAACTAGCCGCCCTAGAAGTAGGCGACGTGTACAAAGACCAAAACGGGTTTGTAAAAATTGTTACCGCGGAAGACCTTGGATGAAACTAGAAACATCTTTGAAACTCTGATACAGTAGCAAAAGATAAGTTAGGGGGCTAAAATGTCTACTTTTGAAATAGAATTAGAAAAGAACGCCGACGGCGAATATGTGATGCCGACGGGCGGGATTGCTAATTTTTATTTTACAGACGTGGATGAAGACGACGACTTTGAAGATAATTATATCTACGGTCCGCGCGGAGGTTTACATGACTTAAAACCCGTAGCGGAAAAATTGGCGGGATTTGGTCGTTATGGCGACGACAACATTGCTCACGTTGAAACGGGCGAATTTATTGTTCCCACAAATATTCAGCAAGAAAACCCGGAATTAATGGAAAAACTTCGTGCGGCTATTTCAGATTACGGAGTTTCGCCCGACCGCTACGTTGTTGGCTCACAAGAAAACATGATAAACCCAGTAACGGGGCAACCAGAATTCTTTAAGTTTATAAAGAAAGCATTAAAGAAAATCGGCAGGGGTGTAAAGAAAGTTGTTAGCGGCGTAAAGAAGGTTGTTAAAAAAGTCGTTAAAGCGATTAAACCCGTGGTGGGTACGATTGCAACAGTTGTTCTAACACCTTTCGTGGGTCCTATCGCTGCGGGTGCAATTGGCGGCGGTATTCAAGGTCTAGTTGACGGTAAAGGCCTAAAAGGTGCGATTAAAGGTGCAGTCAGAGGAGCCGTTACATCGGGCGTAGTGTCTGGTGCAACGGGCGCGATTAAGTCGATAGGCAATCCAAACATTAGCGTGTCCCAAGGTTTTATGTCGGGAGTGCGCGACGGATTTGGCAAGACTGCCGTTATGAATAGTTTTGCTGAAAAAGTTATGCCTTCTGTCCCTACCACCTCCGAACGTCTTATGATGATTTCCAAACCGGGCATGACTTGGCAGCAAGCCGAAGGCGTTACAAAATACATGAACACGGCAAAATCGCAAATGGCAACAGAGGGATTAAGCGCAAGTGCAAGGACTACGGCCGAAGAAATTGCCATGGAAAAAGCTTTGGCTGAAGTTGGTTACACGGCCCCCCAAGCTTTAACTGGCGACGCATTAAAATCAGCGTTTTTAAACAATCCTGCCGCGCAAACAAAGTTTACGGAACTTACTAAACTAAATGCTGATGCAAACTTGGGAATGACCCCTGAACAAATTATGCAAGAGGCCATAAAACAAACGGGGGAAGCGTCAAAAGTGGCTGCAACAAATAGCGGCCTATTTAACTTTAAACAACCCGACGGGTCTTTAAACCTTGGTAAAGTAGCTACTGCCGCGTCTATTGGCCTGCCCCTTATTGGTGCGGCAACAGGTGCGTTTGACCCTATCCCCGCCGAAGAACTAGAAGACCCTTACGGCGAAGGCCCTTCAGAGGAAGAGGTAGACGAAGTTCAAGTCGGCGTTCCCGAAGAGGAAGTGTATGTAGAGGAAGAACCTTTTACACAGGTGTCTAGTGGCGGAGTAGGGCAACCGACGTATGCCGATACGAGTGGCGGTTATCAAACCCTTATTTCTAGTGGCGGTGTAGGACAACCCGGCTCAGAACCCGCGTTTGTCGATTATGCGGGGACCACCGTTGGACCTAATCGAGCATTTAATCCTGATTTGATGGGTAGCTTTAACAATAATATTTACTATCCATCACAGTATCAAACTATCCCCGGATATAATCCGCAGGTAACGGGCATGTCGCCCGCACCGTTCTATGGATACGACGAATACGGCCGACCAATATACAGTTACTATGGCACCCCAGATGTGCGCGAAGCAAACTTTGTTCCCGGCGCAGGGCCGGACGGCGGACAACCGCAATTTGTAAGTGCGCAAGACGTGCAAATGGCCGCGGTCGGCGGACCGATGACACGGGACAACTTCCCGCGGCGCACGGGCATGATCCAAGGGCCGGGCACAGAAACTTCTGATGACATACCTGCGATGTTGTCTGACGGTGAATTTGTTATGACTGCCAGAGCGGTT
>Ga0099849_1001683_pt1 | contig 10392 bp, 20 predicted proteins | sample CB_VirMetaG_4_FD_78177 | JGI IMG/M metagenome (GOLD analysis project Ga0099849, IMG submission 78177) | Freshwater to marine saline gradient viral communities from Chesapeake Bay - CB_1508_1M Viral MetaG | ecosystem: Environmental > Aquatic > Marine > Coastal | place: USA: Chesapeake Bay... | reverse complement strand
TCCCGCGTTCTGGGCACCAAGTGGTGGATCGGGAACGAAACCGAAAAGCAGGGAGGCGCAGGGTTCCCAGTGATGCTCGTCGCTTTCGATCCCGACGCGCCCGGAGGGCCAAAACCATTCAGGACGAGAGACGCAAAAACAGGACTGCTTCTGTAAAAGATCCCCGTCTCGAAGGTGTGCCATTTAGAATCTTTGAGATGGTGTCTGGCCGTTGGTGCGTGACGTTCTTCTTCGGCTCACCCAAGTTCATCAAAGAAAGCGACGTCGGCAAGTGGCAGGAGGTCAAGAAGAAAACGTGGCACACCAAGGACTTTTGGGACGCCATGCCGCTGGGGAGGTTGCCGGATTCGGTGCTGGCCCGCATTCTTGGCATCAAGTACGCCACGCTGTACGCGGCTCGCGAGCGAAGGGGGATCCCGATCATGCCCGATCCTGCCGCCACCTACTCCTCGAAAAGCAACGCTTGGAAAGAGAAGCGGAGAAGAAACCGAAAATGTCCTTGAAGCACACCGTCGTGCGCCCCTCTGATGCACCGGGGATGACCGTCGCCATCGATCCCGGCACCTACTACGCGGGTGTCGCCGTCTTTTTTCACAAAAAGCTCGTCCACGGCTCCAAGGTCACCGTGGAGAAACGGCGCAACATGTGCGACCAAGCCCTCGCGCTGTCCAAGGCTGTGCTGGTGGACATCATGCCCACGCTTGACAAAGAACCCATGCCCTCGCCGTCAAGCCTCGCGGCGTGCAGCTTGCTGTGCGAGGGGCAAGAGCATCGCAAGGCCAAGAACCAGAAGGGCGATCAAAACACCCTCATCCACCTCGCCGTGAACACGGGGTGCCTGCTCGCGTACCTGAGCCCTCGTCTGGGGGCGCACGGGGCTACGGGTGACGTCGTGCCGCCTTCGACTTGGAAGGGGACGCTGGCCAAAGACATCAAGCTCAACCAGATCAAGCGCACGCTCACCGACGAAGAACGTGCGCTCACGCGAAACAATGAACACGTTCTTGACGCCGCTGGCATTGGCCTGTGGTGGCTTCAGAGGCTCCCATGACCGCGAAGATCGACCCCTACGAACTGCCCGACTCTGACGAGACAGAGTCCTACACCGTCGACACTTCTGGGTACGTCGAAGGTTATGTGGAGGGCTACAGAAAAGCACAAAAAGACATACTTGCTTTCTTTGAAAAGAGGGGGGAGTATGACGCTAAGGGCTAGTGAACTCCGAGAAAAACTAGCCGACTTGTGCTTGCACAAACCCTGCTCCCTCGCGGCTCTCGTCGAGGAAACGGGCTCTTCGATGCGAACGGTGTACAGGCATCTTGGAGAGATCCGCAAAGATTCGAGGTACGAAGTGCTTCGGTCGGGCTCAAAGGGTGACGTGCTTTACACGGTAAAGAAAAGGGAAGAATGATGGTCAACACACAACTACAAGAACAAGCAGCAGCCGAGAACGCACGCGCCACGATGATGTCGACGAGCGCACAGGCGCTCTTCATCCAGACAGACGAGGAATACCAAGAGGCCGCTTCGGTGCTGACGCAGATCCAGCAACGGTTGAAGGAGATTGAAAGCGAGCGCGTGAAGATCACAAAGCCCATCAACCAAGCCCTGCGCAACGTCAACGCTTTGTTCAAAGGCCCCAAGGGCGAATACGAAAAGGCGAAGGCGTTGTTCAAGGCGCGGATGGCGGATTTCCTCAAACGCAAAGAAGAGCAGCGTCAGCTGGCGCTGGAAGCTGCGCAACAGGCATCCGACCAAGGCAACCAAGAGGCGTTCTACATGCAGGCACAAGCCGCCAACGACGCCGCCACGCCCTTTGTCGGCAACGTCCACACCCGCGACACTTGGAAGTTCGAGGTCACGGACCTCACCAAAGTGCCGTTGGATTTTCTCATGGTCGACGAGCGCAAGCTGCGCGGGTTCATCAATGTCAACAAGGACTCGGTGATCATCCCCGGCGTGAGGGTCTACAAAGACACGCAGGTGGTCGCGAGGACATGAACAGAGCGCAGGCGATGGCGGCACTACCGCCACAGAGCGAAGTGCTGCGCATGAATGCCGCAGAACTTCTCGGCCTTCTGGCCGATATGATCGAAAAGGGATGGGTTCACCCCAACCCTCCAGCGATTGTTCCTGATAGTCGTCGCCTACTGCTGCGCTACTATGAAGCCCTCGAATGGCCAGAGGAGAAGCCCGTGCGACGTCGGCCCCAGCATCCTGTTGAAGAAGGCGTCTTCGGGCACACCTCTTTTGTCATCCACAAGGACAAAAACTCGAAGTCTTGGAAGATCAAGGTGCCCAAGGGAGACAAGGAGATACCGCTGTGCGCAGTCGCATGGCGTTGTGCGTTCGACCCGTCAGAGCTTCAAGCCCTGACGAACCCGGTGCCCCTGCTCAACGCCTTGGACGCTTGTCTCACGCTCGCGCCCCTAACGCTGGAAGAAGAAAACGAATTGCGGAGACTGAATCCGCAGCTTCCCGCCAAGACATTGGTGCCCAGAGACTCCACGATGTGGACATCTGAGAAAAAGCCTCAGAGAATGAGGAAAACCCATGAGGCTTCACAAAGCATCGAGGATGAACTGTGTTTGGAAAGAACGGTGATGGACTGATCGACGTTGTGCTGAACACGCTGGACATGGAGCGTCTCAAAGAGCGGTTTGGCCACAACATCGCCAAGTGCGAGGTTGACAGTTGCGACAAAAGATCCCTCGGAGTACAGTGCGCGAGGTGCGCGGGACACTTCTGCTTTGACCACGCGGTCATACGCTTTGTGATACCCCCGTCACCTTACTGCGTGGAGTGCATCAAAGACACTCCAAATAGGATCCGCGATGTACGCGCTCACACTGGGGTCGACCAAGGGGACAGGTGAAGCACAACGCTTTGCTTCACAAGCTCGTCTCGCCGACGAGGCGCTCAAAGCTTTGTCAGACTACGGGTCGCAGATCAAAGCAGCCGGTGAAAAAGAAAAGACCTCGTGGTTTGGCAACGAAGCCGAAGGCGCTGGGGTTCAGAACATTGGAGACATGGTCAAGCGGTTTGCCGATGTCACTGGCCCCCGCATCCTCGTCAAGGCGATGGACGAGCACAGCTTCGACCAGCTTCGCGTTCTGCAGCGCGGTATCAAAAACATCACCACGTCCGCGAAGAAAGACCTCGCCGAGTACGGCAACACGTCTGTCATTCCGCGCAACGTGTCCAGCTTCGTTGACATCGTCATCACGGGCAGCATCGTAGACTTCGGCGCAGGTTCTCGCGCTGTCATCGAAGAAGCGAAAAAGGCTTCTCAGTCCGCACGCAAGTTGGCCGACGCCGCTAGCAGCAAGATGGGGCTGGCGGTCATCGGGCTGGTCGCCGTGGGTGCCATCCTCTGGAGATTCAAGTGACCGACGTTGTCAAAATGGCCGCGCAGGCGGGCCTTGCTCGCCAAAACCAAGAACTCGACAAACGCCTCGCGCTCCAAGCTCGCAAAGAGAAGTGGCAGGCGAACTGGCTCAAAGCGGCCAAGCTTCGCGTGGAGAGGCTCGCCGCCGAAGAAAAAGCTCGGTGGTACGAGATCAACCCCGCTTACGCAGCGAACCCGCCCGCGAGGGGTTGTTGCGCCAAAGTCACGCTTCTGACGAAGACGGGGGTCGCGGGTGAGGACTTCCAAGCCCCATCCGCCCCCGGTCCTGTTGTCACCGCCATCGACGGACCTTACGACGCTTTGAAACCGGGGAGCGGCTCCGCGATTGACACCTTCTTCGGGTCTTTGGTCGAGTGTAGAAAGCCCGCGTTGGGCTCTGCTGCCCTGATTGCGCCGTCTCTGAGCCCAAAGGTTGCGGTGACTGCACCGACGACCACGACGCCAGCGGTGAAGATGCCGGGGATCAACCCCGCTCTGGCAACTCAAGCGCCCGCGCTCGTCCCGGCGTCTGCGGCACCCGTCGCGCCCGCCGCCCAGACATCCGCTCCAAAAGCGCAAATGGCCGAACAAAAAAGCGGTATGCCTTTGGGAGTCATCGGCCTCGGCATTGCTGCTGGAGCCTTCCTTTTGCTTCGCAAGAAGCGTTAACCTAGCCGACACAACGGCGTTGAAGCCTCGTGAAGGCTTTGGAGAAAAAAATGGCTGACCAAAAAACCGGCACCGTGCTTGTCGGCTCTATCACTGACACCATCAGCATCGGCAATGGCCAAGCTGGCACTTGGACCCACGGACTCGGCGTCAAAGCCCAAGAGATCCGCGTCATCAACGAAGAAGGGCAAGTTCTCGGCTCAGACCCCGCTGTGACCCAGCCCGACGCGAACTCCATCGAGGTCGCGAACACCGCAGCTGGCGCTCTCACCGTGTACATCGTCGCAGTGTTCCAGCAGTCCACCATCGGCGTGGCTGGCGAAGTCGCTGCTTCCGAAGTGGTGGTCGCGTAATCGCTCTGAGGATGCCCGCAGCCCTTTAGGTGTCCTCGCAGACCCCCCTTTCGCGAGGGGGGTTCTTTTTTAGGAGAGTTTTTATGAGCAGAAGAGATTCCATCCGAAACGGTTTGAGTAAGGAAAAATTCGCTGTCCTCAACAGTGATGGCGAGATGGTCGCCGTTGACGACAACCGCGACGAGGCATACGAAAAAGCACGCCACGCCGCGAAAAAAGGCGTCGTGGTCATCGACAAAAACGTCTACGCCAAGCGAGAGAATCCCAAAGCTCTCCCGAAGAATGCCGTCGACATTGCCTTCAAAGCAGCCGAGATCAAAGCTGTGAAAAAGAGCGATTGGCTGGTGGACCCCGGAACCAAAGAAGGGAAGAAAGCCGTCAAAGAAGCGCGTGCCGTTCTGCGTGAGTCGGGCCGAGAACTTTACGGATACATGCTCGAAGCTCTCGAAGACACGATTCACCGTGCCAAGGACACGAAAGGTGTCATCGCAGCTAACTTTAGTCCGGCTTGGTTGACGACGGGGCTTCTCCGTCAGAACCAAAAGATGGCTAAGTTTCTTGAGTTTGACGAAAGCTACGACTCTATCGGTTTGTCTCTGCTTCCTCATGGCGCGAGCTTTCGCTCTCCGTTTTCGACGTCGACGGACCACGGCCCCAAGGGCGCAAGCTATTGCAAGTTCTCTTCGCATGAGTGCCGCAACGCTTGCCTCGTGAACACGGGACAGCGTGCGCTGGAGTCTGGCTCTTTCGCAGCGAGCTACTTGTTCAGCCACCTTCTGCGCAAGCACCCTGCTGAGTTCTTGATGAACCTGATGGATCAGTGTCTCAAGGCTTGGGAGAAGGTCTGGTACGACACCGCGAAGAAAAAGGGTCACGGTCGCTTCATTCGATTGAATGTTCTCAGCGACATTCCTTGGGAAAAGATCGCCCCCGGCTTTTTGCAAACGGTCACCAGAATGGCGAGAGAGAACCTCGGCGTAGCCAAAGATTGGAACATGAGCGACGGTCTTGCTTTCTACGACTACACCAAGATCCCGTATCGCGCTGGTGTGAAGGGTCACTATGACCTGACGTACAGCTACACGGGGAAAAGAGACTTCGAGGATGGGGACATGGGCGACCACATGGCCGACATTCTCGAAGGCCAGCCCGGTGTGGCCAATCGCATGGCTGTGGTCTTCGTTCAAAAAGAACTGAAGTATCAGAAGAAAACTCAGTCTTTCTACAGAGCATCCCCCGGCGCAAACATCCTTAAGAGAAGCAAAGGGCGTGACTACATGCCTTTCACGTTCTTCGGTGAACCCGTGTGGAATGGCGACCGCTCAGACATTCGCGCATTGGACCCGAAAGACGTCCGTGTTGTTGGGCTCGCTTACAAGGTGGGGCGCTACAAAGACGTGCCCGAACCCGGCTCGGGGAAGCAATACTCGTTGACACCCGTCGTGAAGCCCAGCGAGATTGACCACCTTTTGCCGACCTTTCTTGTGCGAGTGATGCAGCCCGATCCTGAAGCACCGCCGATTGTCGTGCCCACGCAAGACAAAGACAACCGCGCAATGGCGGTCCCCGGTCTGGAGATCATCGAAGACTAAGCCTTCGAGATGACGATCTCGTCGTTCTGAAAACTGACCTTGAACGTCGCGCCTACGCGGATCCCCAAACTACCCAAGGGGACTTTCGCGTAGGCCGACGTTTTGCTGGAGCCGTGCGGGGTCGCCTTGTAAAAGCGGGTGTCGCCCGTGCCCACGCTGCGGCGGGTGTCTTTGCGATACTCGACGCCGAAGGTGTTCGCCATCCAAGCTTCAAAGTTGGTGGTGGGGTGCCCGTGCTTCTCCAGCGAGCGGATGGCACGCTTCACCTGCCGCACGTCGATGTCTGCTTCTTTGGCGAGGTCGCACACCGCAGGGACGCCCCCCGACAAGAAGGTGTGCATCAACTCGCCGCGTGAAAGCCGTCTTTTGCTCTTCATTGCTTCTCCAAGCAGCCCTCTCCATGAGTACCACTCGAACCGTTTATCGGCAACAGAGCACCAGTGTGCGCGATTCTACTTCTTCTTGCCGACAGTCGGTGTCGCAAGGGAGCGCGGCTGGCAGGCTGGGATCTGAAACACCAAGGTGATGACCATCGCCGCAGCCGCGACAAGCAGCGACCATTGCGCGACGACGTGCCCCCGGTCGTTGTTGCGCTGTGTCTTTTGCTCGTCGTTGTGTTTCTGCAGAGCTTCAACTTGGCTTTGCAGGACGGCGAGTTGCTTCGCCTGAGCCGACTCCTCGGCCTGCATGCTTTCCATCGCGCCGATCTTGGAGCGCAACACCGCGACCTTGGCCAACAGACCCTCGTCACCTGACACGGTGCCAGACAGGCTCATGGCTTTGTTGATGAGTGTTTCGAGCTTGGTTTCGACAGAGGCGAGCTTGATGCTGGCTGCGCGTTGGTCCTCGATCAACTCGTCGACGGTGTCTCCGAGTATCTCAAGGCTTCTGGTGATGGCGTCGATCTCTGCTTGGGTAACCGATGCGCCGCCTTTACGAGAAGCCATTTTCACGCCCTAGATCTCGTTCCAAGCCTCCATGCACAACTGAGTGTCGACGAGAAGACGCTGAGAACCTTGCCGAATTTCAGTAGCACTTGCTCTCATCTGGGTCAACTTGGCCACAATCGCTTCAAGCCGGGGCGCAATTTCTTCGTCGGGCTCATCACTCTCGCGCATTTGCAAGACCACAGCTTCAGTCGTCATTGTCTGTCCTTGTGTTCAGCGCCAAGCGCGTCGGAGTTGTTGCACGGAAACTACGAGGTCAAATACCGACGACGTATTTTTCGGGAATGGCACGCTGACCCGGAAATGCTTTTCTGTAGAGCATCATTAGTGTTTTGCTGTTGCGCTCTCCGATTTCATCGGCCCACTCGTCGACCGCATCGCAAGCTTCCTCCAACTCAGGGATATATGCGCCGATGATCTCTAGTACTTCCGACAACATAGCGTGAGGGGATCCGTAGGCGGTGTTGGTGACGTCGTCTAGTTCTTTCTTGATTTCAGCGAGGGCGGCAGAATCAATGGTCACAAGGATCTCCTTCAATTTCGGGCTGGGGATCGAATGCGTCGGCGTCACCCTTCACAACTTTACTGCGGTTTCATCGGGGACAGCAACAAAAACCCATCGGACACATGGCCGACTGCTAACGCCTGCCGTTTCGGAACCATTCAGCAAGCAAGTATCCGTCGACGAGAACCGTGCCCACCGCGACCGTTCGCAGAAAGCTCCGGTCGCTTTGCGAGAGCGTTTCTCGTTTGGACATCTGCCAGAGGGTGGGGGCGATGACCAAGAGCGCGAACGCTTCTGAAAAAATGTGCAGGTTGCGCTGCTTTCTAGGGTTTTTTCTTTTTGGCACGCTTGTCTCGTGGACGGGGTTTTCTTTCGGGCATTCGGGAGTCATTCGCGAGGTGGTTTTTGCACAGCGCGGTAAAGAGGATCATGAAGTCCATCGGAATGGTCAACGTCTTCGTGGAGGTCTTCCAGCCGGGTCTTTGCCCGCTGTGGTGCTTGACGAGGAACTCGCAGGTCCGGTCGGCGTAGCACGAGATGGTGACAAAGGCGTCGTGCAAGACCCACGTCATCTCGAAGCACTGCTCGTCTGGAATGTCGAGCACCACAGGCATGGGGAACACGTCCATCCTGCGCAGCAGAAGATGCAACAGGGCGTTGCCGCGCTGGCGCTGCACCGACCTCACAGGTCGAACTTCTTGGCTGGATTGTTCTGCACCACGGGGTTGTGCTGCTTGTAGCCGTGCAGCACCTGCACGCTCTTGTGCCCCGTCTGCGCCATGACCTCGTGGTCAGCTGCGCCGCGTTTGACAGCCTCAGTGACGTACCCTGAGCGCAGGCTGTGCCCTGAAAAGTCGTTGGCGTCGAGCCCCACTTCGTTCGCGTATTCCTTGATGATCATGGCAACTGTCCTTGGCGTGAGCGCCTTGTCACCCACCCTACCACTTGGAAAGGTGCGTCGAAACAGAGGCCCCTCTGTGATGCCGCTGGCGTTGAGCCAAGCTTTGAGGGCTTTGCCGGGGCACGCCTCGCCGCCGAAGGGGAGGGTGACGTGCCGCCCCCTGCCCTCTTGGTCGGTCTTGCTCTTTGGTATGAGCACCTTGAGCCCGTCCTTGATGACTTCGATGTGCTCGACGTGGATGCCGACCAACTCGCTGCGTCGTAGAGCCCCGACAAAGCCGAAGAGCAACATGGCGCGGTCGCGTTTGCCTTTTGGTGTCGGGAGACAAGCTTTCACCATGCGTTTGACGTCTTCGACGGTGACCGCTTTCTTCTTTGATGGTGCCGCGCCTTTGGCGTTCTTGATGCCTTTGACCAGTTGCTTGATCTTCGAGAGCGTGGTGGGGCTCTGGCGGTCTTGGCCCCTGTGGGCCAGAGAGATCGCCGCGAGGTATTGCTGCACTGTGGACACCGCCCGCCCCTCTTCAGCGAGGTGCGTGACGAACAACGCCACCGTCTCTGCTGTCTCTTGGTCGGGCCTGAAGGGTAGCTTGTTGGCCACCGCCCACGCCTGATACGACGCCCACCGGGAGGCATACGCGGTTCTCGTGTTCTCGCTCAAAGAGGCGTCGAAGTAGGCCTTGGCTCGCTCGACGAGCGCGGCGACGTCTTGCGTCAACGCGGTTTTCGAGTCGTGTTTTTGTAGAGACGTCATCGCTCCTCTTCCTCCTCTTGAATCGCGAGAAGCTCTTCAACGGCTTCGTCCATCGCTTGTGACGCAAGCCGAAGCTGATGGATGGAGCGGCGCAAGAGAGGGAGGTCCGGTCGGCGGCGAGCTTCGTCTTCTTCGTCGTCGACCTGCTCTTTCAGTTCTTGGACCTGCTCTTTCAGTTCTTCGGCTTCCTCGTGCCGCGCCTTCAACGCCTCCAGCAGGAGCGACTGCGCGTAGGGCGTCGTCTGGTAGGCGACCTCTGCCGCCTGCGTCGACGACAAGCCGTAGTCCATGAGAACGCTTTCGAGCGCGTTGTGGGTGTGCGTGTTCATGTCTTCTCTACTTTCTGTTTGTTTTTAGCGGTTTATAAATCACCAAAAACATGGACGGGATCGGGTACTTCCGAGAAGGGGACATTATCGGAAGTACCCCTCGTGACAAAGCATCTTCCGATAAAAATACTGATTTTTATTTTTTTTCGCGAAAACAAATACATGAGCAGATCAGGCCTTGCATGTAGTCACGCGCTCACATGCCCCAGCACACCAAAGGGGGTGTCTTTTGCCTTCGCCTTTGGTAGAAAAGACGCAAGGAGGGCTCTATGCCGCAACCTGAGCGAAAGAAGCTCGACATTCAGAACATCCGCAAGGCTTACGGGTTCACTCACATTGAGTTGGCACTCATCTTGGGGTGCGGGCACAAGACCATCTGGAAAATGATCGACAACCCCAACCCCCCACGCGAGGTCTACCAGCGCGTGCTCGAAGCTTTGCAGGAAGGCATCGACGCGGGCATTGACACGCTCTCAGCTGCCCACCACGCGAAGCGAGAGCTTGAGCGCAGGGGCAACAGCCTCAAAGCCCAGATGTGGCTGCTGTCGGGCGTTCTGAAGGCTCTGCACAACAAACAGCGTGAGCAGGAGGCCCCTGAACCAGCCGCGCCTGCTGAAGTGGACGAAAACCCGATCAGTGTCCGAGACATCGCGACTGAACTGGTGGCAAAATCAGTTCAATGACCAACGATAGACGATACTCTGCCGACGACATCCTCTTCGGCTCAGAAGGCCTCATCTCATCCACGCTCGGCGACGTCGTCGAGATAGAGGGCTACCCCATCGAAGAAGACATCTGGACGTTCTTGTGCGTCGACAGCTTCGCCGATGACCAGCGCGAAGACGTGGAGGTCATGCGCGTGCTGCGCGTGCTCGCGCAGAATGACCACCGCTCGTGGTCTGAGGTGCTGTACATAGGGGCGGTCTGCGATGCGTGAGCAGCTGTCCCTGTTGGG
>Ga0099849_1001681_pt1 | contig 10400 bp, 18 predicted proteins | sample CB_VirMetaG_4_FD_78177 | JGI IMG/M metagenome (GOLD analysis project Ga0099849, IMG submission 78177) | Freshwater to marine saline gradient viral communities from Chesapeake Bay - CB_1508_1M Viral MetaG | ecosystem: Environmental > Aquatic > Marine > Coastal | place: USA: Chesapeake Bay... | reverse complement strand
TTGTTTCTTTGCCCACCTATTTGCTTTGGTAAACCAAGTATCTTCACCACCCCACTGATATTCGAATTTATATTCTATCAGTTTTTGTTCAGCAGTCATTAAATACACCACCAACTTCTGATCCAACTTCACTACCAACTTTATTTCCCAACAAAGTTGCCCATCCTGCGGCTAACCATCCGACATATGGAATATTCATTACAGCAGGAACAAGAACCCCAGCACTAATTGCTGTCCCTGCCATTGCACCTTGACTCCGTGCGCCAGCGTCCGCCACTATGCACTCTACGTCTTTCGCAGACTTTCCCTCACCGTCTGTTGCGGCACCTCCTGCACCAATATTACGAGTGCCGTTAATAGTGTACTCATCACGGCGATACTCACTACGCTTTTCGCTACCACCACCAAACCATCCATTTTTCTTTTTATCAACATCTAATGATCTTTCCGAGGACATCACCTTCGGATCATTTGCTTTATACTTAATAGAGTATCCATCCTTTCCGACATTAACATCATAGGATGAATAATCTCCACCAGTTGGTAAGTTGATCGATGGAAACTGAGGACGATCTGCATACTTTCCAGTAAGATTAATCAGATGACCCAGAACTCCAATATGAGCAATTCCTATCGTTGCTCCAACAATGCCAATAAACCATTTCATTGGTGATTTCCTCCTCGTTGGTGTTTTATAAGGGCAGTGTTCTGCTGGATAGTAATCACCAGTTTCCATGATCAGAATGGAATAGCAGGACCAGTTGTTTTAGGAAATTCTGAAACGTTTGGCATCAATGGTTCAATGATTTTTGGAAGTGCTTCTGAAATTTCTCTCACAATCTCCTCTCTTGCACTTTCAATCATTGTATCTGCATTTTTATAAAGATACACTGTTCCAGCAACAGTGGTGAGAGAAACTAAACCAGATAGAAGTGCTACGACATTAATCAGTTTTTGCATCTTTTTTAGGCTCGATAGCGGAAACAACTTCTGGTTCTTTCTTTTGTGCTTGCTTTTGTTGACCATTTCCATTTCCACCATTTTTGGCAGGAGAAAGACCAAAAGCAGCTAATGAACCAGAGAATACTGAGGCAATGAAGGTAGGGTCAAAGTCAAGAATCTTTTGACCGTTTGGAAGTCTAACGTAACTAAATGTGAGAAGAGAAGCAGACCATATAAGTACAACTACTTTCACCAGATTACCTAAAACTTCACCTTTATCTTCATGATCGGTGTGCTTTTCTTCTACAACTGCTGTCTTTTTATCAGACATTTGTAGAGAGATCAGGCATTCCTATTTATCTAATGAAGTCGTTCTGGCGCAACCACTTTTCAGTTAATGGTGTTGGGGGATACACTTCCCACATATTTCCAGCAGCACAAGCATGAAGTGCTTCCTGTGTCATGCCAGCAGTATGTCCTGCCCACATAGCTTCACGTTCCCATGGAAGTGATTGTGCTGGATATGTGTCTTTTGCGATTGCTGCCCAATATGCAGGAACATCTTCTTCTGGTTTAATGATAGCAATCATTGAATTATTAATACTGCCTGCCATACAGTCTTGTGCCGCGTGCCATCCTTCATGACGCATGACACTCATCAAAGTACTTTGGCGATGCATAAAAGCATCATTAAGATAGAAATTATTACTTACGGTATGATAAACGCCACGGTGACCAGGTGGGAAATATTTTTGATCTGCTAGAAAAACCACAACTCCGATCTGATTAAGGGACACCAGCATCTGGTTAAACTCATCAGCAACAGCGTTATAATCAGACTCGGGATACCTATTTTTAAGATCGTTGATACTAAAAATTTGGTGGACATTATCTTTACATTCTTGGAGCAACATACATCCCATTGCATCCATAGTAAAGTATCCTTTGGTTGGTTCAGCAAGGACGGGTGATGCTATTAAAAGCAGAGCACTAAGAATAAATTTTCGCATAGTAAGCCTCAAAATATTTCACAATCCCAAAATGAGTTTTGTGTCCTTGTGATACCCAGTCATGAGCACACTCATAAATGGACTGTGTTGAATATTTAGGCTTTCCGCTATCCATTTGCCCACCAAACTTCGTGAGAAGAATATTTAATACTTTCTCCCGAAGTTTTAAACGATCATTGTCGTAGCGCCAATCTTGATTCATTAGAATACAAACTTTTTAACATAGTCATATGCATATAACTCACGGTTCCCTTTAATACCCCAACCTAACCAGTAATATGCAGCAACCATATATTGCCTTACAGGACGCCCCGTTCCCTCAAACTCTGGTAGATACTTTTGAAAGATGGGTTCATTAATCATATAACGTGTCTGACATTTCAATTCTGAGGGATCACAATCATACTTTCTAGCAAACTTACCTAGCCCCAGATAACGACCCGTAGAGGTCCACTGAATGAGTCCGTAACCACCGCGATGGCAATTATGATAAGAAACCCTAGCACCTCCCTCACAAATATTGGCATGGAAGTTACTTTCTGATTTAATATTTCCAAGAATTGTTGCGAGTGCATTACGATCAACGATATTTGTCTTTTCTTGGAGCTGTTCTAAAACGTATTGTTCAGCAGGAGAACATGTGGGACACTTCCATTTTTTCTCTTCCACTTCGATTTTTACAACCTTTTCTGGATTTACTTCTCCAACAACTGGTTCATTTACTGCTGGTGGTGCTTTGATATCACTTAAAGTTGGATAAGCACAAGCAGCAGGAATAGAGGTTGCCAAAACAAGTGGCAGGATTTTTTTGAACATTTGAATGGTAAACTCAACATCCGTCTAGGCAAGGGAGAGGTTCCCCTTCTCAGGGGCAGTGCCCACGGCTCATGTTATTTAGAAAAGTAGTCCTTTCGGTAGTACCTTCCTAAGATGTTGCTATTATAGTATGCAGGGGTCCCGTCTGTCAAGGATTCCGTTAAGACATTGTTAAGAAAAAGTTGACGGGTCTCCTCAAAATTAGTTTTTCCTACTGTGGAATGTAAAGATAGGATTTCTCGTTTGAAGGAAGAATGTCCATATTTTGCAATATCTTCTTTAAGCTCTGGACAACTTCCGTAGTATTTTTTCCAGTTACTTTCAGTTGTAACTCTTCTCCTCCGTGCATTACTAGAACAAGTTCTAGGTTTTCGTTTTTGCCAGAAATATTTTCTTCCGATGTATTTTTTACCATTAGAGATGTTAGTGATGCGGTACACAAAACCGTAGCAATCACCAATGTCATCGGATGTGAAAGGGCGTCCTTCAAAAATCCAGGGGTTTTCATAATCACACTCTATATTCTTCAATGATATTCAATACCTCGTCCAAATATTTATGGGCAAGGTTCAGTTCATAATCGTCACCATGAGGTTCACGATATAACTTGTCTTTGAGTTTTAGAACGCGCATTTTCATTTCATCGCGTGTAAGTTCATTTCTAGACATTACCATCTGTTTCTACCAAAATGTTTTGTGTAATCGTATTTCATTGCACCAAGAGCCCAAGAGTCAGTAAGACTTTTAGGACCCTCAGTAAGAAGCTGACGTTGCTTCTCAGAAAGTGTAGCACCTTTCCATGCCAAATAGGTTTCGGTCCAGGTTTGAGGTGCTTCTATGTTTTGATTCTCTAACTCATCAGAGTTGGAATCCAGCAAATGTTTTCTTTGTGACATCTTGTTTGATACCTCCGACAATATAAGACTCAACCTCAGTTTCCTGAGGAGCAACTTGAAGACCCTTAGAGGAAATCCAATGCTGAGTCCATGGTAGTGGATTGTTCTTGGCAGCAATATCATAGCACGGTTTCATGCCAATGGCTTTAAGTCTACGATTGGCAATCCACTCAACATACTGATGAAGCAGTTTGTCATTGAGTCCAATCATACTACCGTCTTTGAAGAGATATTGTGCCCAACGTTTCTCTTCGTTAACAGCACGGTCAAAAAGTGCATACAACCACTCTTTCTCTTCCTCAAAAATCTTTTTCATTTCAGGATCATCACCCTCTGCCCATTTGTTCAGAATATTCTGAGTCAAAACTAAGTGTTGGTTTTCGTCCCGTGCGATGAGGGAAATAATTTTAGCAGATCCTTCCATGAGTTTGAGCTCACCGAAGGCAAATGAACAGGCGAAAGACACATAGAATCGTATGCCTTCCAGAACGTTGACATTTGCGATTGCGCGGAAGAGTTTCCGTTTGAGTTCATACCTTGTTTCTTTGAAAGTACCAGCACCTTCAATCGCATGTTCCCATGCGTTAGATGAACCATACTGCTGTGCCTCACGAATGAAGTCGTTATACGCTCCTGTAACGCTCTCAGCGCGTTCTAGAATACGATCATCCGTGAGAATAGTATCAAACACCTCACTGGGGTTTGAATACACGTTTTTGATGATGTAAGTATAGGAGCGACTATGGATCATCTCCATAAACTCCCATACAGTCATTGCTGCTTCCAACTCAGGCAAAGAGCAATATGGGATAAAAGCCATCCCAGGACCACGACCCTGAACAGAGTCAAGCATAATCTGATACTTCAAGTTAGAAGTGTAGATATGCTTTTGCTCTGGACGCAGTGTTTGATAATCTCCACGATCTTTTTGAAGAGAGACCTCCTCAGGTCTCCAAAAATATCCTAACTGTTGAGTTGTAAGTTTATCAAAGATAGGATACTTGTAAGAATCATATCTTTGAACTCCCAGTGGAGCACCAAAGAACATTGGTTGTTTTTTGGTGTCCACTTGGTTGGCGTTGAAAACTGTCATGCCTTCAACTCTCCTAGATTCTGGATTGTCGTTGAGTTTAAACTGCACAGGACTCACACTCCCCTTCGTTAGCGTTTTCTAATTCTACCATCAAAGCTTCCAGTTTGGAAGACTTATCTTCTACCTCATCAGTCTTTTGATCGTGAGTGTTCTGATAGTAGGATGTCTTCCATCCATATTTGTATGTAGTTAAAAGATCATTTGCCATGACTGATGTAGGAACTTCACCGTCAGGATAGTGCTCTGGATTATAAGACCAATTACCACTAATAGCTTGGTCAAAGAATTTTTGCATCATAGCAACAACATTGATATAACCAGTGTTATTAGGCATATCCCAAAGAAGAGTATAGTTGTTTTTGAGATGCGAATACCCAGGAACAATCTGTTTAAGAGGTCCTTTCTTAGATTTCTTAATGGACAAATAATCTCTGGGTGGTTCGATTCCATTGGTTGCATTTGACACAACGGAACTGCTCTCCGATGGCATCTGTGCGGACAATGTACTGTGTCGCAGTCCGAACTCTTTGATAGAATCTCGTAAATTATCCCAATCATGCTGCAACTCTGGATTAGCAATATCGTCTACATCTTTTTTGTAAGTGTCGATTGGAAGAATACCATCAGCATACTTAGTACGACCAAAGTATTCACAATGACCTTTCTCCCTTGCAAGTTGATTTGATGCTTTCAGGAGATAATACTGGAAGGATTCTGCTAGTTTATGAACTGCATCCCATGCCCCTAAGGAATCATAATTAAATCCAAGTTTGGCAAGATAATGTGCAAGACCAATAAATCCAATACCAAGTGATCTACGTGCCTTAGTACAGATCTCTGCTGCTTTAATTGGGTATTCTTGATAGTCAATCAACTCATCAAGACCACGAACAGAAAGATCACATAAGTCTTCAAGTTCTTCATCAGACTTCACTTTACCAACATTAATCGCAGAGAGAATACAGAGAGCAATCTCACCCATTTCATCATCAATATGTTGAAGAGGAACCGTTGGCAGAGTGATTTCTTGACAAAGATTACTCATCTCAACCTTATCTTTAAAGGAAGAGTGTGAGTTGCAGTGATCGATGTTCATGATATAGATTCGACCCGTCTCTGCTCTCTCTTTCAGGAGGTCCAGAATGAGTTCCTGAGCTCTGACAGTCTTTCTTGGAACAGAGTTATCTGATTCATAACCCACATAAAGGTCGTCAAATCGATCAGTACCAAAAGCATCATACAAACCAGGAACATCGTGGGGAGAGAAGAGTGAGATCTCTCCATCTTGGATGAATCGTTCATAGAAGATTTTGCTGATCTGGATACTGTAATCTAGTTTACGAACACGATTGTCCTCAGTTCCTTTGTTGTTTTTGAGAACAATGATATCCTCTATTTCTTGGTGCCAGATTGGAAAGTGGACAGTTGCGCTTCCACCTCGGATGCCATTTTGAGTGCAGCATCGGACAGTTGCTTCAAACTTTTTGAGGAAAGGGACAACGCCTGTATGCTGAACTTCGCCACCTCTGATTTTACTGTTGATGCCCCTGATGCGACCTGCGTTGATACCGATGCCCGCCCTTTGTGCAACATATCTGCCGATAGCCATATCACTAGTAAAGATACTATCGAGGGTGTCATCAACATCAACAAGAACACAGCTAGCAAATTGTCGAAGTGGAGTTCGCACTCCCGCCATGATAGGTGTGGGAATGTTGATTTTGTGTTTTGAGATTGCGTTGTAGTAGCGTCGGACATAATCGAGACGTGTTTCCTTAGGGTAGTCTTGGAAGATCGTCAGGGCAATCATGATGTACATAAACTGTGGCGTTTCATATACTGCGCCACTGCTTCTGTCCTGCACAAGATACTTGTCAACGACCTGACGTAAACCCGCATAAGTGAAAAGATAGTCACGATGATGATCGATAAACGAATCAATTTTATCAATCTCTTCCTGAGAGTATTTAACAAAAACCTCTTTGTCATAAAGACCTTGATATGCAAGTTTTGTAATATGTTCGCTTAGTGAAGGAATATCATCAATACAGTTATACAGGGATTTTCTAAGAGAAAACAGCAGTAACCTTGCAGCAACATATTGATAGTTGGGATGATCCAAATCGATCAAATCTGATGCAGCACGAATCAAGATTTCTTGAATCTCTGCCGTAGTAATACCATCATAGAACTGAATACCAGACTTCATCTCAACTTGACTTGCAGAGACGCCTGCAAGACCCTCACATGCCTTGTCAACCATCAAGTGCATCTTATCTAAGTCGAGTGGTTCAATTCTACCATCTCTCTTTTTTACTTCGATACCGTTGCTCATATTTTTTTCCAAAGATTAAATTTGAGTTGTGCTTCTAAACCAGAATAGGTGTTTGATTCTATCATTTTCCGAACATCATGTCCAGCCATAACCATATCATTAATATCCTTTTCTTCAATTGAAGAAGGCCAAATGACTATCTTATCTCCTCGCTGTATAGTCTTAGCGATACGTTGTAAGATTTCTCGATTGCGTGGTTCGTTATCATAGATCCAAACAGGATCGCTAATCCCCCACTTACTAATATCAGCATCAGCTCCACACATAGCAATCGCATTGCAAAGGAACGTGCTATCAAATGGTCCTTCTGTAACATAGATTGGTTTTGATCGATCAATTTCATCAAGTCCATAAATTTTTGGCGCATCATCATCAAGCATGATAGTGATATATTTAACCTTGCTAGGACCTAAGGATCTCCCTTGGAATCCAACTAAGTTATTCTCATAAAACAGAGGAATTATAATGCGAGGTTCATCATGTCTCACATCTTCAAATGTTTCTTTGTGTGAATTGACAAATGCCTTGAAGTTCTCAGCAAAATAAAACTTGGAGGGATCGATCATCCTAGCAGTGAGATAACCACTTGCACTAGAATTCTCTGATGCCCTAGGTAAATTTATCTTCTTTTTAAAGATTGGTTTTTCAAAGTTGAACTGTGGATTTTCTATGATAGTTGCTTTACCAGTCTTCCCATCTTTAAACTTCTCAAAGACATATTGTTTCTGGATCATTGGATCCAGTTGCTTTAAAAAGTTATTGAATGTCATAGATACGCCACAGTTATGACATTTGAAGTTAGTATCTCTCTTCATTGAATAGAGATACCCTCTGGTCTTTGATTTACTTTTTTTAGAGTCTCCGCAGAGAGGGCAACGAAAATTAAATAAATCTGCTTTGACTCTTTTAAACTTTTCTAATCTACAAGATATAATTCCAATGTATTTTGAATCAATGTGATCCATTCACAACGGTTGCCACTGGGGATATCATAGCACTTTCAGCACTGGAAATCAAGGGTTTTAGAGTTTTGATTGCCTGTGGATTTGTTGTTGCTATAATTGCTCCCAATACTCCGATAGCAATCCAAAGTTTCCGTTCCAGTTTTGATAATCTTGCAACGACGCCGTTATGATCGCTGTCCATTTTATCACGGAGTTTGTCGATTTTATCAAATAATACTGAGTCGATTTCTTCTTGTTTTGATATTCTTTCTTCATGGACGGCAAGCATCCGCGACACATTATTATTTACCTCAGCAATCTTTTCAATGGCAGCATCTAACTTGGAAACAACAGACTCAAAGTTTTGCAATTTTTCTTCTAAAATAGCAACCTTTATTTGTTCTGCCATCTTTTACGGCTCCCGATTCCTAGTGAGAGATAAGTTCTTTTCCTTAATCTTTTTCTCACCGGAGGATCATCGCCAGCTTCAACAGTTCCTGCAATATTTCCACTGCCCACATTTACTGTTGGTGCCTCTTCCCTGAAATATTCAAGTATTTTATTCAGTATCTTGTCCTTGTCCATTGTATTCCAGTTGAAGGAGTCTAAAACATTCTAGATCAACTTTAATATCATGAATATAACTTTTTGGAGTTTGAGGAAAACGGTTCAAGAATAATAAAAAAGATTTCATCGTTGGCCAAAGATCTCTATCAATCTTGTAAAATAAAAGAGGAATAGTAGCATCCCCAAAAATATTAAACAAAATAATAAAGTGATTAACCAGAAGATGAGATTTAAGTTCTCCTGTTTTTTTGAAACGTTTCAATAATCTTTTGATATATTTGAAACGTTTCAAATCATCCAAAAAGTCTTCTTTGGTTACAGAATGTGGATTCTCATAATGACGAATTGCAAAAAGCATGTAATTGTCATCATTTAATTCACGAAATATCATTCTTCATCAGACATAGTTAGGATATGGTTCGTTACCAGTCTGAATACCAGACATAGCAACAAGAACCTCAGTCTTGACTCTTAGGTTGCCGTGATTATCAGTATAGGTCTGAACACCAACCCAACCAGAGTGGGCAGGACGATATCCAGTAGCAGTTGCAAGACCTTGATATCCAATGGTCATGGCAGTTGAACCAACGCCAAAGTATCTTGCAGTTGCAATACCAGATGTTCTTGCCTCAGCAACGGCAAGGGGATCCTCATCCAGAGACTTAGGCATTGTGGTGAGCGAATAAGCAACACCAGCAATGGCACCAGTGGCATCAGGAATCAGAGCAGCAGTGCTTGCGATAGAAACTAATCTGGCGCTGGTAACACCAACGATCTGAGCAAAACCACAAGTTGCACCAAGACCAAGTTTGATCATTGGCGAATCAGTTCCAACACCTGCGGTGAATGGTGCGGCACCAATATCAACAGTTAAATTGGACAAATCAACCGTAGCAATACCCACAGCTACCGACTGAAAGTTGTCTCTATCTCCCCAAAGAGCCATTTCTTTACCTAAAAGATTTCCTAAACATATTTATAAAAATAGGAGACCTTAAAGTTTAGGTCTCCTATGATTGTACCAGTTTAAAAATTCAACCTTTCAGTTGATCTCTTCTCTGGCTTTAATTGACTTGGTTACAACTTCTAAAAGTTGATCATCCATTTCTGTTTTGGTCAGTTTAACTGCCTTGCCGAGAATAACTAAACAAATCTCGATAAGTTTTTCGCCAAGTTCCTCATTATCAGGAATCTTAGCAACTGCATCTGCAACAATCTTAGATGCTAATGGAAGTAAAAAAGCTAACATGATTCTAGAAAATACACCTCATCTTATATAGCAAAAAGACTGATTAAATCACTCCTTTGTTTCCAGGTATGCAATCCTCATAATATATCCAATAGATAGTCCAGTAAGAATAAGGAGAATCAATACTAAAATATTAACAGACCAAACAACATTAGACATCAGTCAAATCTTGAAGACATACTATTTTGTGATCTTTTAGCAGCAGCACGTTTTGCAGCAAGTTTTTGAGCAGGAGATTTAGGTGCTCCAAACTCACCAGCAACTGGTGGTTTCTTACCTGGTTCCTTCTTTACTCCTCTTGGTTGAACGCCAAGTCTAGATGATCCCATCATTTTAGATACTGCTTTAAATGCAGCACTTGGTTCGGCAGGTCTTGGTTTGCCCTTGTCCTCTCTTCTTCTCTCATCAATCTGCTCAACTTCTTCCTTTGCAACTTTCTTTTCAGGAAGACCTTTGTGCTTGGTTCCAGCAAAATCCTTTGCTGCTTTCTTGCTCATACCAGAAGCAGCTTTGGCAACCTCAGGGGAGGCAGGAGTCTCTCCTTTCTT
>Ga0099849_1001680_pt1 | contig 10400 bp, 9 predicted proteins | sample CB_VirMetaG_4_FD_78177 | JGI IMG/M metagenome (GOLD analysis project Ga0099849, IMG submission 78177) | Freshwater to marine saline gradient viral communities from Chesapeake Bay - CB_1508_1M Viral MetaG | ecosystem: Environmental > Aquatic > Marine > Coastal | place: USA: Chesapeake Bay... | reverse complement strand
GATTGTACTCGCAGTCCCATTATTCTGTTTGGGATATTCTGTTGTGGCTGATGATGCCTCTATTGTTGATCGCGTTCGCTATAGCTTTGACGTTTTATCTACTCTGCCTGACTGGTATCAGTATTTATTGTTTCTTGCGGTATCCGCGTCCTTTGGGATCAGGGGTGCTGATAAGCTGATGAAACTGAGAGGCGGGAAATGATCAGTCCTGAGATGTTGGACAAGTGGCGAATACTGCCGAGGCTCTTAATTCTTGCGATGATTATTATGACCTATCGCGTGGTTGAGTGGTTTATGGGCTTGCCAGATCCAAACCCAGAGCAGGCGGCTTTAGTTTCCGTTATGACGGGCGCTTTGACAGGAGCTTTTGGATTGTTCTTGGGCTCGGGTAAGAAAGAGTGAAAGAGTTTAAGTATTTCAAGCTGTCTGACTTTGACTGTCAGGAGACCGGCGAAAATGAAATGGACTTTGACTTCATCATGGAGCTAGACGAACTGCGCGAGTCCTGCGGTTTTCCGTTCATTATCACCTCTGGCTACAGGTCAAACAGCCACAGCTTAGAGGCAAAGAAAGAAAAGCCCGGAATGCACGCCCACGGCATTGCCGCAGACATTGCGGTGCGTAGCGGGGTAGAGCGGATGACTATCGTGCAAAGGGCGATAGAACATGGGTTTAACGGCATAGGAGTGGCTAAGTCATTTGTCCATGTAGACAAACGGCAATCGACGCCAGTGATGTGGGTGTATTGAGTGGCTCTTACCAAGATACAGTTCAAGCCGGGAATCGACAAGGAAGGCACGGAATACAGTGCTGACTCTGGCTGGTTTGACTCAGACCGTATTCGCTTCAGAAAGGGTCGTGTCGAGACGATAGGCGGCTGGCAGAAGTATGTCAGCACGGCTATCAAGGGTGTGGCTCGGTCATTGTTTGACTGGGGCGCGGCTGACGGCAGTAAGTATCTGGGCGTCGGCACAAACCTGAAGTTCTATGTTGAGTCGGGCGGCACAGTGTCTGACGTGACCCCGATCAGGGCTACAACCTCTGCTGGCGATGTGACCTTTGCCGCAACCAACGGCTCGTCAACGCTGGTGGTGACAGACACGGCACACGGTGCGGTAGAGGGCGACTTTGTTACCTATTCTGGGGCAGTCTCTCTTGGCGGCAATGTTATTGCTGATGTGTTAAACCAAGAGTATCAGATTGGCGTTATCGTCGATGCCGACAGTTACAACATCACGGCAAAAGACACTGATGGCGCTGAAGTCACAGCGAGTGCCAGTGACTCGGGAAATGGCGGTAGTTCTGTTGTAGGTACATATCAGATTAACACCGGCACCAACTTCTATGTGGACAGTACAGGCTGGGGTGTAGGCCCGTGGGGCGCTGGCGCTTTTGGCGAGTCTGTGGCGATTACCTCGTCAAATCAGCTACGTCTGTACAGTCAGGATGCGTTTGGCGATGACCTTATATTCAACCCCAGAGGTAGCTCGGTCTATTACTGGGACGAAAGCAATGGCCTAACAACTAGGGCTGTAGCCTTGTCATCTCTGGCTGGCGCGTCGAATGCGCCGGTTGAGGCGCTTCAGGTCATGGTGTCTGACATTGACAGGCATGTTATCTGCTTTGGCTGTAACCCGATTGGGTCGTCAACCCTAGACCCGCTGTTTATCCGCTGGTCTGATCAAGAAAACGCGGCAGACTGGACGCCAACAGCAACGAACAGTGCTGGCGGTCAGGTGATCTCTACAGGGACAACGATTGTCGGGGCGATCAAGACTCGTCAGGAAATACTGATATTTACGGATGTGGGCATCCAAGCCATGCGTTTTGTGGGTGCCCCGTTTATTTACTCTTTCTCTCCGGTAGCAGAGAACGTCAGCATGATCTCGCCCAAGGCTGGGGTTGCGGCGGCTGACTCTGTGTTCTTCATGGACAGGGAAGGGTTCTATGTTTATCGCGGCTCAGTGCAAAGACTGCCCTGCTCCGTACTGAACTATGTGTTCTCAAACCTCCAGTTCCAGCAGAGGTTCAAGATATTTGCCACCACTAATCCTGACGACTCAGAGGTAACGTGGTACTACCCAGTAGGAACACCAAGCGCAGACATAACAAACTATGTCACATATAACTATTTAGAAGATAACTGGTCTATCGGGACGCTAGATCGCGGGGCATATATCCATGCACCGACCAAGGAGTATCCGGTTGCCGCGTCAAACAGTCTGACCAGTGACAACTATCTGTATATACATGAGTTCGGTCATACGGCTGACGGAGAGCCGTTAAATGCGTTTGTTGCCTCTGGTGGGATTGGGTTGGGCGATGGTGAGCAGTTTACGTCAGTACGGAGGGTGATACCTGATTTCACATTCAGGGGCAATTCTGCGTCTGTTGATTTGTCCCTTGAGGTCAAGGGTAGAGACTTTCCGCTAGGCAGTGAAACGCTGTTAGACACTGCGACAATAACCAGCAATACGGGCCAGTTTCACTTGAGGGCGAGAACAAGAGAAATGATCATTAAGATACAGACCAATGGCTCGGATTATGGCTGGACGTTGGGTGATTTAAGGTTTGACGTTAGATCGGATGGACGCCGCTAATGCCTAGATATACCACATTGCCTGTTGCAAACCGCGAGTATGAGCAAGAAAATGAGCAGGTAACTCGTCGAACTATAGAGCAGTCTTTGCAAGATATATCGAGTACAGTAGAAGGCAACACAAATAAGACAAACAAAAACTCGTCTTTGGCTTTGCGTCGATTTCAGTTTTTGTTGATGGGAGCAAGTAGTGGCTGACGCTATTAAGGTTTTGGGTCAAAGCGCACCCGGAGCGACAACTACCACAACCCTGTATACCGTTCCTGATTTAAATCAAACAACCGTAAGCTCGCTCGTTATTTGCAACAGAACTGGGGGCGCCCTAACCTACAGGGTGAGCGTCCATGTGGCGGACGCGGCGGCGTCTAATGAGCAGTATCTTTATTACGACAAAACCCTTGCGGCGAATGAAACATTCTCTGCCGTTTTAGGACTAACTCTTAATCAAGGCGACGTGGTCAAAGTGTATGCGAGTAACACCGGCCTTAGCTTTAACATGTTTGGTGTAGAGACAAGCTGATGAATAGATACCCAGCAAAACCAATGATGGACGAGATGGCGAAGTATGGTCGCTATGGCGACACGATGCTTGTCCACATGAACCCCGCTGAAGTAGCAGGGATAGCCTCTCTGGTTCCCGGCGGCAGACTTACCACAAACCCCGTTACAGGCCAGCCAGAGGCGTTCCTACCGCTCCTGTTGGGTTTTGCGGCAAAGGGCTTGGGTCTTAGTGCATTAGGCACAGGCGCTCTTGTAGGCGCAGGAACGGCGGCTGTAACAGGCGATCTCAAGCGTGGCATTCTTTCTGGCCTGACAGCAGGCTTTGGTGCTGGTATTGCGGATGCGGCTGGTGCCGCAGAGGTGGGGGCTACCACTGCCGCAGATGTTGTTCAAGGTGGCGAACTTGCTGACGCAATAAGTGCCGCAGATGCTTCTGTTTTAGAAAAAGGTCTTGAGTTTGGCTCAGAGGTCACTGCGGCAGACCCGTCTGTTTTGGCTGGGGCAACTCCGTCTGTAGAGCTTGCTCAAATGACCGGACTTGATGCTAGTCCGTTAGATCAGTTAAGGGGGGGCGTACCTGACGCCTTTAAGTCAGGTACTGGGATTGGCGAAGGTATAAGTCAGAACCTTGGTTTTACCGGAAATCTAGCTGGTGCTGGAATCACATCAGGCGTCATGGAGGAGGACAGGCTCCAAGAGCAGTTTGCTCGGCAAGAGATGGCTCGCTTAGGAGAAGCAGAGGCAGATCGAAGAGAGGCATACGACGATCTCCAGCGTGGCTACATGGCGGCACAGCCCGGAATGCCTACTGGCTTGTCAGAAGCAAGATCAGAAATGAGCCGCCGTACTCCGCCGCCTATGTACATGGCAGAGGGTGGCGATACGGGGAAGCGCGACGTTAATCCTTATGAAACGGCGTATGATGACTATGGGCTGGCTAGAGGCATTGCTCGCTTTATGGGTGGCCCTAGAGGCTACTTCGGTGTTGACCCCGTGACCGTACAGCAACGGCTTCGCGGTCAGGACGTGATAGCCCCGCCCAAGGACTACATACCGGGTTTTGAGCCGGAATTTAACTACTTCCAGAGCCTTGAGCGAGATGACGCAGGCAACATAATTAGCTCACCGTCCGTCCCCGACAGGTCGTACAGACCCATGCGACAGGGCGTCATATCGCGTAGCCAGTATTTTGACCCGGTGCTACAAGCGCCACAGTCTAATGCTCAGATGAATGAGTATCGTCGGACGCTAGAAAAGCTAGACCCCGGCCCGTTGGATGTAGGCTCCGTGATGGGTCTGGCCTCTGAAGGCTCTGTATTGTCTCCAATGCAACAGAACGTGCTTCAGAGTGTCTACTCTGCTCCCCCGCCCAGAATTATGCCGCCTGATTTGAACGTAGATCAGTCCAGAATAGATGTTTTGATGAGTCGTGGAATGACATACGCAGAGGCTTTGGCAAATCAGCGTAATGCGATCAATCAAGGCTACGACCTCAACAATGACGGCACAGTGACGGATGAGGAGTTTAAGCAGGCCACAAAGGGAAGTGCGTCGGGTACGACTGTAAGCTCGCCCACAAACACTGGGCAGGCTCCATACATTCTCTCAGCAGATCAAATTCGTCAGATGTACCCGAATCTGAGCGCAGAACAGGTGCAAGCAATAGCCAATCTTGGCGGGCCAGATTTTAACCCCACTGAATTTGTTAGCATGTTTGATTCGGGCATATTTCTTTCTGAGGGGGGTGAAATTCCTGTTCGCACTTCCATGATGGAGGGATCAGTTCCTGATGGTGGGATAGCTCGAGTTCCCACTGAGTTTACTCAGCAAGCGATGCCTAGCGAGCAAGACATGTCTATGCTGGCTATGGCCGTTTTGGGCCAGACAGAAAATCCCGACCCGATCATCAATATGTTTGTCGATAAGTATGGCCCTGACGTATATCGCCAAGCTAGACAAATGATTCTTGAGTCTGTTGTGCCAAATGCCCAGACAGAGGGTATGGTTCGTGGAAATGGCAGTGGGATGGATGACATGGTGCAGGGTATGATAGGCAAAGATCAGCCTGTTGCTGTGTCTCCCGGTGAATACATTGTTGCCGCTGATGTGGTGTCCGGTCTAGGCGAGGGTAGCTCTGATGCTGGAGCTAAAGAGCTAGACAAGATGATGGATAAGGTTCGGATGGAGCGCAACGGCACAACAAAACAGGCTCCCAGAATTAACGAAAGGAAAGTGATGCCTGTATGAACATTAGTCTAGTTCCGTTGGAACACGCCCACACGGCTTGGAATGATGTACGTCATTATCTTGAACCTGCCGTCGAGAGGTGCAACGGGCGTTGGACGATGGAGCATCTGTGTGCCGCAGTTGTTATGGGTAGCACACAGCTTTGGATAGCCTTTGATGACGAGAAGATTTGGGGCTGTCTCACTACAGAGATAACACAATATCCTGCCAAGCGGGTGCTGTCCATGCACTTCCTTGGCGGCGAAGACTTTGATTCTTGGTACAACCTACTGCTTGAGCAAATCACCCGATATGGCCTAGATATGGGCTGTGACGGGATTGAGGGCGTGGCGAGGTTTGGTTTCTGGAAATATCTACAGGCTGACGGCTTTGAAAAGTCGGCGGCATTCTATGAGAAGGGCATGAAAAATGGGTAAAGGCGGCGGCGGTTCTGCTCCAACAGAGACTAAACAGATAGTTTCAAATTTACCAGAATACGCAGAACCATATTACAAAGACCTTCTGGCCCGTGTTGGCTATGAGTCTGCGGAAGAATACACCCCGTATCCTGCACCGCGTATGGCGTACTTCACTCCTGCCGAGCAGGAGGCTATGTCGCGGTTCACCGAGATGGGCGTGTCTGGCACACCTCCAGAGCTTGATGTGGCTGGCAATATCGCTGGCACTGTCGGCATGGGGAGTCCCTATGCGGGCACCATGCTGGAGGTGACTCGTCGAGCGCAGGAAATGCCGTCGATGGCTGACCCTTACGCGATGGCGTCGTACATGAATCCTTACCAGCAACTTGTTCTGGATAACCAGATGCGAGAGGCTCGCCGTCAGTCTAACATTATGGGTCGTGACTTCGGCTTGCAGGCGGCTGGTCAGGGCAGTCTGGGCGGATACCGTGAAGGCATCATGCAGGCGGAGCGTCAGCGAAACCTAGAGCGCCAGCTTGGTGACCTGTATGGCGCGGGTATGCAACAGGCGTTTGGTCAGGCACAGCAGGCTCTCGGTCAAGACAGGGCATACGCACAGCAGGCCGCTCAGTTGGGTCAAGCGGCATACGGTAGCCTGCTATCTGGCGATGCACAGCGCCTACAGGCGGCTGGAATGCTGGGTGACTATGCCGATCAGCGCCAGAGAATGGAGATCGAAAGACTCCGCAATATGCAAGCCGCAGGAGAGGCAGAGCGCAGGCTCCGTCAGGCAGGCATGGATATTGGATATCAGGACTTCCTCCGCCAGAGAGCCTACCCACAAGAGCAACTGGCCTTCTACAGCCAGATGTTGCAGGGAACTCCAATATCACCGGGGCAGACGGCGACCTCATTTGGTATGCAACCGTCCACCATGCAACAGTTGCTGGGAACAGGAATCGCGGCGGCTGGACTATACAACGCATTTAGAGGGCAGTGACGATGATGAACATTCTTGAGCAAGAAGACATCATTAAGGGGCTACCCGATCAGGCGTTGATGCAGGAAGCTCAGATGCCTAGCGGTGAGGTGCCGCAGTATCTTGTTATATCTGAAATACAGCGCAGATCAGATATGCGTAAGCGGTACAAGGCAGAGCAAGAGCAGATGCCGCAAGGCACTATCAAGGACAAGGTGATGCAAGAAGGCATCATGGCGTCTATGCCCCCGCAAATGGCTATGGCCCCGCAGATGGCCCAGAGAATGCCTAATATGCCTCCCCCTCAAATGCCTCCGCAGGGCATAGAGCAGGTCATGCCGCCTCAGATGATGTCCGGTGGTGGTGCGATAAGGATGAGCGAGGGCCGTCAAGCAGAGAGGGGCTTAAATCTTGACCCGCTGAGAGAAAGATTGGGTGCGCTTGGGGACGCAATAAAGGGTATAGAGTCTAGCAATCGCCAAACAGACAGCTCGGGGAATGTCTTGAGGTCGGTAAAGGGTGCTGTTGGCTTAATGCAAGTGATGCCTGCGACAGCCGCACAACCGGGATATGGCGTTCCAAGCATATTTGATTTGGCAAAAAGCGCAGGAATTGAAGTAAACGAAGATCAGGTCACGTTTGACACAGAGGTGCTGGAGGACGGAAGGATCAAAAGAACTCCAACACCAGAGGCTGTTGCTGAAGCAGACAGGTTGCTAGAAAACCCAAGGCTCAACGAGGCGTTCGGGCTTCGATATCTTGATGCAATGGTGGATGAGTTTGATGGTGATTTAGATCGCATAGGCATTGCTTATAACGCAGGGCCGAAAGTTGCAGAGAGATGGGACGGTGACCCAGAATCGCTTAAGAAGGAAACCAGAGACTACATAGGCAAGCTGAAGAGCAGTGCGGATGTCGTCAGCGCCAGAGACAGTCTTGTGGGTCTTGAACAGCAGGACACTCCAGCGGAAGGTAGTCTAGAAGCCCAAGCTCAAATCGTAGATGCCATCCAGAGACGCAGAGCCGCACCTCCCCCACGAAGTGCTGAAGAGCAGTTACTGGATATGGCAGGGGGACGCCCGATGCCGGTGGTAGGGCAAGGTGCGCCGCGTGAAAGCGTTTCTGTGATGCCGTTGCCACAGCCTCCCGCCGTCAGTTTCGACAACAGTTTTGACCCGACAATGGCGGTTCCGAACATTTCGATGCCAAGTTTGCCCCCCGCGCCACAGCCTGAGCTGAGCTTTGTGACCCCACAAGAAGGCCCAAGAGAAAGGCGCGAGTCTGCTCAAAGGGGCATGGACATGATGCTTGACCAGCTTGACCAAAATGACAGGCAAAGACGCCTTGAAGCAGTGCCAGAGTTGATCAAGTTGTATCAGGACATGGGGCTAAACCCAACGCAAGCTAGTAATCTAGCATTAGGTATTGGGCCAAGAGGCCCAGCAAGTCCGTTTGGCGCACCCCCTGCTGACAGGTCTGGTGTTGCCGCACTGCCAACTGGATCAGATATTGCTGATGCAATGGCGGCGTATATGGGAAGGACAGGCATGCCTCCTACTGAACTGCCAACTGGCCCAACCAGTGCTGACTTAACAGGAATTGTCCCTACTCAACGTGGGCAGATTCCTTTAGGTGTTGCCGCCACACTCAACACTGACCCAGCCATTGCCGATGCCAGAGCGGCGTACATGGGTAGAATAAATATGCCTCCGGCTGGCGATGCTCGTATGCAGGCCACGGACAGTGCGGAGGTTCAAAGTGAGCCAAGAGGTATATTCTCTCAAACGCCATCCCAGCTAATAGCAAACGCTGACGCTTCAACAGCTAGAGGGCTTATTCCCGGCCTTACGGATAGAGATGTTGGATTTGGACGCGGAATGGTGTCTGACAACAGCCTCGGTAGAACTATAGCTGACAATGTGGCTGGAGTTATTGCTGAAAGCGAAATTGATCCCAGATTAACAGGCAGAACTCAGGTTGCTGAAAGTGGTGTATTTTCGCAAACGCCATCTCAGCTAATGACAGATGCTCGTATGCAGGCCATTGCCGATGCAAGAGCCTCATACATGGGCAGAACAGGTATGCCGCCGGTTGGCTCAGACGCTGGTCGTTTTGAAACACCAACGGGGAGTGTGGCGGCTGGTGATTTGGCTGATTCTGAAGCACCACCTGTTGATGCCAATGGCATAGCTCCAGAGGCTCCAATCATAAATGCTCTTGTCAATACGCCAAGCGGAGATCGAAGCAATCCCAAATACAGCCTTGATCAGTTAATAAAGCCCACTGACGAGATGCTGGCAGGCTTGGATGACCCAACCCTAAGCCCGATAAGATTTGATCAGAATCTTGGCCTAGAGCCTGAGAAGACTACATCCGTAACGCCGCCAGAGTTTAACATCGCAGATATTCTGGATGAGTCACGGCGCATGAATAAGGCAAACATACTCATGCAACTAGGCGCGGGTATTGCCGCTGGTGATGTTTCTAAGGGACTGTCTGCCGCAGGTGCCGCCGCCGCTAGTGGGGCAAAGGAAATCAGAGACTTGGATATGAGGTCGCGCCTCGCCAAGTACCAAGCTGGCAGAGAGGATCAGAAGCGAGAAACTGCGGCAAGTCAGTTCGACAGGCAAATGACGTTGCTTGAGGAGAAGGTTAAGAATGCCGCTAAGTACGGTGGTTCGGCTACAACTGCGTCACTCATCAGGGTTCTTGGTGATGAAGCGCAAGTTTTGAGGCAAAATCTAAACTACATAAATAAAGAAGAAGACGGTGGGACGAAGTATCAAAATGCGCTAGATAGGCTTGAAAGTCTGCAACAGACAATATATTCGCTCGGTGGCATTAATATGCCTACTGAAGGGACAACGGGCTTCTACGATCTTGACCTTGGCACTGTGGGTAGCTCGGCAATAGTTGGTGCGGGAGGCTAACTTGTGGATGTACGCCTTCCAAATGGTCGAGTTATCACTGATGTACCAGAGGGGATTACCCAGTACCAATTAGCTCAGATTGCCATAGCGAACAATCTTGCCAGCGAGGCAGACTTTGATCGTTTATTCGCTCCCACACAGGCGGCTGTCGAGGAGGACGACACAACCTTTCTCGGCGCAACTGGTGAGTTTTTCAAGGGCATCCCCCGTGGCGTAGCAAATAGCCTTATATCGACAGGGGAGGGTCTGTTTCAGCTTGCTGACGCCGGTCTAAACCTTGTCGGGCTTGAAGACGCGATAGATCAGGAAGACGAAGATGTCATCCTTGGTCTAGCCAAGCAGGGCAGAGATGCTGTCAACGAGAGCTTCTTGGGTGCAGATGAGGCATATAGAGATTCTTTTGGCACCAAGTTTGGTGAAGGTCTTGGCTCATTCCTGACATTCCTCGGCCCCGGCCTCTTGGGCAAAGCGGCTGGTCTTACCGGCAAGGGAATGGCGGCGGCAAGATACGGTGGTGCAGGAACGCTCGCTGTGGGTGCCGGTGCAGGAGATCAGTCGCAGAGAATACAGTTTGCTAGAGATCAAGGCATTGATGTCAGCGGGGATCAAGAGGACTTAGCGATTGGCCTCGGCGGTGCGATTGGCCTGACAGAGCTTGCTCCTGTTGAAAAGCTGTTGAAGGGGTTGCCAAGGGAACTGCCTGACGGGTTCAAGGACAGGTCTATTGCCATGCTCAAAAAGGCGCT
>Ga0099849_1001678_pt1 | contig 10405 bp, 5 predicted proteins | sample CB_VirMetaG_4_FD_78177 | JGI IMG/M metagenome (GOLD analysis project Ga0099849, IMG submission 78177) | Freshwater to marine saline gradient viral communities from Chesapeake Bay - CB_1508_1M Viral MetaG | ecosystem: Environmental > Aquatic > Marine > Coastal | place: USA: Chesapeake Bay... | reverse complement strand
TCTCACAATTGAAGCAATTGATTTTTATCTCTTTAGTAAAGGTATTGATATGACTAGAGAAAAAAGAGCAGAGTTGAATGCACTTCTCAATTGGATCAAACTAGAGCACTATAAGAATGATAATTAACCTCTGGCATAATAAAGATATGAATCAATGGAGATGGACTCTCACAGATCCTAAAACTTTTGATATGGAATCAGGACAGCAAGAAGATTTGAGAATAGCAATGACCGATATTGCAAATACTGTAGAATATCTTATCAGCAATAATCAAGACAATAAAATATCACTTTAAAACCTTCTTCATGGAGGTTTTGTTGTATGATAAATAAATGATAAGGAACTTATAGTAGTAATAAAAATGGGTCTTTCAAGATTAGATAATTTTCTTAAATCTGTTCGTGGGACGATTTTATATGTAGATCCTAATAGTCTTGATTCTACTGATAGTATTGAAAATCAAGGTAGTAGCCTCACCCGACCATTCAAAACTATTCAAAGAGCACTCATAGAGTCTGCAAGATTTTCATATCAGCGTGGATTAAATAACGATAGATTTGCAAAAACAACGATTCTTTTATATCCTGGCGACCATATCGTAGATAATCGGCCTGGATGGATTCCAGACGGAGTTAATAACTTTAGACTTCGCGGCGGACAAACATCCAATGACTTTCCACCATTTGATTTAACTACAAGATTTGATTTAATAGACCCAAATAATCAACTTTACAAACTGAATAGTATTCATGGCGGAGTTATCATTCCCAGAGGAACTTCTATTGTTGGTCTTGATTTGCGCAAAACAAAGATAAGACCTCTGTATGTTCCTAATCCAACCAATAATAATATTGAAAGATCTTGTATCTTTAGAGTTACTGGTTCATGTTATCTCTGGCAATTTTCAATGTTTGATGCAGATCCAAATGGAAACTGCTATATTGATTATACAAGTAATACCTTTGTTCCTAACTTCTCACACCATAAACTAGCGTGTTTTGAATACGCTGATGGTGTAAATCCTGTTGTTATTAATGACACCTTTATTTCAGGAAGCAATGGGATTTTTGATCGCACAGATCTTGATATGTATTATGAGAAAGTTGGACTTGCATATGGTCAATCATCAGGACGTGCAATTGAACCAGATTATCCTTCATCCGGTCTTGATATTCAACCAAAGATTGATGAGTTTCGTATTGTGGGTTCTCCAGGAGAAACCACAGGAATCTCAAGTATTCGTGCTGGAGATGGTTCAATATCCTCTAAAATCATTACAGTTACTACAACCACACCAGTTCCTGGTTTAGATGTTGATACACCATTTAGAATCAATGGAATTGCCACACCAGGATATAATGGACAATTTGTTGTTACTGAAAAGTTAAGTGATACAGTACTTCAATATCAAGTACAAAATGCACCCTCAAATCCACTTCCCGTGGTTACTGGATCATCTTTAACACTTCAGTCAGATACTGTAACTTCTGCTTCTCCATATATCTTCAACGTATCTCTTCGTTCAGTTTTTGGTATGTGTGGATTGCTTGCCGATGGTAATAAAGCAACTGGATTTAAATCAATGGTTGTTGCTCAGTTCACTGGAATTGGTCTACAAAAAGATGATAGTGCCTTTGTACTTTATGATAATGATTCTGGTGCTTACCAGGATAGTACTGTTCCTGGAAATGAGACTATTAGTACAAACTCTAGATCAACTTTTAAACCAGAATACCGCAACTTTCATATCAAAGCAATCAATGATGCATTCATTCAAAACGTATCCGTTTTCGCTATTGGTTATGCAGAACACTTCTCTGTCGAGAGTGGTGGAGATATGTCTATCACCAACTCAAACTCAAACTTTGGCGCAAAAGCACTAATTGCATCAGGATTTAGAAGAACTGCATTTCCACAAGATGATCAAGGTTATATTACACACATTATTCCACCAAAAGAGTTCTCAAAAGTTGAAACTTCTGTTGAGTTTAATGCGATTGATGTAAATGCAACTGTGGGTGTTGCATCCACAGGACATCTATACCTTTATGGGCAAACTAACCCTGATGTTCCACCTGAAAATGTTCTGGAAGGATATCGTATAGGTGCAAGAGAAAATGATACTCTGAAGGTGCTTATTTCATCTGGAGGAACACCTGTTGAATATAGTGCAAGAATTGTAATGCCTGGTTCACAGATCAGCAGTGAGAAAGAATTTTTTGTAGGAAGAAGTGTAGGAATTAATAGTATTACAAATAATATACTGACTCTTACAACTCCACATACTTTTGCAAATGGTGAAAGTGTTCGTATATCGGGAGATAACGGACATATTCCCGATGGAATGATTCCTAATACTGTTTATTATGCAATCACAAATCAAAATCTGGATAGTGGAATCACAACTACAACTCAAATTAAAATTGCAAAGACACAAAATGATGCTATTAGTGCAATACCACTCAACATAAATGCAAAAGGTGGAACTCTAAAGGTTGTAAGTCGCGTCAGTGATAAAAATCCTGGAGAGATTGGGCATCCAATTCAGTTTGATAGTACTCAAGGTCAATGGTATATTAAAGTTGCAACATCTAATAATACCATTTACTCAACAATAGTAAGTCTTGGTTCTAGTGTTCTCGGTGATGCAACTCCAAGAACATACTTTAACCGTCTTGTAGATGATCGTAATGCAACTGATACAATCTATCGTGTTCGTTATGTTGTTCCTAAAGATGGTGCAACTGCAAGACCACCAAGTGATGGATTTATCATTCAAGAATCTAATAATACTATTGGTGCAACAAATAGTGAAATCCAGACTTACTTTGGTACTGGCGATATCAATAATGTTAATGAGCAAAGAAACTTTAAGTTTATTGCAAATGCTGTAAAGGTATCTAACACAGTAACTATTACAACTGAACTACCACATAATCTCACCGTGGGATCTCAAGTTGAGATATTGAATGTTACGAGTACAAATAATACTATTGGTGCAGACAATCTTGGATTTAATGGAACCTTTACTGTTACTGCTATAGAAAATACAAAGCAGTTTAGTTATACACTTACATCTAATCCTGGAACATTTACAAGTGATACAACAAATAGAACCACATCACTACCGCATTTTAGAAGAAAGAGATTTAATAATACTTACTTTGTTTACAGAACTGAAGAAGTACAGAGATATGTTGCAGGAGAACAGGATGGTGTTTATTACTTAACTCTTATTAATGCATCAAATACTCCAAGTGTTGCTCCATTTACAAGTGAAAAATTCCCACAACCAGTCAAAGAACTTTTCCCACAGATCAATCGTGATAATCCTGAAGCAGATCCAGAAGAAACCCAGTGCTTTGCATCTTCTTCACTGATTGGTGAAGTTGTAGTCAATGATGTTCGTAACAGTTTAACAAAAGAAACTATTAATAAGATATTTAATGATAGTGATATTGGTATTGGACTTACTGATATTAGTTCATCATCATCTACTTCTCATAATATTCACACAGAATTAGATCACGGACTCAATCGTATCACAAGAGTTTCTATTACAAATGCTGGTGCTGGTTATGGTTCTGGTACTCCTGGAGATTATTATAATGCAAGTCTGGTAGGCATTGGAACTTCTACTGTTGGTCAACACGCAACTGCAAAAGTTACTGTTGATGGTTCAGGAAGTATCACTAATGTGAAGATTATGGATGGTGGTAGTGCCTATGAAATAGGTAATACACTATCTGTAACTGGTATTGGAAGTTATAGTGGATTTAGTAATGCGACTCTTACAGTCACTCAAATTTATAATAATATTGGTGATGTTGTTAAAATTTCTGGAATAACTTCTACTGCATATCAGGATTATAACAACCTTTATCGCATTACTACTGTAGGTTCTGCTAAAGATTTCACCGCAGTATCAGCAACACCAATATCCTCTCCTGCAGCCATTGTCGGTAGTAATCCCACTCTCAATGCAATCACATATCTAACTGGTGAAGCAATCCGTATTAGTTCACTTACCTATGATAATACAGTAGGTATTGCAACGATTGCTACAGTCAATGCTCATGGACTTAAGATAGACAATAAGATTCGTATTACTGGAGCAAACGAAGCACTTTATACAGGCGAGTTTGTTGTTACAGAGAACTTGGGACTTAACTCCTTTGTGGTGAATGTTGGAGTTTCTACAAGTGCTCCAACTGCAACAGGAACTCTTCTTGCATATCGTGATGGTCTCACATCAAATGAAGGTGTAATTACAAGAGAGAATGAGAATCTAAACGGTAGAATGATTCCAACTTATGCTGGTATTACTACTACATTGTCTGCATTGATTCCTGATGCACTGATTGATGAGATTAATCTTTTAAATGTACAAAATCTTGATATCAATATTGGGGATTATTTAGCAATTGATGATGAGATTGTAAGAGTGAAGACAAATGTTCCAAGTATTCCTACAAATCCAATCTTTGTCTTCCGTGGTGTATTGGGAACTCGCGCTGTTAATCATGCGATTGGTAGTGTTGTAAGAAGAATTCGTGTTAATCCAATTGAGTTAAGAAGACACTCTATTATGAGAGCATCTGGACATACTTTTGAGTATGTTGGTTATGGTCCAGGTAACTACTCAACTGCATTCCCAGATAAGCAAGATCGTCAAATATCATTACAAGAAGAACTATTAGCACAATCAACTCGTAAAGATGGTGGTGTTAACTTCTATACTGGTATGAATGATAAGGGTATATCATACTCAGGTAATAAGAGATTAAGTGCTGTTACTGGTCAAGAAGAAATCTTTGATACTCCTATTCAAACAGTGACTGGTGAAGATATTGGTAATCTTCCTGGACTAAATGTAATTAATCCAGTTGAAGGTAACTTTAGTCGTTCAATTCGCGTAGAAGGTGGTCCTGATAGTAAGGCAATCTCAGAGTTTAATGGTCCAGTAATCTTAAGAGGTAAAGTAACCTCAACTTCTACTGATGGACTTGAAGCAAACTCACTGTTCTTACAAGGTGATGCAACAGTATCAAGAAAGTATACCGTAGGTATTACTGAACCAACACTTTCAGGTAACCCTGGTGATATTGTATATCTTAATAACCCAGAGAAAGGTGGTTATGTTGGTTGGATCTATACTTTAGATAATGATTGGTATCGCTTTGGGAATGTAAGTCTTTCTAAGAATGCAAATATCAGCATCTTTGATGCTGTCGGTATTGCAACGAATAATCCAGGAACATCAAAACTCCTGGTGGGTTCTGGAACAACTCAAGTTTCTGTGAATGGAAATGGTGGAGTTGGTATTGGAACCACTGCAAATACATATAAACTTCATGTTATTGGTGATACAAATATTGTTGGTACATTAACAGCAACCTCTTTTGTTGGTAATGGGTCTGGACTATTTGGTGTAACTGTTCCAGCAGCAGGTTGGACTCAAATATCTGGAGGCATTTATAATACTGCACTTAATAATGTTGGTATTGGTACTTCTGTTCCAAGATTTAATCTTGAGGTTGGTGCAGTTGGTGCTGGTGGAACATCTTTCTGGGTTAATAATAATGCAAGATTTGATAACTTCTTAAGTGCAAATAATGTAATCATCACTGGTATTATTACTGCAAGTTCTTATAACTTTACTGGTGGTACTGGTACTATTAATGCTGATATTGTAACTACTACAACTCTGGTAGTTGGTTCTGGTGGAACTACAATCACTACTTCAAGTTCTAATGTTGGGATTGGAACTACAGTACCAAGAACAAAACTTGATGTAGAAGGTACATTAAGAACTAAAGTCGTTAGGGAAGCAGTAGAGACACTTTTTATTGTATCAAATATTGTTACTATTGATCTATCAAGAGCACAAAACTTCTTATTGTCTGCAACTGATAATATAAACTCCTTTACAATCACAAATCCTCCAAGTGAAACAAGTTCTTTTACGATTAGAATCACTCAAGATGCCACTGGTGGAAGAGTGGTAGATATTGATGACTTTAGAACTTCTGGTGGTTCACTGATTCCTGTATTCTGGCCTGGTGGTGGTGTTCTTCCAATTGTAACACCAACTGCAGGTAGAAGTGATATCTATTCCTTTAAGACCTTTGATGGTGGTTCTAGTTGGTATGGTGTAGTTGTTGGACAAAACTTTCACAACCCATAAACTAAAATGATCGGAAAACAAACGACTCTGGACCTTAATGGTCCCATTCTGGATTTCCCAGGCACTACTAACGAAATAATAGTAAATCCAGGCACTGCTGCAACGTTTACGGTTGGTTTTGCGACCGCATTCTTTCCCACACAAGATCCACTAAATCCAGCATCAAACACAGGTATAATATCATATCGTTGGAATGCTGTTGGTTATGGGGAATTGACTGATGGTGATTTTCTTGGTGCAACTTTAACTGGAACTGCAACATCAACATTAACAATTTCTAATGTAAAAACACCAACTACAAGTGGAATACAATTTTTTGCACTAGCAGATCATATACCCTCTGCATATCAAACTGTTCCCCCAGTAACTGCAGGTACTGCACGATCTACTGGAAATGCAATCAATGGAGCAAAGACATCTGCAACTAATACGCTTAGAGTTTATCCTGAAATAGAAATTATTTCACAACCTACTAGCAGAAATGTTAATTTCAATCAAAATGCAACATTTTCAGTAAATGCAACTTTAACTGATGATTATTTTCTAACAGATGGTACATTAACTTATCAATGGTTAGTTAATGGATCTGCAGTTAATGATGGAACACAAAATTTGGGATCTAGTCCCCAAACAGTAACTACAAGTAGTCCTGTAAGTGTAAGCAGGACATATAATAGTCCAGGAAGTGAATCTTTACCCAGTAGTTCTACGAACATCAGTTTTAGTGTAGCTGGTGCATCCGGCGGTGATGGAGGAAGCGATGGTGGAATAAATGGAACTACAAGATTTCCTGGAGGTTCTGGTGGTTCTGGTGGATTTGCAAGTTTTACTGTTCCAAATGGACCAAAATCCTTATCATTTTCAATTGGAACAAGAGGAAATCCAGGATCAAATGTAGCACCAGGAGGAACTGGTGGCGGTTCCGGAGGTTCTGGTGGTGGAGGAAGAGGAGGAAATTCTGGTCCACTTGGACTTTCTGGTGGTGGTGGAGGAGGAGGAGGATCTTCTTCTGTCTCCTTAAATGGATCTATTGTTGCTGTTGCCGGTGGCGGCGGCGGAGGCGGTGGAGGATCTTTCAACGCACCTTTTAGGACTTTTCAAAATGGTGTTAGTGCTAGATCTTGGAATCCAGAATCATCAATTTCTTTATTCTCCGGTGGTAGTGGATTTGCTGCGGCCGTAGACGGAGGAGGTGGTGGTGGAGGAGGAGGAGGTTCTTTATCTCCTCAACCAGGTGGATTCGGTGGTGAGGATGGTGAGGATGGAGGATTTGGTGGTGATAATGGAGAAAGTTCTTGGAATCCAGGTTCCGTAACTCTTAATTCTACAAGTACAAATTCTGGAAGTGGATATGCAACTCTTTCATATACTTATATTACATCTTCAACAACAACAATTCCCGGCGTATCATTAAATCTCAAGATTTCTGGTTCAAAGACACCTATACTTACTTTAAGTTCAAACAATAACATAACAAGAACTGTTCAATGTAGAATTTCACACCCAGCAGCAGTAAATTCACCAATTTTATCTAATTTGGTACAATTCGTTGCTTTATCTAGTTCTGATCAATTTAATTTAGCAATAGAAGAAATTTATTCAACAAATACTGCTGGTTTATCTACATTTGATTTATTTGCATCTGATAGGGAATTTTTAACTTCAACAAGTGAAACTTTTACAAATTATAGTTTATATTGTCCGGATAGAGATATTGATATTGAAATGGATTTATTTGGTGGAAAAGGATCAAATAATGGATCTTTCTCTGGTGGAGAAGGTGGATTTTCTAGAATTAGATTTACAATGCTAAGAAACACTGAGTATGTAATTTCAGGTCTTACTCCTTCAGTAAATACTCCATTCATTTATAGAAAAGGTCAGTTAATTGCTTGTGTCGGAAAGGGTGGAGATGCTGGAACAACTGCAAACGGAGGTTTTGGTGGAGGAGTTGCAATTGCAGGATCTAATGGAAATGGTAGAGATGGTGGATTAGGTGGTGCTTTAGTTGCAACAGGAACTCTCAGCGAAAATGGTATACTTGGTTCATTAACAACTAGACTTCCAATTTCACCAGATACTAAGGCAATTTCTCCAAGCGGGGGTAGAGCACTTAAATGTACTAAAGGAATTTATTGGAGAAGTCAAGGAATTTCTGCCTGTACTGATGTTGGAATCACAAAGTTTAGATTATCTGACGGAACGGAAGTTACTAATACTGCATCAATTACTAGAGGATATAAATCAGGATACGATATTATTCAAACTGCCGGTTCTGGAACATTTAATGGAGGAAATGGGGCAACTGGTGGTTCTGGTGGAATAAATGGTTCTGGTGGGGGTGGTGGTAGTGGATATACTGATGGTTCCATAACAGTTGTAAGTTCTCAACTAGGCGGCAGTACAGGAAATGCTAGAGTAATCATAAGACGCGCAGTTTGATAAATAATAAAAACAATAATGGGCGGAGAGTGAACCCCAATGTCTACCAATAAAAAGTATTTTTATGTTTATTATTCTTATGAACCTTGGGGAAGAGGTTACATAGGAAAAAGAGAATGTTGGTGTTTTCCGGAAGAGGATGTTAAGTATTTTAAAAGTTTTAGAGATAAAACTTTTAAACCAACAGAGAAGATTATATTACAGATTTTTACATCTAGAAAAGAATCGATGCAAGCAGAATCGGGGGGTAATCAATCGTGAGCATCTCAAAAAATTTCGTCATAAAACACGGACTTGAGGCATCTACAGACCTTATTCTTGCAAATGCAGATACAAGAAAGGTTGGTATAGGTACTACAGTAACACAATATACTCTTCACGTTAATGGAGGTATTGGTGCAACCTCTTCAAATATAACAGGTGTTTCCACAGTTAATAATCTTGTAGTAAATGGAACGATCAGTATTGGTAATACTACAGGAACTGAAGACCAATATCTTGCATCAGTAGGTACTGGAGTCACTTGGAAAAGTGTTGTGGTTCCAAGAACCTCCACTGTATATGCTGCAGGAATTGGATCTACTGCATTTTCTGCAACTTATGAAATTGGATTGATTGATGTTTATATTAACGGCGTTCGTTTAGTTCCTCCACCATCAGGACTTGCAGAATTTACTGCATCTAATGGGTCTATTGTTTTTTTGAATGATCCTTGTTTTGGTGGTGAAATTGTCGAACTTGTTGTATACAATCAACTATAAGAGGAAACTAAAATGGCTCAAAAAAACAGAGAACTCTCACAATTTGGATCCTTTTTAGAGGTTGATAATGCTAACAAAAATATTGGTATTACGACACAAGCAACTCCATATGTTGGTATTGGAACCACAAATCCAACAGCAAAACTTCATGTTGTTGGAGATACAAATGTTTCTGGAATAATTTCTGCAACAGGATATTACTTAAATGGAAATGAACTTGTAAATGCTACCCTTCAAACTGAAACTTGGGATATTAATGATTCAAACATTTATCGCTCAACAGGAAATGTAGGAATTGGTAGCAGCATTCCTGGATCAAAACTCACAGTTTCTGGAGATATCACTGCAACAGGAGCAATCGCTGCAACAGGAACAATCACTGGAAGTGGTGTAAGTGTAAGTGGAATTTCTACTGCATCTAGATTTGTCTCTACAGTCACCACAGGAACTGCACCACTAACAGTAACCTCCACAACTCAAGTAAGTAATCTAAATGCTTCTCTTCTTGCAGGTAAAACGCCCCCATCAGGAGATCTTGTAGGAACCACAGATAATCAAGTACTTACAAATAAGACATTAACAAATCCAGTAATTTCATCAATTGTTAATGGTGCATTTACCTCAACCATACCATCAGTAAATGGAACTCTCGTAAGTACTGGTTCTACAGGAACTGTGACTTATAATATGATTGATGATTTGAATATTGTAAATGCTGATGTTGCTGTAGGTGCTGGAATTACTTACGGAAAATTAAGTCTTACCAATTCTATTAAAGCCGCAGATATTGCAGTAGGTGCTGGAATTACTTATGGTAAATTAAGTCTTTCTAATTCTATTACAAATGCTGATATTGCTACTGGTGCAAGTATTAGTGTATCAAAATTATCAGCAAATACTATTTCAGGAATTACACTGGGGAGTAATCTTGCAACATTAACATTTGGAACTTATTTAACTGGTACTTCTTATAATGGAAGCACTGGAGTAACAATAGCAACAAATGCTACAAGT
>Ga0099849_1001670_pt1 | contig 10424 bp, 23 predicted proteins | sample CB_VirMetaG_4_FD_78177 | JGI IMG/M metagenome (GOLD analysis project Ga0099849, IMG submission 78177) | Freshwater to marine saline gradient viral communities from Chesapeake Bay - CB_1508_1M Viral MetaG | ecosystem: Environmental > Aquatic > Marine > Coastal | place: USA: Chesapeake Bay... | reverse complement strand
TGCTCAAGGCGCACACCGCAAAGGCAAGCGATTGGGCCAACGATATGACTGTTTGCCGGCTGGTCAAATGCGTGAAGCTGGACAAGAAGCAAGAGGTCTGTGTGTACAGAGGCGCTCACAATACTCAGGAGACCATGTTCTTCAATCGCGGAGAATGGAAGCCACGGGAATATCTGTGCCAATGGGACCCCGACCAGCCGCCACCTCCGAATGTTTACGATGTATTGAAAGCCATTAAGGAGAGCCAGTAGTGACAATCACACCAGAACGGTTCTTTGCCTGGCGGATATTGCCCAGGCTCATGATGCTCACGATGACCGGCGTCTACATACGCTGCATCGAATGGGCACTTTCGCAGCCCGATTTGTCGACGCAACAGGCCAGCCTGATTTCTGTCGTCACCGGGGCCATGACCGGCTCCCTGGCTGTTTGGCTCAACTCAGAAAAAGGAGACAAGTGATGCCAGGACATTATGGAAAGAAGAGCCCCAAGCAGAAGAAGCTGGCGGGGATGTATGGCGACAAGAAGAAGATCACCCGCGGCGATATCATCATGGCGGCTAAGAAGAAGGCCATGAAGAAACGGGCCTGATGGTCGATGTCTTTCTCCTGCTTGTTTACCTGGGCACGGGCCCGGAGCGCAAACTAGAGAGTGGCAACATGATGTTCTGGTCGATAGAGCGGTGCAACTACTTCGCCAAGTCTGTGAGCCACAGATACGGAACCTATGGGTCAATCGACCCCAGGGACAAGGCAACCGCCTACTGTGTGCCGCGCCAGGTCGATCCTAAGACTGTGGAGATTTACGAATGATCCAGGCATTGATTGGCCCTGTCAGTGGGCTGCTCGACAAATTTATTGAGGACAAAGATCAAAAGGCAAAGCTGGCTCATGACCTGGCGACAATGGCAGAGCGCCATGCCCAGGAGTTGGCCTTGGCTCAGATTGAGGTTGCCAAAGAGGATGCGAAAGGCAACTGGTTCCAATCGTCGTGGCGTCCGCTCATCGGGCACATCTGCGGCTGGTCTCTCGGCATCAACTATCTAGTCAGCCCAATCGCTGCTGGCTTTGGCGTCACTATCCCCCAGGCAGATATGTCGGTGATGATGCCTCTGTTGTTTGGCATGTTAGGCATTGCCGGCATGAGGTCATACGACAAGAAGAACAACACAGATACCAAGGTGCCAAAATGAAACAGAACTTTGACCAATGCCTGGAATGGCTCCTGGCTCATGAAGGTGGCTTCTCAGCGCACCCGGATGATCCCGGAGGAATCACCATGAAGGGCATCACGGCACGGGTCTATGGGCAGTGGCTCTCTGAGGCGATGGATGTGGACGCTGAGATCACTGAGGATGTGATGCGTAACATCCCGGACGCCCATGTCGAGATGATCTATCGCCAGGAATATTGGAATAGGGTCCGGGGAGATGACCTACCTTCGGGGCTCGACTGGAGCCTGTTTGACCTGGCAGTGAACGGCGGGGTTGGCCGTAGTGCGCGCATGATCCAGAAGATCATCGGGGTCAAGGTCGATGGTGGTATAGGCCCAATGACACTGGCCGCAATCAAAGAACATGACGCGGCCAGCTTGGTTGATGATATGTATTTCAAACGCCAGGCGTTTTACGAAAGGCTCAAGACCTTCCCTACGTTTGGGGCTGGTTGGACCCGCCGGAATGATGAGACGCGAGAACAGGCGCATCAACTGGCGAAGTCCTGAGAACCTGGATCGACCTCTCTGAGCCGTGGGTCGAGGTGACATAGCCCCTCTCCTTCAGCCGCTGGACCAGGCGATGCACCCCATGCAGTGACTTTGCAGAGTTCCCGATCCCGACAGCGATCTCACCATATGTCGGCGTATAGCCATGCTGCTTCTGGTAAGAGACGATGAAGTCCAGGACATCCTTTTGCCGCGGGGTCAAACTCATGTCATGTCTCCCAACCACTTGGCCGGGATTGTCAGCGATTTCTGACGCTCAACCCGTGCCGGCTTGGCCGGCGTCACCTTCTCTGGCTGTGCCTTGAATGACCTGGTGGGCCACTTCAACTCAAAGAGCGGGTTGCCCAACTCATCATTCAAGATGCCAGTCTCATGGTTGCCCAGGGCATCCATCAGCTTTGGCTCAATGGACTTGGCCAGGGCCTCTGCCGCCTTTGCCGCTCTCCTGGCGTCATAGTAGGTCATCGCCAGGTCTGCGATTGGCTCCAGGTCCATTGGTGGCAGACTGTCATCAGCCTGGCTATGGACCTTGGCCGCATCAACACCATCAACAGCGGGATACCACTCAGGCCCGTCCAGGCGTCTGTAGAAGTCCTTGCCGGCGTCGATCAGTTCATCGAAGCGATCCTGGTTTGCCTCATAGACATAGAGGACCAGGCGGGTGCCCTGGTAAAGCGTGGCTATCACACCCCACTTCGCGCCATAGCAAAGCATCTGCATGTCCAACTGCCTGGGGCCGCGGTATGGGGGCGGGACATCTGTGTATGGCGCAGAGGTCAGCTTACTCTCTACCGTGCCATTCCCTTCTAGCGTCATACTCTCCTGGCCATTCATCAACTTTATGCTGTCACTGGCATAGATCGTCTTGCTGTCGTTGAAGATGATGGCGTCCAGGCTGACCTCAAACAAATCCTCATAGGCGTAGACCTTGGTGATCTCATCGTTGTATTTGTCAAAGCCCAAACGCTCGGCACACTTCTTGATGATGAAGGGCTCCAGATCGTTGCCCAACTCTGTGGCCTCATTGCCGGAGAACGTATCTGTCTGATAGTTTCCCCTGCCCTGGGCGTTAAGGATTTTCGCAATGAGATCGTTTGGGTACATATACGGGCTCTCACCCATCAGCACCGGAGCAGTGTGGCCAGTCAGCTTGGCATCGCTTGTAATTTTACCGACCATCTTAGCGCCCCATGAATTCCAGCATATGCTGGTCAAGAGCATCTGAGATTGAGATCAGATAGATGAAGCCGCCGAAGAGTAGAAAAGCCGCAAACAGTTCGCCCAGGAAGGTGAATATCTGCTTGATCGTGTAACGCTTCTCAGTTAGGTCAGTTAGGTTACTGTGGTAAGTTGAATTGATTATATGATTCAAGATGTTGCGGTTAGCAACTGACTTGTCGGTATATACATTATGCGACATATCTGGACGTTTGCCCATTGTATCCACCTGTCTTTGCATGGCTATACTCCTTACTGTGCCATAATACACGAGCCAAACGGTAGAACTGTTTGACCCACTATATGTGGTGATCACCTTGCCCCCCGAAAATCCTCGTAAGGACGGCGCGGATCAGAGTAGCCCCTGTCTGCATCGACCTTGAGGTTCCGGTGACATTGGTAGGCATAGGAGCGAAGCAGATACATCTTGCCGATGGTGTTGGTCGCGGACTTTTGTGCGTCCTTCAACTGCTCAACCAGGTTGGTCAGATGATAGACCGCGCTATCAAGATGCTCTGCTTTGAGAGACGGGATGGTGATGCGGCAAGCAGACTTGCCCCCAAGCATTTTTGCGCGGTGTTCCTCATTGGCAAATCGCTTTGCCCTGGCAGTGGCACTGCCCTTGTAGAGGCCGTATATCTCACGCGCCTCTTGCTTGGCTTTGTCAAACTCACTCATCTTCCCAACGCTCGGTTCTCTTTTCTTTCCCATGTCATTCACCTCGCTTTCCAAAATATCGCCGGGAAACTTCAAATCAATGTCAAGTGGTTTGACACAATTCTATGTATGCTTTGAGCCGTTGAGCCGCCTGCGGATAGCCAACAGCTTGAACCCTTCTCATGCGTCCCAGAGCATATTCATTGTCAGCATCAATCAGAATTTTTGAGGCCTGATAATGTTTGCCGCCGCAACCACAGACCTCCACCCAACCCTCGGCCATACACTCCTGCACCAGCGTCGTCCCGCTTTGACGGCTGATGTTCAGTTGATCTGAAATGTTCGTCACACTGTAAGGCTGCTTGACATAGGCTGCTTTGAGCATGAGGTAGTAAAACCCCAATCGGTTATTGGTGCTGTTGAAATAGTCGGAAATTCTGTTTCGCCCGTAAGTGTTCCGTATTGTGCGGTGCGACAGTTCGATCTCGGCAATAGCCAATTTGTAATCGGTCAGCAGACGATCAAAGATGTCATACGGCGGGGCCATAGGCCGATCATTGTCCTGGGTAATCTGTTCTGGCTTCATCCCTCAATCCTCTTTACCAGATTGCGGACACTGCTGAGTGCCCAGGTTGTGTTGCCGCGGAAGGTCCTTGCCCCCCTCGCCTCTAGTCCCTTGCCCATCTTCTCCAGGGTATCGCATCCATATTTGCGGAGTTCCTGGACGACGGGCCGTAACTCCTCGGTCCATTCGTCAATGCTGGCCTTTGTGGCCGCACCGCCGGCCTTTGCGCCCTTCTCTGGGGTTGGGGTGCCTAGCTTGTGGCCCCTCGCCTTCTTGGCCGCGAGAGCCTTCTTGGTACGCTCTGAGATCAGTTCGCCCTCATACTCAGCGATGTTGGCCATGAGTTGCAGGACGAACTTGGTGGCGGCTGGTGAGTGCATCTGCGGTATGTCGCAAGCGATGACCTGGACGCCGGACTCCAGGAGCGCGGTCAGGAACGCCAGGTTACGGGTCAGACGGTCAACCCTGGCTATGATCAGCGTGGCGTTCTCTGCTTTACATTGTTGGAGAGCGGCTTTGAGTTGGCGGCGATGGCGGTCAGACCGCTTGCCACTCTCTGTCTCAGTGTATTCAGCGATCACATCCCACTCACCACCATTGAGATGGTTGTTGATGATCTCGCGCTGCGCCTCTATGCCAAGGCCCGACTGGCCCTGGCGTTGGGTCGAGACCCTGAGATAGGCGATGAACTTGCCGCTATGAGGTGCCATCACCCTCTCCTGTCTTCTGTGATCACCATCCAGTCACGCTTGTTCCTGTTGACCTCGGTGATGATCCGCTGCTCGGCTGGCTTCATATGGCCGTTATCTTCATCGACCCACATGCCAGAGCCTCTGCCTTCCTGCATTGTGATATCCAGGACGCTGAACTCAGTGTCGGTCACGCGGATCACATAGCCCTTCTTCAGTCTGGTGATTTTCATCAGGTGAGTTCCCTATTGTTGTAGGCTTTCATCAGAAGGCTCTGCGCCTCATAGAGGTGGCCCATTGCCTGGAGATACAACTCCCGCTCCCGGTCATCCTTGATGTCCAGGAAGTGGCCCTGCTGGTGCGAAGTGGTGATCAGGTCAGCGACCATCACGACCATGTTGTGGGTTTTGTCAATCATCAGGCAGTCTCCTTGATTGCTTCGTCGATAGCCTCGTTGATCAGGTCAAGCAGAGGCTCGGCTTTGATCTCGCGGTTGCTGACGTAGTAACGGTAAATGCTTGCATCGCCATGCTCTGTGTAAGCGCGAACCCCGTGGATTTGCTTCGGGGGTTTGTTGATTGCGCCGTAAGACAGAGTTGCCTCAACAAAACATTGGGCATAGCCGCTGACTCTTGGCTTTTCGATCTTGTCAATGGTGACTGTTACATTCATCAGGCAGTCTCCTTCATCTCTTTGATTGCTGTCTTGACCTTGGTCTGCTCTGCCAGGGGCAAAGCCTCAAACGCTGCCAGCCACTGCTCATAGGTAGCGGTCTGGTAGGTCGTGATCATAAAGGCCAGGAACTGTAGTGCTGTCTTCATGCTCTCTCCTTTCACTTTACATATAATGGGTATTCACCCTGGTTACAATAGCTAAAGGGGGCGGACCCGCGCACGGCGGAGATATGCGAACTCACGGCCGTACTCGTAGACGCGATCTATAGCTGCTTTGTCGTTGGGTTCTTGGTCTCGCAAGCGGAAGTAGCATTGCTGTGTGGCGCTCATGCACTCGCTGGGGCGGAGGTCCTGTATTTGTCTGCCGTCCAGGACCCAGTAGGTATTGATGTGGTCGATGACTTCTTGCGGCATCTTCTTGATGATGATGCGGTCAGCCTTGTTAAACAATCGCACCTCCTCTCTTCTGTTTCAACGCTACCTTCGCTGCCTCAAGCCGCACCTTCTCCTCATTGGTGTTGTGCCAGGGGTGCATCTTGAGGGCCTTGATCATGTTCTTGAGGGCCCAGGTGGGCTGCTTTACCAGGCGCTTGACCTCGGCGTCGAAGTAGCTGCCTGGCAGATAACCGTTGTCGTTTCTGATGTTCATCATCTCTCCTCTAGTGGCCATAACCGTAGGCGGTCTGATGCTTGGGCTTGCCGTCCCAGGGATAGGCAAACTCAAAGCTGCTGATCCGCCAGCCGTTGCCGTTGATCTTGGCGGTGTAGACCTTCTCGCCCTTGATGAATGTGTCCGGGACACAAGTGTCAGCGGCCGGGCAGTCTGTGTCATAGATGCTCTTGCCCAGGCCGATATACTGGACAGTCTTGGCCGTCCGCCCGACAACCTGGTAGAAGTCCACGTTGGTCTGGTCATAGCCCCAGCTTGTGTAGTAGATGCCGCCGACCTCTACCTGGTCAGCCTCTGCCTCTTGCCGCGCCTTGTAGTCGGCCTTGGCTTGCTCATTGGCCTGGACCCCGGCGAAGTAGTCAGCGATGTACCGCTGTGCGGCCTTGACCCCCTTGGGGAACCGATACCACCCGTCAGGCTTCTGCCTCTTGCCGCAGTAAACCTTGACCACTGGGATTCCACCAGGAGCCGTTTTGCCAGGGCTCCAGTAGGCAACCGCGGTACTGTGCTTGTCCGCGATCTTCATCCAGCCCTGGTTGTCGGCTTCTCTGTTCCATTTAGGCATTGGCAGTCTCCTGTATCCGAATTGTCCGAGCGACTTTTTCCATCACTCCGTCATGCACAGCCCGACACTGAGCAGCTTTCGCAGCGCCAGCCTCGTCCTTGTCCTCTGTCCAGGTGTTGAGCCCGAACATGGCCTGGCCCAACTCGCCGGCCATCTTGTAGGCAACACCCGGAGTCATAGGTTCTTGCCGCACCCCGAAGGCATGCCGCATCGCTACGAACACCGCGTCGGTCATGTCTTTGTTGTGTTGGTCGTTTGTCATCAGGCGTCTCTCCTCTCTCTGTTCACTCAACCTTCACCTTCAACCTAGTACCGTTTTAGTGTTATTGCAATAGCCAAACGGTACTTTTTTACAATTATTTTTCCAAAGGAGCCGAAATGGAGGTCAAACAATACTCTCTGTACCTCTCCCAGGATGTAGCCACAGAGTTGAAATCGCTTGCAAAAAGCCAGCGCCGCTCTGTGTCGAGCCTGGTTGAAGAAATCTTGAGAGAAAATTTGGCAAAGCGTGTCCAGGCGGCTTCTAATAGCCAAACACTAGACCAGATTGCGAAGGCAGCGAGATGAGCCGGCGCAACAAGCAACGTGGCTATGAGTTGGAGAAAGAGGCCCAGGACTTCTGGAGCGATCTCGGCGTTGAGTGCCGGCGCGTCCTTGGGTCAGGGGCATACAAGAATTATTCGGCTGACCTTGCCGGCGACCTAAACCTCAACGGGCTCCTGGTCGAGTGCAAGCGCCGAAAGGACGGCTTCAGAGAGTTATACAAGTGGCTCTCTCAAGATGATGCGGACCTTCTGATCGTAAGAGCAGATCGAAAGCATCGACTGTACGTCATCCCGGAAAGCCTGATGGTCAGGTTTGCAACTGACATGGGGTGGCTAAATGAGCAAGGAGAAAGAGACAATGCTTGATCTAGACGGCGGCTCTGCTGAGTACATCCGCTTCAAACCATCTGTTAATGCCTGGTATGTCGATGACAATGAGATCGACCTCAAGGGCGTCACTATGGACCCTGACAGCCTCAAGACGGGGTGGGGCCTGATCCAGGAGGGCGTGGCCCCAGAGTGGGTCTGGGATGAAACCCTGGGCGTCAGAGGGCCCAAGCCAGATGGTGATTACAAGCGCGGCTTCAGCGTCATGGTGTTCATCAAGGACATCGGCTGGCGCGAGTGGTCATCCAATGGTGCCGGCGTCAATCGCGGCCTGGCTGCTATCTGGAAGACAATCCATGCACAGATGTCCGACAACCAGGGCAAAGCTGCTGCGCTCAAATATACCGGCTCAACCGCTGACACCAGTGGCAAAGGCGCTACCCGCATCCCCAACTTTGAACTGGTGAAGTGGATGGATAAGCCAGAGGCAGAGGCACCCCCTGCCCCGAAGCAAGAAGAAGCCAAACAAGAGGACGATGACGAAATCTTGTTTTGAGCCGGTACGGGGCGGGGGGTTCACGCTCTCCGCCCCATTCTTTTGGGGTGATTATGTCAGAATTAGCACAACACATAGAGATAGTGGCCAAGGCTCTTTTGGGTGAGCCAAACGCAAAGCTATCCAACAAGAGGGAACTGCGCTGGGGTAGCCACGGCTCCATGAGCGTAGACCTGGAGAAAGGCACCTGGTTCTGTCACGAAACAGAGACCGGCGGCGGCGTCTCCAGCCTGATCAAACGCGACAACCCACTGGCCAACGTGCCTGAGTTCCTGGAGAGTATCGGCATCGAAGTCGAACGCCAGGCCAACGGTCATGACACCATCAGGACTTCCCTGGTGGCAACCTACCCGTATGTCGATGAGCATGGTGAGGTAACATATGAAGTGTGCCGTTATGAGCCCAAGACCTTCCGGCAGCGGCGCATTGTCAATGGCAAAACGGTATGGGGCCTTGGAGATGTCGAGCCCCTGCCCTATCACTTGCCCGACATCATCAACAATCCAGACAAGCCCATTTTCATTTGTGAGGGTGAGAAGGACGCGGACAATCTTGCCGCCCTGGGCTTTGTCACAACCTGTAATTCTGGTGGGGCCGGCAAGTGGGCCGACAGCCTCAACAAATGGTTTGAGGGCCGTGATGTCATTATCCTGCCCCACAATGACAAGGCCGGCGATGCCCATGTCCGCACTGTCCTGGGCCAACTCCAGGGCAAGGCCAAGCGGATCAAGGTCGTCAAGCTGTCAGACAAGGACAAAGGCGATGTCACAGACTGGCTAGATGCCGGCGGCAACAGACAGGCCCTGGGCCAACTGATCAGAGCCGCAGAAGAGATCAGAGAGCGCGTCACACCACTGCCAACGCTCTCGCTCAGTGATATTGCACAACTGCCGCCAGTCGAATGGCTGGTCGAAGGCCTGGTGCCAGACAAGTCCCTGGCCATGATGTATGGAGAGCCAGGCTGCGGTAAGACATTCATCGCCCTGGATATGGCGCTCAGTATCGCCCACAAGACCGCCTGGCAGGATCAGCCTGTCCTGGGTGGCCAGGTGGTATATGTGGCCGGCGAAGGCGTTGGTGGTCTCAAGAAGAGGATTGCCGCCTGGCATAAGCATAATGGCAAGGACCAGGCCGCACCCTTCATCGTGATTCCGACTGCCGTCGATCTGATGGATGAGATCAATACCCAGGACCTTCACACCACAATCCAGGCAACAGCCCAGGGCCCCGTCTCCCTGGTTATCTTCGACACTCTCGCCAGGTCAATGCAGGGCGATGAGAACAGTTCCCAGGATATGGGCCGCACCATCAAGGCTATGGATGAGGTCAGAGAGGCCTTCGGCTGTTGCGTCATGTTTATCCACCACTCCGGCAAAGACAGTAGCCGCGGCCATAGGGGCTCATCAGCCACGCTCGGCGCTGTCGACCTGTCCATGAGGGTGGAGCGCATGGGAGAGGCCGTCAGCCTCACCGTGGAGAAGCAGAAAGACGCAGAGATGATGGACCCGATCTGGATGAATACCTCCAGTGTCGAACTATCAACCGATGCCCTGGCCCTGGAGAGCGATACAAGCCTGGTGCTGACCAGGACGGATCAACCTACCGGCGGCAATACAAAGGGCCTCAGACCGGCTCAGAGGGCTGTCCTGGACGCTTTGACCGAGGCACTCATCCAACATGGCAAGCCATCCCCTGGTGGTGAGAATTATCCTGCCGGCGTCCAGGTGGTCGATGAGGCGCAATGGCGAAATATTGCCCTGGCAAAGAGCATTTCTACCGGCAACCCAGACGCCGAAAGGAAGGCTTTTAGCAGGGCAGCAGAGGCTCTCATTCAGCGAAATATCGCCGCAAAATGGCAAAATCTGGTCTGGAGGGTCAAATCGTGATGGGACAGTTAGGACGGACAGAATGTCCAGAATGAAAACAAAGGGTTACGGACAGCGGGACATGTTTGGGACAAATGTCCGACAGACGGGACGGACAGGACACTCTCTAGAGTCCTGTCCCACTGTCCGGTTGTCCGAGGATGCAAGGTTGGTGGTCGAGGCCCATGACCTGGTGGCGAGGGAGATGGAGGGCAAGTGGGGGGTCGATAGGTTGGAGCGCCTGGTTGATGAGACATTGGGCAAAAAGTTCCTGACTGCACGCGACAGATTTAACACCGCAATCGCTGACAATGATGATGAGCGTAGCGAGAAACTAGGGGCGCAGATGAAACGTGCCTGTATTGCTCTTG
>Ga0099849_1001668_pt1 | contig 10428 bp, 17 predicted proteins | sample CB_VirMetaG_4_FD_78177 | JGI IMG/M metagenome (GOLD analysis project Ga0099849, IMG submission 78177) | Freshwater to marine saline gradient viral communities from Chesapeake Bay - CB_1508_1M Viral MetaG | ecosystem: Environmental > Aquatic > Marine > Coastal | place: USA: Chesapeake Bay... | reverse complement strand
TATGTCTAGCAGTATGACTTCAAACGTCATTATTGTCAAATATAAATAGGGTATTGACGTTTAAAATCACTTCATGTTACTTCTAAAGACATGACATTAGAAGAATACAGATTAGAAAATAATTTAAGTTACAAAAAATTAGCTGAAAAACTTGGCTTTAAAGAAGCTACAGTAGCACGAAGATGGTGTTTACCAAAGCAGCATAATCAAGCACTTACGCCAAGTCCTAAACATTTAAGTTTAATTTTAGAGGTAACAATGGGATCGGTTACGCCAAATGACTTCATTATCCGCAGAAATTGATTCGGAAGATATAGTTCATCTGCGAATCGCAAGATGGTTAGATATTATGTTACCACCTGGATCAGTTTGGCATCATTCACCAAATGAGGGCAATCGTCATGTGGCATTTAAGGTTAAGCAAAAACGTATGGGAACAAAAGCTGGCTGGCCAGACATAGAAATATTTGTACCTGGCGATCAGACGTTATGCGGTGCATCGTTATCAATATTTATTGAGGTTAAAGGTAGCAAGGGTAAAGCCACTGCTAATCAAATAGCTATACGAGACAAGCTAGAAGAAGCTGGCGGTATCTGGCAGCTTTGTAGATCTGAAGACCAGGTACAAGAATTTTTAGAGGGATTAATTAAACTGAGGGGAAAATAGATGGGTCATTCCAATAAAACTGGTGCAAATCCAGTATCACAGATTTGCAAAGAGCTGATTAAAAAATCCAGGCCACTTACAAAACAAGAACTTGCAGCTGAGATTGCTGCTTGGAAAGAGCAAGAGCTTAAAGTAGATCATTTTGATAGGATCATTAAATGAATCCGCACCAGTATGCAGAAACTGCTGCACAAATATTAAAAGATAGAGCTGACAAACTTGGTGATTACCAGGAACTTTATGAAAATTTAGCAGCCAGGTTAACATTAAGTTTTGCAAAAAAGTTAAAACCTGGTGAGAGATTTTATGCAAGTGATGCAGTAAAGTTTCATATTGAAAATAAATTAGCCAGGATGGACTGCGGCGAAGCTAACTCAGATCACAATTTAGATGGCGGAAATTATTTTTTTATTCATGGGGGGTTGACAGATGAATCAAGATAGCAGTAGAATTTCTGTCAAGCCTGGAGCTAAGCTTAGTGACAATCTTAGCAATCATATTAATTCCTTAAATAAAAAACAAAGATTAGCTAACTTAGCTAAGATAAATAACTTAGCTAAGATGACTGCTAAAGGTGCAAACAGTGCTTATCAAGCAGCAGTTTCAAGGGGTACAAAGTTTCCCATAGATGAATTGCAAAGGCGTGTCCTGGGAAAACTTAGAAGAACTTACAGTGAAGAAGCTTACAAAGATTTAGTTATTAACCTGGAACATTTACCAGCTTTTGAAAGGCTGGACTGGCTAAAGGTAATGGATGATAAGCTTAGACGAAAAAACTGAAAAAGCTTTAAGGTCATCGCAAAAGCTAGCCGTTGACCAGCTCCATGATTTGTTTCTTGAAGCAGCTGAAACTGAAAGAAAATTACCTGGTGTAATCAGAAAACAAAAAATGGTGCATTGGCCAGATTATGTCAAAGAATGGGCAGCATATGGTTACAATTCTCTCCAGCCACAAAGATTAAAAGCTTCACCAGAACAAATAACCAGGTTAGACTATGCAGTTACAATGGGATTATCTATGAGTGAAGCAGATCGCAGACTGATCTGGGCCGTGGCACATTCAGCTGCTTTTAGAGATCGAGGTCCTAAATGGACTCAGATAGCAAAAATCCTAGGACTGAATGATCCTAGGATTGTTAAGCGTAGGTACCAGGATTGCCTGGTTAGGCTCTACTACAAACTTTAAGTATTCTTAAATTATTTCTTGATTGGCAATCTCTATGAAGATCTATCCAGGTCCATTCGTGAATGGGCCTAGTCTCATTTTCTTTTATATTTTTTAGGAACTTATTTATTTGTTCTTTTTTGCTTAATTTTTTCATTAGGCAGCTTCATACTGCCATTGAACTTTAGCTTTGCTAGCCATCTTCCTACCAGCTGCACCTTTGATTGCCTGGATCAACCAGTAAGCATCAGTGTGTGTCCAGTTATCTACCTCGCAGCACTGATACTCAAGGCAGCAAGCCATGTTGAAAATATCTGCATCAGTCAAGTCTGGGCAGCCATAAAATCCCATCATGCCTTTGAATTTTTGTAGATTAGCAAAACACTCATTTGGAAACAACATTAAATGCTCAAGATACTCAGCGCTATAATGCTCATTGTTGTGGCCATATTTGGCATCAACACTGTTGACGTTGGCCTTGGCAAGAACATCACAAAAGTTTTTCGCAGTGTTGTTTATCTCTTGCTTAGTGTGAATGTTGTAGCAGTGCATCTTGTTGGTAGGTGCTTGAGTGTAAGCAACTAATGCTGCTATGTGTTCTGGGTTTACGATAAATGCGCTCATATTTTCTCCTTTCTAAGCTGCAACATTGAACAAGGGAAGCTCGTTCAATTCCTGGTTGTTAACCTTGGCTTCAAGTCTGTCTGCAAACTGAGCTACATGGTGAACAACATTGTTTTTGTTTCTCCAGTGATTCATGGCAATATTGCAGCTATCAGCACTGTCGAAACCAATTTTGTGAAGCACGCCCAAACCTCTCATCATGTGGATCCAAGGTTTGTCGATGCCATACTTTTTTTGCCAGTAGTCCATAAATGCCCAGGCTTGCTTGATCTTTTGCATATAAGCACTACCAGGCTTGTTCTTGGCAATGTCAACCTCGCCGCAGCTGCCGAAGCCTACGAAGTTGAAAATTCTGAATAACTTTTCTAGCTGGTCAAAACTCTCATTCATGTGCCATATGGCCATTGCTCTTTCTGGATACTTGATTTTGCCACCTTTGATGGCATCAGCGATCAGCTGCAAATTGCTGGCTTCATCGCCGTTGATAACGTCTGGAATCACACACACTGCATTAGGACACTTGTCCATCGCATCATTGGCCCAGGCATAGAAGCCATCCCACCAGGCAGCATCAAGAGTGATGCCTTTCTTCCAGGCGGTGAAAGCTCCGTTGTCCAGGATCAATATCTCATTGTCACCAACAAGCTCAATGCACTCAGCAAGCTGCTCTGGGTGCATATAACTGACACAAAAGCTTTTGCCTTTGAGCTGCGGTAACAATCTTTTAGGAGTGATTGGCGTTCCATGAACAAGTCTTTTCATAGTACCTCCTTAGTTGTTGATGTTATCGAAAAGTGGCAAGCCAAACTCTTGCCAGGTTTTATTAGGGAGCTTGATGATAAAGACTTCCTTAATAAATTTCAGTCTTCCCCAACATTTATGGATGTCGAACACACCTCTTTGGTCAACAACCTTGCCGTTGTAAACTATCTGGGCATGGCCAGTAGTCACAACTAAGTAGGGGATGTTAGGTTTAGCTTTGTAGTGAACAAAGCTGCTCAAAGTCATCTTGCCTGGCAAAACGTGTCTGAATTTAACGCCAGCATGATTGAACCATTTGAAATAGTCATGGGTGAAAGTAGCGCCTTTCCAAGTATTTCGCCAGCAACTATCGCCGTGGCTTTTGAACCAGGCCCAGGCATCTTTGAAAGGCTTTTGAGCAGCAATGGCACAAGCTAAAACGCCACAACAAGGACCTTTGGCTTGGTCCCAATCGTGAGCCGTCAAAGCAAATGTCGTCATGTTTTCTTACCTCCATTACTAATATGGGGTTATTGACGTTAAAAGTCAAGGGTAATGGTAAAATAAATTAAAAATAATTTTTTTAAATCAAGCTGCTTGACTAAATGAATCAAAAAGATTAGAGTTTTTGCTAAGATTAGTTAACTTAACGCCTGGCAAATTATTACCTCCTTGCCAGGCTTTTTTATTTGAGCTTAGAAATGGGCAAAGTTATCAAGATAAGAGTTACAAAACCGCAGATGGAAAAGATTTGTGAGCGTATTGCTGAGGGCGAAAGTTTGACCAGGATATGCAATAACACAAAGAGCTTACCAAGCTGGCGAACTGTACTGAGATGGGTCCAGGAGAATGATGAAGCTCATTCGATGTATCGTAAGGCTAGAGCGTTGCAATGCGAGGTTATGAGGGATCAGATACTTGACCTGGTTAACATGGCTTTGCCAGACGATCCTAAGCTGGCAATGGCGGAAGTACAAAGAAGAAGATTGCAAGCAGATCATATGGATAAGCATATTAGGCAGATGCAGCCTTTAGGTGTTAGGGATAAAGCAGAAGACAAAGCAGCTGAGAATAATGGACAAGTTACTTTGTCCTGGGCGAATGGGAACCTGGAGATTAATTAGGATCTGCGTATTTTTGTAGGCATTGTTTGGCAGTAATCTCGCACACGAGGGATTTGATTTTGAATTTTGTTTCTCGATCTTCTGTAATCGTTGCTGGCTCTACAAATAGTTAGCGGTATCTAACCGATATGGCTGCTATTTTAAAAGATTTGGCCTGGTTTTTTTAGAATTTGCCTACCCCTGGTACCCCAAAGCAAGCCGCCGCTTGCTATATCTAATATATACCAGATTAGGAGTGTCTGAGACATGAACATCGAGATTCCGTATTCACCTAGACCGCTCCAGGCAAAACTGCATAACGCCCTGGTAAAGAACCGCTGGGGAGTTGTTGTCTGTCACAGACGATTTGGCAAGACTGTGATGGCCATAAACCATTTACTGAGGGATGCTATACTTAATGACAAGAACAATCCCAGGTACGCTTATATAGCGCCTACATACCGCCAGGCAAAAGCGGTGGCATGGGATTACTTAAAACAGTTTGCTGGCAAGGTTCCTATGGTTAGGTTCCATGAAACTGAACTTAGATGTGATTTACCTAATGGTTCCAGGATCCAGCTGCTTGGCGCAGAAAATTACGATAGTCTTCGTGGTATTTATTTAGATGGAGCTGTCCTGGATGAAATGGCTGATATGCCAGAAAGTTTATTTCCAGAAGTGTTACGGCCAGCTTTGTCGGATAGAAAAGGTTGGGCGTTCTTTATTGGAACACCTAGAGGGCATAACGCTTTTTTTGATTTGTATGAATCTGCTGTTAACAGCGATGATTGGTTTACCCAGGTTTATAAGGCTAGTGAAACTGAGATAGTTGATGAAGAGGAGTTGAGAGCTGCCAAGCAGATGATGACCGAGGATCAGTATGAACAAGAGTTTGAGTGTTCCTGGGTTGCGAATGTACCTGGTGCGATTTATGGAAAAGAGCTGCAAGCTGCCCAGGAAAGTGGGCGCATAGGGAATGTTCCCTATGACCAGGCGCACAAAGTAGATACCTGGTGGGATCTTGGTATAGGAGATAGTACAGCAATCTGGTTTACTCAGAATGTTGGTAGGGCAATACACGTTATAGATTTTTACGAAGCTCGCAATGAGGGATTACCGCACTATGCGAAAGTACTTACATCTAAAAGCTATCTCTATGGAAATCACAATGCGCCACACGATATTGAGGTTAGAGAACTTGGCTCTGGAAAAAGCCGCCGTGAGATCGCCTACGATTTGGGAATTAATTTTAGGGTGGTGCCTAAGCTTCCAGTTGAGGATGGCATACACGCTGCGCAAATTATTTTGTCTCGTTGTTGGTTTGACCAGGTAAATTGCAAGGCTGGTCTGGAAGCTTTGCGCCAGTATCACCGAGCTTATAACGAAAGATTAAGAACATTTAGGAATAGTCCAGTCCATGACTGGGCGAGCCATGCAGCTGATGCCTGGCGATACTTTGCGGTAGGGATAAAAGAAAACCGAGGTTTTGACAGACCGCCGCAAGCAGTAGCAGATAGTAACTATAATCCATTTGGAGTAGCAGTATAATGGGATTTCTTAGTCCAAAAGTGCCAGCGCCGCCGCCAGTAGAGCCGCCACCGCCAGCACCGCCTATGGATGTTGTGCCAGATAGCGCAGTAACTTCCGTAGATGAAGTAGAAAATAAAAGAAAAAGAGCTAATCGAGTTAGCAGACAATCCACTATTTTAACTGGATCACAAGGTTTGTTAACCGAAGCACCTATAGAATATAAAACTTTACTGGGTAATAAGTGATGGCTGGTGAAACAAGCGATCCTGGTGGCCAGGATACAGTAGACCAGATGCAAGAAGAAAACGCTATTGCTGGAATGACTGATGCAGAAAGTCAAGCTGCTATGTCAGAAGCTGGGTTATCTTCTGGTTTTGGTGATTTTGCTGGTAGTACAGCATTATCTGGTAGAGCTAATAGTTCGCTCACTGGCAACAGTTTAGTTGATGCTCTTGTTCCAGGCGTTGGTACGTTAAGTGTTATTAACGCTATTAGCGCACAACAAACACAAGCCAGCTTGCAGCGTGGCGCTAGTCCAGTTTATGGATCAAGCGGTAATGTTGTCGGTACAATGGGATCTGGTTTACTTGGCGGTACTAGCTATACTGGATCGCCAGAGGGTGATCCTAATCCTCCTGGCCAGGATAGTGAAAGTTCGCAGCCAGTAAACAGAACAAGAAGCGGTAGACCAGGAACAGCGGTAAGAGGTGTATCTAACACAACCGCTAGAAGAATTGCACCTAGTTCACCAGTTCGAGGTGCATCACTGGAGCCAAGGCTTTACGCCATGAGTAGTAGGGGTAGGGGAAGAGGTATAAATACTTCATCCCAGGGCATCCTGGGCGCAGCACCAGTACAAAGAAAAACTTTATTAGGAAGCTAATATGTCTGAAAAGCTAGCTGCCGAACTTATAAAAAGGTTTGGTTCTTTAGAAAATCAAAGGGCAACCTGGGAAACACACTGGCAAGAAGTAGCTGATTATGTTGCGCCCAGGAAAGCTGATATAAACAAAGTTAGATCACCAGGCGATAAAAGATCAGAACTTATTATGGATGGCACTGCTGGCCTTGCTGCTGAATTATTAGCTGCAAGTCTACATGGTATGCTTACAAATATGTCAACTAAATGGTTTTCATTACAGTATCGCAGTGATGATCTTAACATGAATGACGAAGCTAGAGAGTGGCTAGGTGATGTTGAGCGTGTTATGTATGGCGCTTTTGCCAGGTCAAACTTTAATGAACAAATACACGAACTTTATCACGATCTAATTACTTTCGGTACTGGTGTTATATTTATTGAAGAGGATGATGAGTTTCAGCTAGGATTTTCGACCAGGCATATTTCTGAATGTTGTGTGACTGAAAACGAAAAAGGACGTGTAGATACAGTTTATCGTAAGTTTAAAATGCCGTTGCGAGCTGTAATACAAAGGTTTGGTGCAGACAAGATCTCAGCAAAAATGCTGAAGATGGCCGAAGAAAAACCATTTGAAATGATGACATTATTACACGCAGTCTACACCAGGGATGAAAGGGATATAACTAGAGTTGATGCGAGCAACAAACCAGTCGCTTCAGTTTATATAGATCCAGAAAGTAAAACAATTTTATCCGAGGGCGGATTTGATGAGTTTTGTTATTGTGTGCCAAGATTTCTAAAAGCAAGTTTTGAAATAGGTTATGGTCGCTCCCCTGCCATGACGGCCCTGGCTGATATTAAGATGCTTAATAAAATGTCAGAGGTGACAATTAGGGCCGCCCAAAAACAAGTCGATCCTCCACTACTTGTTCCAGATGATGGTTTTATACTCCCTATTAGAACTGTACCAGGCGGCCTTAATTTTTATAGGTCTGGCACAAGGGATAGATTAGAACCTTTAAATATAGGCGCAAATAATCCTATTGGTTTGAATATGGAAGAACAACGTAGAAAAGCGATCCAATCAGCTTTCTACGTTGACCAGTTAATCCTGGGCCAAGGACCTCAAATGACGGCAACTGAGGTTGTGCAGCGTACTGAAGAAAAGATGAGGTTGTTAGGACCAGTCCTGGGAAGATTGCAAGCTGAGTTATTGCAGCCTTTAATTACCAGGAGTTATAATATTTTAGCTAGAAAAAATGCTTTTAAGCCAGCGCCAGATATTATCCAGGGCCAGGAATTTGATATTGAATATGTATCACCACTGGCAAAAGCACAAAGAGCTGGCGATGTACAAAGCTCGCTTCAATTTATTGAATTAATGCAGCCGCTTGCCCAGGTTGATCCTGGTGTTATTGATTACCTGGATGCAGATAACCTGGTCAAACATTTAATAAATGCTCTATCAGTGCCAGCAAAAGCGGTTAGAGGTGATGATGAAGTAAGCGAGATCCGTGAACAGCGGCAAGCTCAGCAAGCGCAGCAGCAACAATTAGACCAGGCGCAGCAAATAGCTGAATCAGCTGGTGCAGCAGCGCCGTTATTAAAGGCCACACAATGAGTATTGAGGACCTTAGAGCAGCTTATAAACTTACATTTAACAGTAAAGATGGTGAGACAATTTTAAAAGATCTGGAAGCCAGGTATCACATTAATGGTTCTACCTTTTCGCCAGATGCAACCGAGACAGCCTACAGAGAGGGCCAGCGTACTGTAGTGCTATTTATAAAAGCAATGCTGGCCGATCAACCAAAACGAGAGGACATAGTTGAAACATGAGTGAAGAAGCCCAGGTAGCGGAAGCTCCAGCCGTTGAAGATGCTGGACAAGCTCCGTCTGCGCAGCCAGCCGCATATGATTGGCGCTCAGAAATTCCAGAAGAAATTAAAGGACATAAATCATTAGAAACAATCCAGGATGTTCCAGGATTAATTAAAAGTTATGTTCATTCACAATCTATGATTGGTGCTGATAAACTAGCCATACCAGGTAAACACGCTACAGATGACGATTGGAAAATCGTTTATGACAAACTTGGTAGGCCAGCTGAAGCAAAAGATTATAACTTGGCATCTACAATACCAGAAGGCCAGGTACAAAACCAAGAAATGTTAGACTGGTTTCAGAATACAGCTCACGAAGCTGGATTATCCCAGCGCCAGGCAACATTGTTATTAAATAAATTTAATGAACAAACAAACAGTCAGCTAAGTACTAACCAAATAAATGTACAAGCTGAGGTGCAAAAGACAACACAAGAACTGCAAAAAGAATATGGCCCAGCTTTTAACGATAGGATGGCAAAAGGCAATGGTGTTTTAGAGCAGTTTGGTAACATAGATATTGCTAATATTGAATTAGCCGATGGTAGGCGTTTAGGTGACCATCCAGACGTTATTAGAATGATTGTGAATGTTGGTGAGTTTATTACCACTAAGGTCGGTGAGGACAGCTTAGAGGGCGTTAAAACAACTAATGCTCTTGGACCAGAGGAAATCAATTCTAAAATTGTTGAGATGACTGCTGAGAATACGCCGTACTGGGATGCCAAACATCCTCAGCATAGTTTCTATGTAGACGAAGTTATGAAGTATAGGGAGATGTTAAGTGTCTGATAAAGAATTTAGATTAGAAGTTTTAAGGATGGTTCTTGAAACTGGGTCTGGCAGAATAATAGATGATCCAATGGAAAGAGCTAACAAGTATTTACAATGGTGCGAAGATGGAGATAAGCCGAAAGGTCCTCCTAAAAACAAGCCTAGTAAAGTAGTCGAGATAAGCAAAGGCCCTCGCAAAACACAGTAACCTTACGTCTGGATAACCAGGTAGCGTTTTAATTTTAATATGAACTAAGGAGATTAGTAATGAGTTCACAAATTACTACTGCTTTCGTTAATCAGTTCAGCTCCAACGTACAGTTATTATCACAGCAAAGAGGTTCTTTGCTAAGAGGTTCTGTATCTGAGGAAGCCGTTACTGGTGAGAAAGCCTTTTTTGACCAGGTAGGTGCAACCGCTGCGGTCAAAAGAACATCAAGGCATCAAGATACACAGATCCTTGATACACCACATTCAAGAAGAATGGTGACTATGGATTCTTATGAGTGGGCAGATCTTATTGATGATGCTGACAAAATAAGAATGTTAATTGATCCGACATCTACTTATGCTCAAGCAGCTGCTTCAGCAATAGGCAGATCAATGGATGATGCAATTATTACTGCTGCAACTGGTACAGCAAAAACTGGATCCAGTGGAAGTACTGATACTTCAATGCTTGCTGGTAATATTATTGCTCATGGATCAGCTGACTTAACAATAGCTAAGCTCATAAATGCAAAAAAGATTTTGGATGAGGGTTCAGTAGATCCATCAATCCCAAGATATATTGCTGTAGCTCCAGCTCAAGTAGAAGCTTTATTAGGTACTACACAAATCACATCAAGTGATTTTAATACTGTAAAAGCTCTTGTTGCTGGTGAAGTAGACACTTTTATGGGTTTTAAATTCATTATGTCAACAAGGTTGGCTGTTGCTTCTAATATCAGAACTTGCTTTGCCTGGGCTGAAGATGGAATCAAGCTTGCTGTTGGGAAAGACGTAATGGCGAAAATTGATGAGCGTGCTGATAAGAGTTACAGCACACAAGTCTTTTATTGTGCAACTTTTGGTGCAAC
>Ga0099849_1001664_pt1 | contig 10445 bp, 30 predicted proteins | sample CB_VirMetaG_4_FD_78177 | JGI IMG/M metagenome (GOLD analysis project Ga0099849, IMG submission 78177) | Freshwater to marine saline gradient viral communities from Chesapeake Bay - CB_1508_1M Viral MetaG | ecosystem: Environmental > Aquatic > Marine > Coastal | place: USA: Chesapeake Bay... | reverse complement strand
TCTACCTCTGTCAGTTGAATAGCTCGTTCAACTACTGCTGTCATATCTGGATGGACACCCTCAAGTCTATCTATTGATCTTTGGCTTAGTCTAAAACTCATCTCATATCCTTTTTCATTGCTATCTTATTTCCCATTGGCTTACCTGCCATGTATGCTGTTGCACCCATGTACGCAGCTACAATACCTGTCTGAGCAATATAAAACAGCCCAAGCAAATCTGCAAGGGCATTAACTCGTGTATCGGACATTATAGGCGTAAACAAAAATATTGTAAATATAATCATCATAGCCATAGCAACCCACGCCATTTTCTTTTGCGACTCTGCTTTTTCTTCACGTAGCTCTATCTCAAGCATACGTTCTTTCATTGCTACTTCTTCTGCTGTGATTTCACCGTCACCGTCTATCTCAAAATCTACTACCAATCCTGTTCTCCTGTAATGTCTGGAAGTTTTAGCTGCCGCTTTAGGTTGTTTAGAAAACTGTTTACCTGCAGCCGTATCTTTTCTTTTCTTGGCAGTGCTTGCCGCATATTGCGAACTAGACATAGCCTTGATTGCTGCTTCTGGCAGGTATCGTTCACCAGTAGCTTTTGATCCTTGCGTAGAAGGTTTACCACTTTTAGTTCTCCACTTTTGTTTTGTCCACCTATCAAGACTTTGTTGCGATTTTGCTTTAGCCATTTATTATCCATGCTATCAAAATAATTGCACCTATTCCTGAAACTAACAACAAACCTGTTACACTCCAAGTTATAATTGCTTCAATCATTTCAGCTTTGCGGTACTCCTGCTCTTTCTTTTGTTTACGTATTCTACCTTCAGTGGCTACAAGTTCATCCCATGCAGATGGACCCATACTAAAACTAATCCAGTCCTTGAGTTCCTGCCTCATTGCTTCGGCTTTCTTTTTAGCTGTAAATATTTCTAGTGCTTCAGCTTCGACAGATTGCCCATTCAAGGCTTTCCACCAAGGGGGATTTTTATTTTTCTGTTCCATGAATGACAGGTCACTCATAGCTCCTGCCCATTGAGTCAGTTGTCCTGACATATCTTGCAGGTCTTTACCTACCTGAAATCCCTTCTTGAGGGCGTTAAATGCTACAGTAGCCCCACCAATGATTGTAACTGGGTCCATGTTAGCCTCTAACTCTTGTAACCGCCACCTGCTTTTTTGTATTGCAGAGCAAGCATTTGGGCTTTACGTGCAGACCACTGACCTGCCTTGCCCCCTTTGGTTCCAGACTTAATGCGGTTAAAAATACGCTTACGCATAGTAGGCTTAGTATAATTACCTGCTGCATTGACTGTGCTTCCACCTGCAGCCATCTTACGTTTGGTAGCGGTGCGCTTCTTTATAGCCATACCTTAATACTCTCTCTATGTCGTAACGACCTATGCCTATGTCTCTTAATTCTGCATCGGTCATACTGTATAATTGATTACGTGCAATTTTTCTTTTTGCAGATTCAATTCTAGCTTCAATTAGTCTGTTGAATATTCTTTTTAACATATCTATCTCCTTTGTTAACGGTAACTTTAGCTACCAGAGATAGTTATATCATATATAGTTATAACATACTACAGACAAAAATGCAACCCCGTTATGCTTTTCCTGTAACCTTCTTAACTACTTTGGTTGTCCATGCTTCGTTTTCTGGTGTGTCAGGATCGTCTTTTACATAGTGACCCTTATCATTACGAGCACGTACCTTTACAGTTTCTGTTGCTGTTAATATTGTCTGTAGCTTTGCTACTTTAGTTATCCAATTACCGTCTACATCTTTAGACGCTACAACATTCTTGTCCATGTCCTCTACATACTGCCCCATGTTTACAACTATGTAACCTAAAGCACTTATCTTTTGTATTTGTTCTGGTGTCATTTTTTCTTTGCCACTCCCCCACGTTTCATCTTCTTGACTGCACCGCCACGTTTCATATAGCCCATTTTATTTCTAACGGCTTTTGGTAATTTACTTAGTCCTTTGTTTCCCTTTGGTACTGCCTTCATTTGCACACACACTCTGGGCAACATCGCATATTAAATAAAGCTAATACTAATCGTTTGATGTATGTCCAAATACCTTTTACAATTTTCATAACGAAACTCCCATTTTAATTTTCTGACATTGTGGTATTGCTAAGTATCCTTGCTGTTGAAAATATCTAGCTACTACCATCGCCTCTTGAGCACATGCTTCCTCTGTAGTAAACGTTGCTTCTGTCTTAGCCATAACTTCACAAGATAATGCTGCAGGACTACTACAGAGGAGCATAAATGCTATCCACATTAGAAGCTAACCGTAGCCCCTACCGTTACGTCACCGAACTCTAAGTCTGAGTCTGTTGATACTTCAGTATATAAACTAATGTTTGTGCTAGGCACAGTATAGTCTGCTGTAAAGTCTAGCCCTTGAAAGATGTCTCCTTCGTCAAGAGTCAACATATCAATGTCTGTAGCTACACTTAATCCAATACCCAATGCAGTTACTCCTGCAGACGGTGTAAGTTCCCATACCCAGTCTTCTACACCTGTCGTGTAGTTTAGGTCAGTCTCTGCACCAATGGACAATGTTTGTCCTGCTACAGAAAAGTCTTTTGCGTAAGAGGTTGTAGCTGCCATTACAGAAGCCAAGCCAACCCATGCCGCAACAACGGCAAGTTCTACTTTAGTCATTTTCATATTTCCTTATTTCTTTTTCTTAGCCATGCCGCCACGCATCATTTTCTTTTTGGTCATTCCACCACCACGCATCATAGGCTTCTTTGGCATACCGCCTCCACGCATGGGTTTCTTCTTCATTGCCCTTGGTTTCATTGCCATTGTTTGTTTCTCCTTTGTCTTCTTTCTAATACGAGAGTTTCATACTCTTCTTTGGGATACACGCTATAGTATCCTAGTTTCTCAAGCTTTAAACTTGCATCGTCTACTTGAGATAAAGACTGGATAAACATCATGGCGTACTCTTCGTCTATACTAGATGTCCAGTCATGGTCATACAAAAAATCTAACTCGGCTTCTTCTGCTCCGTACTCTGGATGAAATCCCATTATATGTAGATCACACCACGAATACGTATCATTAAGAAACTCAGTAAATTCTGTAAATTGAAAAGGTGTAGGGAACTTGTAAGATGCAACTATAACTAAATCATATTGATTGTCTTCAAACTTATTGGCTTGTGCTATAGTTTCAATACCAATGTGTTCTGTTTCTACTACACGTACTTTGTTTTGTTTCCATGCTTCTTGTGCATAAGGACAGGCAGGTAATCCATTTAACGCAGGGTTAGCCACCTCAAGAACTTTGTGTGACCAACTACGTATATCCTGCTCTATCATTTTGTGGGTCTAGGCTTTGGCTTTACTCTACCCATCTTTGCTTTAGCGGCTTCTTTTTGAGCAACCTGTCTTAAAGCTCTATTTACTGCAGCACGTTGGTTTGCATTTAAGTTTTGTTCTTTTAACTCTTCTAGTTTTTTCTTACTTCTTATTCCCATTATAGCGGCTACAGTCAATCCTGCAGCACCACCTACAGCAGCACCTTGCTTACGCCCAATGCCTTTACCTACACCCTTACCTTTACCATACGCTCTTTGTGGAGGTGTAGTTTTCTTTTTGCTTTTGACAGCTTTAGTAAGACCTTTACTAAACATTCCCATTTATATTCTCCTTTAACATTTCCAACGCTTACGAGCCTGACGCAATCTTGAGTTAGGATCTTTAGCTGCTTTGGGAAACTTTTTCATTTGCCCTGCACTCCTAGCACAAAAAGACTTTCTACGTTTAGCGTCCTTACTGCCTTTCTTTACTTTACCAGTAACAGCAGTCTTTAGCTTAGACCCTGGATTATCTTTACGATACTTAGCTACACCTTTAGCTGTCATACCTGCACCCTGCTTTGTGGGGCGTTTATGACCACCTTTAATGGTGTGTCCTTTCATTGTACCTTTTTTCTTTTTATCAGCCATCAGTCCAACCTTCCATACGCATTGCCCATTCTACATGCTCTAAGGTAAATGGCCTACCGTAGTGAGCCTGTACAGCTTCACGTACATAGAATACATCACTATGGGGAATGTGCAAATCTTCAATGTTACCGTCAAGTACGTGTCTATAAAACTCTTCAAGAACATTGTCAGTATATAGTTTTACTGATTTTTTACCCATTGTCAAGAACTTTCGTATATTAGTACAAAAAATAATTTATACACTGCTCACTTATAGTGTTACATTTAAGTGTATCTTAGTTAAGTATAATTATATTTAGGATATTTATTATCTAAGTGTAATCACTTTAAGTGAGTCTTAGTTTAGTTATATATAGTTTTACATATTTCACCGCCTGTGTCAACCCCAAAAATATGCAATGCTACAAAAATAAGAATATCGTTCTACATTTGCCCTATTTTTTAGAACCATGTTCTATGTAAACCAGTATATACATATTGTGGTTAACACTCATATTTCCTGATCTGTGTGTATATCCATATATACTATCCACGCTAGGGGGTATGACCCTTGCGTAGGGTCGTTTGCCACAGCGCAATTCCGCACATCATGCCTTGTCATGGCGTTGGTGGAGCAGCAGACTGACACAGATTACACCATTCATGTATGAATGCCTTAGATTACAGTGACTTAGTTGTCTACAACAACTGTTATGCAATCAGTTGCCACTATAAATAGTGTAAGAAGGGCTGACCTATCACAACAAGGTTGTGTTGAAAGGACGATGCATATTTTTACTACCACCCTATAGAGGGTGACTGTCCGATGTCGGACACTTGGAACAAACAGAGAACGTGACTTGGTTGAAGCCTCGTGAGTTTCGCACACGAACTTCAGAATACCTACAGTATTCTTGCAGTCACACAGGAAACGACAGGCGCAGAGGATCGCACATCATGCGAGGCAAACTCCTCTCTATCTGATCTAACGTTACTACAAGAAATATTTAACTATTCATCTTTAGTGAAATAGTTAAATATTTCTTATAGTAACATCAGATAGAGAAAGGAAGCCAAAATGGCAAACTCAAAAAAATCAGCGAAACAAGTTGGAACAACTTTGGATGCAATGGTAGCAGAGGGCAAAGCCCTAAACGAAGTTTGGAAAAATCGTCAGACAGCTCAAAAGAAGCTGTTTACCTCAGATACCAAAGCTGATGGCTTTGACACTAGGCTTGGTAAATTGCTACAGCAATTGAAAGCTCAGTCACCACTAGATAGTGGTCAGATCAGCCGACAAACTTTGGCAACATATCATGTTGACAAGATAGATCGTAGAAGACGATCTGAAGCTTTGTGGTTCGTTGAAAACGAAGTTGCTTGCAGAGATTTCATTAAGAAATCTAAGAAAGGCTACACTTCACTGTCTGCTTTGCAGAAGGCTATGTCCAAAGCTTCCAAAGAAGCTGATACACCTACAGAAGCTAAAGCTTCCAAAGGTAAATCCTCTGCTAAAGCAGAGAAGAAAGTGTCCGATGTCGGACAGAAACCATCTAAAGATGATATCGTTCAAAGTATCATCAAAGCTTGTCAATACTCTGGTATTGATTTACTTGACATTGCAGAAGCATTGATGGAAATTGATACAGTCAGCGAAGCTGAAGAAACAGAAACAAAGGTGGCAGCGTAAGCTGTCACTTTAATTTAATCAAGGATTAAACAAATGCGTATTGAATTACATAGTAATTATCACATGACAATTTACCCTGAAAATGCAGAAGACTTTGGATGCCCATGCGATAATCCTACGGATATCTTTTGGCAATGTAGGGTCTATGACCCTGATGGCAATCTAATAGATTGTCTTGATACTGATGTCTATAAAGACGATCAGTCTATTCCTGTTGACTTTCTCAAGACTTGTCTTGACCGTACTCAAAGATTACAGGGGTAAAAATGTTAGCATTTTTAATGTTTATGATTAATGGTATGGCATTAGTAACTATTGTACTAATGTCATTTACCTTTGAAACTTGGCAAGCCATACCAAATATGGTAATCATATTTGTGATTGTTATGGCAATTAATTACGTAGTAATGTATCTGAAAGGATAGTAATGAAATTTATTGAGATAAATTCTAGGCGCTACAATGCGTCATCAGCTAGGCTGACCGAGCCTGTGCGTAGGTCTTTGACTAAACGTGAAGAGCTACAGCGTAAGCTGTTTGAAAAGAAGATGGAACGAAATGCTACGTCCAGTGTTAAAGACACTGGGTGGTATGTCGTTAAATAGCAACTTTAATAGTCTCATAGTTATATAACACTTGAAATGTATATGAAAGTGTTATATAACATATGTAGACATTAACACTTCAACCGAAACAGTCCGATGTCGGACACTTTAAGAGGAAAAATAATGACCGTTACTAACGCAGAATTAAATGACCTGTTCCGTTGGACAGATGACATTGGCATGTTTGCCAGTGATCGACCAATCAATGACACTGAGAACCATACTGGTTCTTGTATACATAGGACAGATTTCTGTGACCAGACCTGTTATAACCTAAAGTTATACAGGATGTATGTCAACATGGCTAGTCGTGATGATCGTTGCGAAACTATCTGGCAGAAACTTAGCACGTTTAGTGCTGTTGAAGTTAGAAACTGGATTGCAAAGAAACGTAAACCTACTCAGCGTATCCGTCATATGACACGTGGTGAAGCATTTACTAATGTTGCCGATGTGTTCAAGGTCAAAGCAATGTGCTTAGACAATCCCGACACTTTGTGGTGGATACCGACACGAGCATGGCGTAATCCAGAGCTACGTGACTTGATTGAACGTGAGCTTATGCCGTTGTCAAACTGTGCAATCAACGCATCGTTTGATCCATCTAACACAGATGACGAATGGCGTATGATGCAAGATCGTGAATGGAACATTATGTTCTATGGTGACGATGATCGTACAGTTGCACCGAATGGTCAACGTATGTTCAAGTGTCCTAAGACACACAAGAAATTGTCTGGACATTGTAACGTGTGTAAGGCAGGATGTTTTGCACAGAAAACTATTAACCGTACTGTAGTAGTACATTTATCGGAGCATTAATATGATGGATGATTTATTTAACAACGTTAATGTGTGGCACAAAGGTAGAAAAATATCTATTGCACAACATTATGATAGCCCTAGTTCTAGGCTCAATGGCGAAGCTGCCATGCAAGAAGTAGGTATCATACCTGATGACGGTGACTGGGGCAACATGACCATTGAAAAGTTTGGTTCAACCCTGACCCATTTAATACAAGTATTGGAAGGAATACGTGATGAAATTGACCAAGAGGTACATAACGAATCCAGTGGCGAAGGCGTTGCTAGAGCAGCGCAAACCGTCACAGGTAGTGCCACCTAAGAAAGGCACGAAACGCAAGCCTAGCAAGAAGGAGAAGTACAATGCGTTACGAGATGCAAAACTTTATTAAGTTTAGCAAGTCGAAAAAAGTGTCCGATGTCGGACAGAAACCGAAACGTGCTAAGTACAAGCTTGATCGTAAGCTTGCACGTAAACAGAAACAAGTAACACGACAACTAGCAAACTGAAAAGGAGAAAACTATGTTTGTATTATTCGCTACTAAGCCCCTTAACGATGGCACAAAAGGCTTTCGTTTCAACTTTCTAGGACAGAAAGGCTTGCTACGTAAACGTAGTCAGAAGTCTCGTGGCTTCTCGCTATTCAATCGTGACAAGTGTATGACTGCCCATCATGTAGGCAAGTACAGCCTGTATGTTGAGCATAACCGTAACCGAAACACAGAACGTAGGTTCTGGCATTTCGCAGGTTAATGGTGGTGATACGCCATAAGGGTAAGTACATTGTGTACAGTGATGATGGGCATGTGCTCGTCATCACACGATACAAGAACGTAGCTAGACAAGTAATTGAGGATTATAAAAATGAAAGTAGAAGTATACTTCAACCTACATAAACGACTATGGTCAGTTCGCCAGTGTTCCACTGGTAGAGTAATCTTACACACAGACAAAGTTCACATTCGTGATGTTAAGTTTGTGGTACGTAAAGCAGGACGTGAACGTGTATTACGTGAGGGCAAAAAGAATGTACATGCTTTTGTCCGAGGTGAAGCTACGCACTTTGATGACTTTGACGCAGACTATCTAGACTATACACTTGTGTCATACAATCCATACAAACACGATACATTTGTAGATGTGTTTGATGTATCACCTGTACGTACAGCAAAACGTGCAGTGCTATCACTAGAACCCAGTAAACTGATTGACGATCCAGTTTACAGACCTTACTTATATGCAGAAGGAGCAAGAGCATGACAGAGAAAAAAGTAAAGACAGAACTAACTCGTGACGAGATAATAGAACTACTAAATTTATATCAGGTAATGGACGATATATTACAGGATGCAAGTGAAATATTTGACATTGATTTATCAAAGTTACGTAGACTACGTGACAGTCAACATACGTTAAAACAAATGTTTGACTTCAGACCACGTACAGACAGTGACGGTAGCCCAAACCACTGGCGTCCATACGTTATGCCTGACGATGACAGGGCGTGGTTTCACACACCAGAGGAAGATTAATGATAGTAAAAGGCTATGAAATAGTTGTTGAGATTGACGGTACTAAGAGTGCTATCAATCTTGATGACCTATACCCATCAATCAAGGACTGGCATACTGCCACTGACTTTGCCATGAAGATGGCACGTGAGGCTAATCCTGAAGCCGTACACATTGACTTCATTGAGTGCGGTGAGTACGAGCTAGAGGGCTACGAAGGTATAGACTACATACACGAAGCACCCTTTAGAGTACAATGATATTCCATTTGTTTGCACCTATAACTTGTTACTTGGCACTGCCATTTATCATAGCTATAGGTGTGACATTTGGGGTACATAAAGATAATATAAATATACCTGTTATTTATTTAACTACATTACAAGTGTATATAATAGGTGTAGTTATACAAACAGTTAAAAGGAGATTGAATGATGGAAGATGAAATTATTAAAGCTGTTGAAACTATGGTAAATGAATGGCCTATTGAAACTTTAGTAGACTATGTTGTAGAAGAACGTGCCGAATATTACTTAGGAAAATCAGTATCAGAAGAAGAAGTTAAAGAATTACTTAACAATTATGGAGAATGATATGGAAGCAAAGATAAAACTAACTAAGACCATGCTCGACAAGAGCATAATAGATGCCAACAAATCTGTGCGAGAGTTCTTAGAACAAGAACTTGACTATGCATATGACAAGTTGGAAGCAGATGTATCTGATGGTAAATACTATCACAACTACTGGTGTAACGCACTGTATGAGGACGATACCCCTACTATTGTTACGTTCTACAAGTCCAGAACCAGAGGTGACAGACGTATTAGCATCAAGAACCTGCGTAAGTTTGCGGAAGAGGGAGACACTGTGAAGCTACGTCACGAGCTTGTATTGATGGAAGATATGACCTTTGATGTACGTGTAATAGTGTATAAAGAAGATGATGACCAACAAGGAGAAACCGTTGCCGCCTGATGATCCACACGATGATTGGGGCAACCACCCAATACCAAAGGAGATACCAAATGCCTAAGTTTAAAGTCAATTATATTGAATACGGAGAGCCAACATCATTTATGCTTGAAGCAACAACTGAGTCCACTGCCTTTGACGAGATGTTTGATATGTCAAGTCAAGGTGAGCTTGGTGTAACCGAAGAGTCAGACCCTTGGTTAGAGGAGATAGAAGATGAATAGATTTCTAATAAGCTACACACCCGAATGGATTGCACGAGAACTGTGTGACAAACACATAGTCAAGATGCCATTGGAAGAGGCACAGATGTTGTCCACTGCTGTATGGCAACATGCACCTGAGTATGCAGAAAAGCATGATCTGTACAAGCCAGTGCATCAGAAGCACCCATGTACAATATGGGCAGCTAAAACTCGTGCCAACTACAACTATGGCCTTGCTTTGTTTGACCACATGCAAGCTGAGTACAGGTACAGGTATGGCAAGACTGGCGCATGGAACAGGCATTACTTTGCCTTGCAAGATGCAGCGCAGTACATACCTGAAGGTGACATAACACCACACCCTGAGTGTTTCAGTGAGCACACTGACCTCAAGAGTGGAGAGAACTGGCCTATCAATAGCTATCGTAAGTTCTACATGACCAAGCAACGTAGGTTCAGTATGAAGTGGACTAACCGTCCAGTTCCATCATGGTTTCGTTTTGAAGAGGAGGTAGCATAATGCCACATTTTAGAGTAACATTCTCACCTTATGATACACTTACATATGTATATGAGGTGGAAGTAGATGATCCCAACAATGCACATTTAGTTGCGAGGGATGATTTTAGATTTGATATTGGGCATGACAGAGCCAAAGATTTTGATGTTGTCAGTGTCGAAAAAATAAAGGAGTACGAAG
>Ga0099849_1001662_pt1 | contig 10453 bp, 9 predicted proteins | sample CB_VirMetaG_4_FD_78177 | JGI IMG/M metagenome (GOLD analysis project Ga0099849, IMG submission 78177) | Freshwater to marine saline gradient viral communities from Chesapeake Bay - CB_1508_1M Viral MetaG | ecosystem: Environmental > Aquatic > Marine > Coastal | place: USA: Chesapeake Bay... | reverse complement strand
GTTAAGTTTGCCAAGGCTGTTCAGCGCCTTCAGCGTGATGTTGAGCTTGGTCTGAATGTTCTTCTGAAGCGTCACCTTACTCTCGTTGGTATGCCTAAGAGCCTGATCGAATCTGTTGAGATCAAACTCACCTCCCCTTCCGACATGTTCGAGAAGCGTCGTCTAGAGGTTGACGAGCAGAAAGTTCGAATCGTTCAGGCTGTAAAAGGTCTCATGCTTTTTGACGATGAGTATCTCTACAAAGAATACTTCAACATGACCGATGCGCAAGTAGAGGATATGAAGAAGCGTGTGAAGAAGCAGCAGGAGGAGCAGGGTCAGATGGGCGGAATGCCTGGCGCTCCTGGCGCACCTGGCGCACCTCCCCCTCCCCCTGGAGAAGAGCCTCCTCCCGGCGAGGAAGGTCCTCCCCCTGAAGGTGGAGAAGAACCACCCCCACCTCAGTAAAAAATATAGAAATTTTTCAAAATCCCTAAATAGGTCTCCTACATAAGGATACCTAGGGCTTTTGTATATTATGATTTCTAATACTTTCTCTACACGCGACCAATCCATCGCCAAAATCAATATGGCGATGAACTATTTAAGCCGTGTCGTTCGTGAGAACATTGTTCTCTTTGATTACGACGCTCGGACATCCAAAGTCTCCTTCCTGACTGAAAACAACCTGATGGTAGATTGTGTTGCCGCCTTTGACGAGCGCGGCAACATCTCTTTACGGGACATGTCGGTCAACGAAGCTTCGGTTCTCTACTCCGACGAGAGTATTGATGAGCGTGTAAACGAAAGTGTTCGCTCTTTCATCAGCAACCTTCGTGAGGATGAGTACCGCGATGCCGAGGCCAACTTCGACACGCTTCTTGGTGCTTTCCAGAGCCGTAGCCAAGTAAACGAGGTTCGCGCAAAACTTGAGCGTCGTAATGCAACATTTGGCGACAATCAAAATATCCTTGAGAGCGCCGAGTATACAAAACTTGCCGAGGTTCAAGACAAAGTAGTAGAGTATCTTAAAGAGCAAAAAGATACTCTTCTTTCTTTTGAGGACGTAGTAAACTCCCTCAAGCTGTCGAACGCTCTTGGCCGCGCTTTCAACACTCCTCGCAAGAGCTGGGATGATGTTGTCTCCGAAGGTGTTATTGAAGTCCCCCTAGATACTCAACGTACCGTTTTCGAGATGGTTTGCTCTCAGGAGCTTATTCGTCACGAGCTAAACGAGTCCAAGGAAAACTTTGCTCGCTCCTGGGTTAAGAACAAGAAGATCTCGGCTCTTGCTTCCTGCATCTACAACGATGACGAAGTTGTTTCCGAGGCTCTCAACGCCGCTATCGCTGACGTTCCTTATCTTGCTCTTGCTTCCAAGGCTGATATCAAGACCGTCTTCGGTTCGATCTACGAGTCCTCTGATGTTGCCAACATCTCCCAGAAAGACATTCGCGAGTACGTTGCTCGTATCTTCGAGTTCAAGAAGCCCATCAAGCAGGACATTCTTTCCGAGCTAAACGAGTCCTACGGTATCAACGTTCAGAACCTTAAGTTCGTTCCTACCTTCAGCAACCTTGCCAAGGCTCAATCGGTTCTGTTCGAAGCTCTTGCTTCTACCTCCGAGAAGGACAGCGTTGTTCGTGACCTCTTCGAGGCTTTCGCCAAGACTCTTCGCAAGAAGGGCGGCATTCAGACTCTCGACGTAAACGACTTCATCTTCGAAACCTTCAAGACTGCTGAGATTGAACTTGACGGCGAGCTGTTCAAGAACGTTGATCTGGACACCGTAGTCGAGAGTATTCTTGAGGCCAAGGACAAAAAGAAGCTTGATGCTGTTGGTAAAGAGGATGACGACGTTGATAACGATGGCGACAGCGATGAGACTGATAATTACCTTAAGAATCGCCGTAACGCTATCGGCAAAGCCATGGGTAAGAAGAAGGGTAAGAAGGTCGCTAAGAAAGACGCCGAAGAGGACGATCAGATGCGTACAGACGAAGCTGCGGAAGAAGAAGAGCCTCAAGAAGAAGAGGGCGGTCTTGGTCTTGGCGACGGTGAGATGACTGATCTCATGTCCGAACTAGAAGACCTCTTCAAGGACATCGACTGGGATGCTCTTTCTCAGGACGAGGAAGAGGGTGAAGAGGAGACCGGCGAAGAAGCCTAATCTTCCATATAACCCTGCTTCAACCAAAGCACGTTATAATCAACAAACTTACCGTATACACTAAGCAGTAGCTGAATTACAGTAAACAATTGTTTAATCGACTCTTCTGATACGTTGGAGGAGTCGATTATTCTTTGTATACGGTCAATCGCAAACTTCAGGTCGTCTTCGTCTTCAGCACGAATCTTGCTCAGGGACTTGATGAAATCGTTCTTGTTCTTAATCATTTTACTTCAATCTTCAGGGACTTGTATGCTCTCTTGCGAGCCGCTGCATGTTCTTTTAGATATGGCACTTGATCATTAAAGTCGTAAATGTAGACTTTGTTCTTGCTTTCGTGAATACGTAGTGCTCGACCAAGAGCTTGTAGAGTAGCAATCTCAGACTTGAGTCCGCGTGCATTGATCAGGTGAGTGATCTCAGGAATGTCGATACCCGTTTGAAGAATCTTTGTGCCAATGAGAACCGAACGCTCGTCACCTTTGAAGTCCTGAATACGTTCGCTTCTGAGCGTGAGATCATCCTTACCTTCAAGCGTCGTGGCTCCTGGAATCATGTCCCGTAGAGTTTCTAGATGCTTGAGATTCTTCACAAGAATCAGTACACGCCCCTTGTCGATTTCTTCACAGATCTGTTTGATCTTCTCGTTCCTCACCTCGTTCTTGATGATGTAGTCTTCGTAGATATCTGCATACTTGGCATCGAGTAATGAGTGGTCTTTGTACTCTGGCATATCCAGGAACGTTACCAGGGGAGGTGTAAGGAACCCCTCTTCTACCAGCTGATTCACATCTACTTCAGAAATGATATCACCGAGATACGCTACCAGATTCAGCTTTGCCATCTTCTCTCGGGGCATCGTTGCAGACATACCAAAACGATAAACCGCATTGGGAAAGGACTTCACCACCTTGGTAGCGATCTTACCTTTGGCAAACTCATGCACCTCATCGAAGATGATGAACTCAGACTGATCTAAGTGGCTATCTAGAATCTTGTGAACAGATTGAACAGTGCAGAGTGTGATTGGTTTCAGCTCTACACCATCCCCGAAAGCTACACCTACATCGAACCCAAGGTTCTTGAGAAACTCGTACGTCTGGAGAAGAAGACCTTTCTGTGTGAAGAAGATGAGTCCTGTCTTGTCCTCTAGAGCCTTCAGAATACCTGCAAGAATAACAGTCTTACCCGCACCCGTAGGAGCTTTGATTAACGCCATACGCTTCTCAAGAGCTAATTCTACCATGGATTTTTGGTAGTCTCGATACTCAATTTTAGGAAGGTCGATATCATACCTACCTACTATTGGCTCTCGATGGTCTTCAATCTCATAATCAAGCTCGGCTAATTCCAAGTCTTTGAGTATGAACGGAAGAAGCCCGGTGCCAAACTTTCCTTTTTCAGAGATAAAATACTTCGTGCCATCCCACCCCTTTCGGTAGGCTTTGCTATACCTAGCACCGGGAATCTTGGCACTGTATTTCTTGCGAAGAATGGTGAGTAGTTCTTTGTTTGTGGTTTGTAGTAAAGAACTTACATTTTTTACGATAATCTTCAAACTGTAACTATAATAGTCCAAAACTTTCTTTTTTTACCATGAGTGATGAATCAATCGTAGATCTTGTAAATCAATACCAAGCTCAGTCGCCCCAAGCACCTGAGAATGCCGAAGTAGCTCAGAAGGCTGCTGTTATGGCAGAGGCGATGCCCGTAGATCGTCATACGGAGGAGGTGCTGGAGAAGCTGCTCCAAAACGTAACCAACAAGATGCGTTGGATGGAGATCGAACTTCCATCTCAAGGTCTACTGTACCCAGAAGCTCAGAAAGTAATTCAGATTCGTCCTTTTACTTTTGACGATGAGCGTATCCTTAAATCCACGCAATCCATGCGTGATGCTGAAGGTACTTTAGAGAAGCTCCTTCGAAGTTGTATCAAAGGAATCGACGTAACCGAACTTACCCCCGAAGATAAGTTGTATGCTCTTTTCCGCATTCGCGGCATCTCTTACGGGGATACTTACACTCTAGAGCACTCCTGCGAGAAGTGTGGTTCTGTGAGTAAACTTGATCTAACGATTAGCACCCTAGCTACCACACCTCTTAAAGAAGAGCATATGCTTTTCACGCTTCCTGATTCTCAGCAGGAAGTACAGATTAAGCTTCCACGTACTCAGGATTCACACCTCTTTGATACGATTGAAAAGATGCACGAAAACCTTCACATGTTCATTCACAACATTGCAGGTGTTACGGACAAAACAATCATCGAGGCTTTCATTCAGAAAACCACAGTGCGTGATGTGGATCTTCTTCGTAATCGCATCTTTAACCCCGAGTATGGAATGGAGACACACTTCTTCTACAACTGCGCGGGGTGTAGTACACGAAACAAAGTTGATATCGAGCTGACCTCTAGTTTTTTTACAGCGAGCTGACATCTCAGTGGAATGACGATGAGTTAGAAAAACAAGCCTATGTGTTAGTAAAACATACAGGCTTTAGTTTCTCTGATGTATGCCAGCTTACTTTTATTGAACGACACGCATTCTTAAAATTCTTCCAAGAGGAGCAAGAACGTCAAAAAGAAGAGTTGAAAAAAGCCCAATCTAAATCTCGTGGCTAGATAATATTATGGCAACCTTCAACGGATTCTCTGTAGTGAAGCGGTATAACCGCCCAAGCATTCTCCTACGTACTCAGTTGGAGATGTTCTTCACCAACAACGGAACTTACTTTGACCCCGACGACATTAGTGCGTGCTATATTCTTCCTGATACTACCACCACAAATGGAAGTCCTGATCTCTACATCAACCGCACCGCTTCGGATGTCGGTACCTCTGCGTATGGTAAACTGAATGCGAGTGGAGAAGCTTTAAAGGTAGCTACTTTCTCAGGAATTTCATCTGTTAGTGATTACAGTCCTGTACTCGATCCTTCGTCAGCAAGTGCCATCTACAAAGTTGATACGGGTCAATACTCGATTATTGCTGATGGAGTAGCCTTCCCAGAATACTCATCTCTTGGACTGTCTGACGGGAAGTATTTCGATGCGTGGTTAGTTCGAGATTTTGAGTCTGCAAGTTATAAACTTTACTGGAATAAGTTTACCGTATACAATGACCGTGTATTAACGTTTACCGAGCCATTTCAACTTACTTCAAAAAGTAAACTTGCTCAACGTTACGTAGAGCTTAGTTCTATCGTTACTCTTCGAGTTACAACAGATACCTTTGTTGCCAATGAAAACATGTCTAGGGAGTTAAAGGACATGTTCCGAGATAGTGTTCTCACGAATGCAAATATTCGTATTCGAAAAAGGAACCCGTATACTTCTGCGGAGATGACGACGATTCAGGATTGGACTTCAGATGGCGTTGATATTAGTTCTGAAGATACCATTCTGTACACCTGGAATACTCAGTCTCTAGAGAAGGGCGATTACGTGGTTGAGGTGAACTATCAAGCCCTGGAACAAACCTTCTACAGCGAAGAGTTTAGCTTAGTGCTTCGGTGATATCGTATTCGAAGTCCACGGTTTTCAGACCCCGCTTTACAATCTCAACGAAGTGCCCTGTATCCTGAGCACGGATATGTAGCTCATTCCAGTCCTTTACCTCTTCCGGTAGAGAACAGATACAGAAGTCGTTCTTGTTTTTAGTAAGCAGTGCCTTGCGTGCCTGCTGAATACCAGCCCTGCCAGCCTCATCATTGTCGTAGGCAAAAATGATTTGCTTATCCTTGATCTCTTGTGCCTGAGCCATGGATAGATGACTGCCTTGAGTGCAGGTAGCATTGATGCCGTTTGCTTGAAGCGACATGGCATCCAGAGGACCTTCTGTAATGAACACGTAGTCAGCTTTCTTCTCGAACGGGTACAGGATATCAGAGGACTTTACTCCCGTAACCTGTCGAGAAGGGTTCAGGTACTTCATACCCATGACGCTTAGATTACGTGCCTGGAAGTAGAAGATTCGCTCGCGCCTATCCTGGTAAGGGATAATGATTCGGTTAGCGTAGCGTCCGCTGGTGGAGATGTAGAAGCTGAAGTCCTGGAGCTTACGCGAGTAGATGAACTTCCGAGCTAGACGCTCAGTGAGGTTGTTAGGGTTGATGCTTTCGGGGTTGAACCTTTGAAAGCTTTTTACGATATCAGAGATCGTGTTGTTCTCAGCTGGCTTCTGATGCTCAACCCGAAGAGACGAGATCTCAAAAAGGTGTTCTGGCGTATCGAACAGTTTGGTGCGTAGATACTTTAGAGCCTGATCATATGGAATCTGTTCGACAGCCGCGACGAGCTGTGGGAAGTTGCCCTTTTCCTGGGACTTGAAATCTTGCCACAGTCCAGTCTCAAGGTTGACGGACATGTGCATTTTGTCGTCAGGCACGAAGATGGAATTCGTAGTAAATTCTTTAGCAAACACCCTATTTACGGGGAACTTCGCGAGCAGGTAATCTTTAATAACACTAGAAGGCAGCATCATGTATATAAAAGGCTTTTCCCCCTCAAAATTTAACACTTTCAACGAATGCGAGCAAAAGTATCGCTACAAGTACATCCACTACCTCCCGGAGGAGTACAATGAGGGGTTGTCTACGGACGCACTTCAATTTGGCTCGTATATTCACAAAATCTTTGAGGATGGCGTGGAAGCGGAGTCGGTAGAGGAACTGATGGAGCACGCCACTCGACTCCGTAATAGTTACCAGTTCGAGGGTCGTGAGGAAGATATCGTCAAATGCGTTCGGAACTTCCACAAGTTCAACGGAGCACTCACTGAGAGCGTCTCTACGGAGATGCAGTTCCGCGAGGAGGTTCTTCCAGACCTTGAGGTCAACGGCATCATAGACCGCGTTGTAAAGGGCTCTAACGGCGGCTACCTCGTTATCGACTATAAGACCTCGAAGCGTGAGAAGACGAAGAGGGAGCTTTACAACGACCCTCAGCTAATGATCTACACGGCGGCGATCTCCAAGATGTACAAGTGTGATATTCGTAACATCACCGTCGCACACTACTATCCGCTCACGGGAAATCTGGTAACCATCAAGTACCTTCCTAGTCACGTAGCAGCTTTTTTGCGGAGACTAGACGAAAAAAAGTGGCGAATCCGAAAAAAGAAAGCAGATGAATTCAAGCCACGAGTAAACCAGTTCTGTGACTGGTGTGGTTACAAAGGTCTATGTCCTAAGTTTGGAGGTACTCCTAAGATGCTGGAGGAAGCTATTCAGAAGAAGAAAGAGAAGAGCAACGATAAATAATTGGATAGTATAATCCAATATCTATGCATCTAAAAAAATCTCTCACTAGAGATATGTCGTAACCATGCTTATTGGTATACACAGTTTCTAGTTGAGAGATTTTTATTGGTTTCTGATCTTCAAAAGCTCCAATGATCTGTGACTGGAATATACTAATAAAAGACTCAGAAAACCTATGTCTCCATTTTTCCTTGAACTCTAAAGATAGAGCATAGTTTACTTGTTCAAGAAACTCTTCTAACTCGATCTTATCATCTAGGTTCAAGCTCATAACTAAATAATATATTAGATAAAAGTACGGAGAGTACCGAAAATGGCAAGAAAAGTTCATGCAAGTTTAAGTTTTCGTAAGAACACTCCTGGAGACAGACTCGCCTCTATCCGCCAGATGTCTGAATACGGTAATCAGCTGTATACTTTTCAATATACCAGCTTTGGTCCAAACCTTAAAAAGCCTCGTCCAAACATAGACAAAAGACCTTTACTTCTTCTAGCTCTAAAAGACGGAGAAACGGTTTGGACAGCTAAGAATGGTAAGAAGTATATCTACGGCTTTAACTTAAACTACCTACCACCTCTTCGAAGGTTGAAGGTAGTTGAAAGCCTGATCGAGATCTTTGAAGAAAACCCGGGAGTTGGCTTCGATTATGCCCGTATTCAATCTACTCTAGATCTACCCAGTGCTAAAGAGTCTTCCATTTTTAGAAAGTATAATGTTCATGGAAGCAAGTTAAGGTACCTAAAAGAGACTAACCTAGATACTTATGCCGGATACTTGCGCGATTCTCTAAAGGTTAGGTAATGAATTTGGATAACTCAGATAAGGAATTTTTTGAAAATCTGTTTTCAGATTTATCTAAAAAGATTGGCGATTCTGTTAAATCTACAGGACAGTCTGCGAGTACAGGGACTGGAGGTCTCGATTCCAAAGCACAAGGAATGATGAAGACCGCGCTGGCGGGGATCGCCAAAGGCTCTGAAATGATCGCCAAAGGCGCTTTTAATGTTGCTGTTAACCAATTTGATAGCAGCGTAGAAAAAGCCCTGTCTTTTGGAGAAATTTTATCTCGCTCGGCAGTTGCTTCGGGTAGAGCTTCTTCCCTTTTAGGGGCTTCAATAAACAGAAGCACAAAAGCCTTGGAGTTCGGACTTCCGGCGATTAGCCAGGAATTTAGAAAGTTTGGGTTCAGTCTTACGGATGCCGCCCGAACGCTAGATTCTGCGATTCGAGCTAATATTAAAGACACTGGAATGGTTACGCAAAGGTTTCTTGCGACATCCAAAGGTCTTGGCGCGAGCATGGCAACTACAAATAAATTCCTCGCGACTCAGACAAATGTTCTAGGAACCTCTACTGAATCCAGTGTATTATTCGGTCAATCAATTCTAGGACTTGCATCTTCAAATGGAATACTAGCTGATTCTATTTTGGATGCAGTTAATGCGTTTACAAAAACAACTCGCGAACAGAAGGCAATATTCGGAGCCCAATCCGCTCAGGTTGTAGCTCAGGCTGTGGCGGGAGCTGAAGGTTTAGTTACAGGTGCAGGCACCGTTGATTTAATTCGTGCCCTAACAAGCCCTGAGAACATTCTCAAAATACCTGCCCTAGCAGGAAGACTCGGTATCACTCCGGTAACTGCTACAGATCTTCGTGACCCTGCTCGAATGAAAAGCTTCCTCATGGAAGCCATTCCCGCTCTCGCTTCTTTTGCTGAACGGGAAGTGTTAGGTGCTCCAGCCGAATCAGCTAGTGCTTTACTAAATGCACTTAGACAAAGACTTGGAAGTGCTTTTGAATTAGTAAACCTAGACTCGGCTGTTCGCGTAATGGAAGAGTTAGGTGAAAAAGGACAAGGTATTGGCGCTATTTTTGAGGAGACAATTTTATCTCAGCAAAAAACAAAAGAATCTCAAGATCTCATTTTAGCTACAAACATGGAAGCTGCTAAAGCCGCAGCTACATTTAATCTTGAGTTGGCAATAGCCCCGTCTTACTTCAAAGCAATTGCAAAAACAAACAGCATTGTTCAGCAAACAATACTTACTAGCGCGGAAAAGATGCGCGCTAAACTTGGCGATACTCTGGATAAGATTGCTGCGATAGACGCACCTATGAGGTTTTTAGGTTTAAAGGTAACTGATCTTGCGAATACTTTAATAGGTGTCGCCGCAGGCATTCTTGCTGCGATGAAGCTTATTCCAGGATTCAAACTACCAGGCGGACCCCGCACTACCGGGGTTCCGAAACCTGATAGAATGAAGCCCGCGACGCGCCCCGACCCGGTGCAACCACCCAAACAGAGGGTTAAAATTCCTGAAGTGAAATTTCCGGGAAGGTCAAACAGGTCGGCAGGAAACGCAGTAAAAGGTGTCGGTAAGTTAGGTGCTCACGGGCGTGGATTGGCTATGTCTAGAGCGCCCCTAGCGGGGGTTGTTCTAGATGAGATGCTCGAAGAAGACCCCAGTCTTCATAGAGGGACGACTCGTGCAGCCCTTGCCGGAGGCATCGGCTCTCTAACGTTTGCCGCGGCCACTGCCCATCCTGCGTCTGCCGCCGCCATCTGGACCATCGGTGGGCTCGCCTCCTTGATCGGAGATTTGGAGATGACAAGATATCTCGATGGAGATGAGTCTCGTGAGATCTCGCAAGCTCAGTTACGAGAACTGGTAACACAAAGAGAGCTTATGGAACAAACAGCAGGAGAACAAAAAGCGAATTTAATAGGTGCTGAGTTGCCTCCCCATCTCCGAGCGATTCGCCACTCTCTATTTGACGGGGGGGCAATGTTTCGTGAGCCGGGACTCTACGCCAGCAGGTAGGTAATATTATGGCATTAATCAGAACAGGAATTGTAGAAATCTTACAGGGTAAGGATCCTAACTGGGCAGGTTACAGTAACAAAGGTCTGTTGGGTGCCTTACAAAGTATAGGTGAGGCATTCATAGCTGGCGCTGCGCAGGCGGCTCTTGGAGTAGCTACGGACTTTCTTGCTGAACTAAATCCATTTGCTCAAGCCGATGGCCGTGCAATGATTGGCG
>Ga0099849_1001656_pt1 | contig 10461 bp, 26 predicted proteins | sample CB_VirMetaG_4_FD_78177 | JGI IMG/M metagenome (GOLD analysis project Ga0099849, IMG submission 78177) | Freshwater to marine saline gradient viral communities from Chesapeake Bay - CB_1508_1M Viral MetaG | ecosystem: Environmental > Aquatic > Marine > Coastal | place: USA: Chesapeake Bay... | reverse complement strand
CTTTAATAGATACCATTATTACACCTTTCATAGACAATGAAGATTGGTCTAGAATTGCACAATGGAATTTTGATTCTATTTATGGCAGTTTTTATAGACACAACGAAATGTGTAATGCTTCTCTCGACAAAACTAAAGAAGCTACTCGAGAAGCTGTTAGAGATGATGTTGGTACAGAAATTACCAAAGGTAAATTATCATCATTGATTTTCAGAAACAAAGTGCAAACTTTAAATTGTAGAAGATCACAGCTAATTGTTGATACTCTTGAACAGAAATATAAACATATCTTTGGTAAGTCTTATGTTCCTGTTTCAAAAAGAACTTCAGTTACTGATAAGATTTATGTTGATAAAGCTGAGAAGGATATGTTGTTAGCAGAAGCTCGTAAACTATCTGCATAACAATACAAATATTGCCTGTGGCTCGACTCTGAGCCATGGGCATTTTTTTATCGTGTTTCGATTTATTCGGAACTCGGTGGGGCAAAAACATGAGGTGCTGCCGAATGTGTTGAAATAACAAGTAATAAGTGTATAATAACAAATAAAGAAAGAGGTGCAAAATGTGGAATAAACTACAAAACTGGCTAATGAATGTATTAGCACAATGGATATGGACAGCTATTATGTTTCCAATCAGAGCTTTTATAGGATTATGTATAGCTATTGGTAAACATATGCCTGAAAAAGTAGAGCTACCATATGAAATCAAAAAGAAAACTGTTAAGGAATAATATGACAAGTGTACAATTTTATAGTTGTGTACTGTTTTTGTTTTTATTTATCATAATGATTATAACTGTATAGGAATAATATGGGTTTTAATAAACTTGAGTTTTTAAATAAACTCGAAGAATTACAAACACAATATGCTGAATGTAAAATTAATACTTACAAGTTTGAAGAAGGTTTAAAAGAACTTGGTATTAATTCTGAAGAAGACATAGATTTTGAAACTGCACATGCTGAAGATGCAAGGTACAATTTTAAATTAGATCAAGCAAAACGAAAGGAAAAATAATGGGATATACTAACTATTGGCATCAATACATAGACTTTAATGACAAACAATGGAAAGCTTTACAACAAGAAGCTGAATACATTGATGGCATTGCTAGTGGTAATCTTGCTAATATTGAAATTACTGATGATTATATTCTTATGAATGGTAATCCAGGTTGCGAAACTTTTATTTTAAATAAGAATATGCCAAAAGAAAAAGAATACGATAGTCAAGATCTTAGTTTTAATTTTTGTAAAACTAGAGCTATGACCTACGATATATATGTTTGGCATATGTTAATCTTTGCTGCTGGAATGATTAACGATACATATAAGTTTAGTGTTTCAAGAGATCTATAATGTATTGTATATTATGGTCTTTAAAAAAAACTGAACAATGGTCTTTGTTTACTAACTTGTGTTTCGTAAATAAAAAAAGTGCTACCGAATTTGCTAGTAAACAGAAATCAAGGAAGCATAATTTTAAAATAGGATTAACTGAGGAATGGTTTAATGACAAAAGAAAAGAAACAAAAAGTTAAAAAATTTAGTTGGAAAGAACATAACAAATGGATTAGCAGTTTTGCTGATGTTAAAACTGTATATCCAGAAGTTAAACCAACTAAACGTAAACGTAAAAAATAGAATTGGCAGGATAGCTCCTGATAGGCCCAGGTATACCAGTAAACAATTGCTGCTCGGCCTCAACCCAATAGGTAACCTAGAACCTGTATGTAAATAATGTACTAAGATTTACAGCTAAAGGCCTGGTGATTGATTAAGAATCAAATTGCAGTACGGAGGTGGGGGTTGTTACTGCGTGAGATCCCCCTCGAATGAGGGGGATTGATTAACTAGAAAGAAAGAAAGAGGTCGTATGCAAACAAATATACAAATACAACAAGATGATCTACTCACAATAGATCCAAGTGCGTATTTTGAAGTTGAGAAAAAACAATTAAAATATGTAGCAGATACTTTAAATGACAAACAAGAAGTATATGAATCTGTAAACAGGTATGCACTTGTAAGAAAAGATAATGGTAAATTACTTGGTATTCATTCTGATGATTACATTGTTAGACCATATTCTGCACTAGCAGAAAAAGTAAACGAAGTAATTAAAGATGCTGTACCAAATATTGACCAATGGAAAATAACTACAGAAGATCACGTTTATGCTGATGGTAAAAAGTTTAGAAGAAATATAAACTTCTGGAATGAGCAAATCTATTTAGATTCTAATAAACGTGCTAACGAATGTATTATTCCACAAGTTAGAATTTATTCATCACTTGATGGACAATGGGGTCAACAAATTATGTTTTCCTCAATGTATATGTGGTGTTTAAATGGTATGGTAAGACCTGATTGGACTTTTACTGTTTACAATAAACATAGTTCCAAACAGGATATTAGTTATAGTGTTGCTGAATTTCGTGCTGGTTTAGAAAGCCATAAAGAAATGGGTGACGAAATGTTTAAAATGATGCAAAAGAAAGTGAAGGTAAATGATGTTACAGAACTATTCAGAAAAACATTGGCTAACAATCGTAAAAGAAATCTCGATATCGACAATAACAGTATTATTGTTATGCGTGATTTGGACTCTTTATGGGGTAAGTATGTTGCTAAATATGGCAATACAGTTTTTGCGATTTATCAAACTGCAACTGACTGGGCAACTCATCCAGTCACCAGAGGAGCAGTTTACAATGTTTCGAGAAAAAGAGAAAAACAAGTCGCAGAAATGATGCAATCTGATCAATGGAACGCATTATATAACTAAAGGAAAAAATATGAAAATAGATGAGCTAATAACTTTTCTTGCTAATACTGATGAACCATTTGCTAAAGTACAAGCAGAGCTTACGTATGGTCAAGATATTTTAAAACATTTAAAAGGTGCTTTTGTAGCTGGATCAGAACTTCCAGTATCTAAAGCTACCGAACAATTTTATGCGTCTAAGCATTATACTAATCATATTGATAAGTTGCATAAATTAAATGTTGAGCAGTTAACTTTAAAAAATAAAAGAAAAACTGCTGAAATGAAAATAGAAATATGGAGATCAATGGAAGCGTCAAGGAGAAAAACTAATGTCTAAAGTACAACTCAAACCATCTGATAAAGCTATTATAAAATTATATACTGATAGAGAACATGATATTTATAATGCTGGTTTTAAGGATGCCAAAGAAAAAAGTAAAACTATTTTTAAATTTGTACCAGATACTAAACCTATACATAATGAAGCTATATATGAAATTGTAATTAACAATGTATGTGAATGGTTTAAAATTAAAAAGTTAGAATTATTTAGTGGTATGAGGTGTCAATATTTAGTTCTTCCAAGATCAATGGCTATTAATTTATTAAGAGAATGTACTGCATTTTCTTATCCACAACTTGCTAAACTAACAACTAAAGATCATACTAGTTTAGTTTATCATGTTTCATTAAGAATTAATAAAAAGCATTATTGGAAAGAAGATAACAATCATGCAATATTTAATAAATTAAAGGAGAAAATAGAAAATGAAGCCTGTTAATAATTTAAACCATATAAAAATTGGCCAAAATCTTAAACGATTAAGAAAACAATCAAAACTCACACAGAGTAATGTTGCTGCTGTATTAGGTGTTACATATCAACAAATACAAAAATTTGAGAGTGGAATTAATCGTATTTTTGCTCATCAATTAATAGATATTTGTGATAAATTTAATTGGAATTTAACAGAATTTAGAGCATCAGAGTCATCTGTTTCAGACTCTAAATAATTAGTGAAAACCATGGTATGCTAATGCCCAAGCGTTGCTAAGCAAGAGTTTAGCAACGCACATTGGGTGTTGACAATTAATTATTTGTGCGTATGCTTTAAATATGGCAAATCAAGAAGCATTAGGCCCTATATTCCATAACCAAGTAATACCACAATTTGTGGATGCTAGGAAGTCTAAAGGAATATCACAATTAGAAATGGATGAAATCTTGGGGGTAGCCAAGGGATTAGTTTCTAAATGGGAATGTGGAATAAGAAAACCAAGTGGTTGGCTATTCTGTTGTTGGGCAGATGCTTTAGATATGCAAATAACATTAACCCCAAAGGTGCTTAAACAATGACAATAAATCCAGACTTTAAACCACATGAAGTTACAAATGATCCTATTGTCAACAAAGTTGTAGATAAAGTTTTACACAGACACATGCAAGGCATGGAAAAGTTTGGTAAAACTATGGAAGCTAACGAAAGACCTTTAGACCAATGGATAGATGAAACAATTGAAGAATTGTTAGATGCTGTTCACTATCTAGTTAAAGCTAAGTCAATAACAGATAAGTTTAAAGTAAAAGAAAAAGAGCTGCAACAACTTGTTGATAAATTTAAGGAAGGAACATTTGTAGATGCTGAAGACAAAACCCAAGAGTAAAATAGATTACTCTGCTCCTCATAATAGACAGATGTTGTTTCGTATGCGTTTGCTCAAATTTTATAAGCAAATAGAATATGATGAAGACATTTATGTTGCAACTGCAACTAAGATATTAAATGGTACACTTCCTTGGAAGTATGTAAATGAAATAGAAAAGTTGAGGTTAAAAGATGAGAAAGAAAAAAAAGAAAAATGGAAAAAACTTCAAAAGACAAAAGCCGAAAGTCTTGGTCTTAAAGTTAGATCCATTGTTAATAGACATAAAAGATAAACACTTTTGGAAAGTAGGAGGAACTATATGAAAAAAGCTATGTGTTTAATGGATGAGAGAAAAGAGTTTGCTATTAAAAATTTAACTAACAAGTTAATTACTAAAGTAACTTTTAAACCTCAACCACACTATTGGGATAAAAAAGAATTTCCAGATGTACTAGCATTACATTTACATGATGGACAGGTATTAATACCTTCTATTGATGAAGAAGGTAATGCACCTGGAGTATTATTTACTAACATTAAATGGGGAATGTATATATGAAAGAGTTTGATAGAAAACAAGGTATTGGTGGTAGTGATGCTACCAGATTATACGAAGGTAGTTGGCATGAACTATGGCAAGAAAAAACAGGTGCTACCGAACCTGCAGATTTGTCTGATGTATTACCTGTACAAATGGGAGTGCATACAGAACCATTTAATATTCAATGGTTTGAAAAACAAACTGGCTTAAAAGTACATGGTAAACAAGAAACATTTTTTCATTCTAAATATAAATTTATGTATGCTCATGTAGATGGTTTAATTATGCCTGACAAAGAAGATCTAAAAGATGGTACAGATAAAGGTGTATCTATTTTAGAATGTAAGCATACAAATGCATTTAGTAATCCAAAGAAAGTAGCAGATAAATACAAAGCACAAATACAACATTATTTAATGTGTGCTGCATCTAAAAGATGTTATGTTTCTGTATTTTTTGGTAATATGAAATATGAAGTTATGGAAGTATCTGAAGATCTTGAGTTTCAAGAACAATTAACAAATGCTGAAATATTGTTTTGGCATTTTGTAAAAACTAAAAAAGAACCACCAGAGTTTATTAGTTTTGAAAATTTTAACAGTAAGGAGTTTACAGATGGAGAAACAATCATACCCATACTCGCCAGGAAGTAAAGAAGATGGTACTTCATTAGAAGCTGCTGAATTAATAAAAGCAGGAGCTGAAACTATTAGAATGAAAGTATTTGATGTAATATCTAACAAAGGTAATTTTGGTGCAACTTCAGATGAGGTTGCTGAACTATTAAATTTAAGTCCTTTTACAGTTAGACCAAGAGTAACTGAGTTGTATAAACAAGGTAAAATTGATAGAACTGATAAAAGAAAAAACTTAAGTGGAGTAAAGGCTTACGTGTATATAACAAAGGAGGTGCAATATGGGAAAGCCAATAGATAGTAGAGCATTAGCTATACTAAAAAAACTTAACCTAGATCAAAAAGACGATCAAGGTCAATACAAAGCATTGTGGGATTGTCGTGGTACTTGGGTAATGTATCATAGATTTATCGAACAAGCAGGTGCAGAAAATGGTATTGTATATTCATATGATGAAATAGAAACTAATTCTGCAGATGGTATTGTTGTAGTCAAGTGTACTGCTCAAATGGAAAAAGATAGAGTTAAATATCAAGTTATATCTTATGGTGAATCTTCACCTAAGAATACTAAAAACTCTTATCCATATGCTATGGCAGAAAAACGTGCTTATGACAGATGTGTTCTTAAACTATTAGGTTTACATGGCTTTGTATATTCAGAAGATGAAATGCCTGATGAAGTAAAAGCAAAAGGTAAAGAAGCTAATAAACTAGATAGTAATATTAAAATAGTTAACGTAAAGGAGATAAATAAAAATGCTAAATAAAGTTATGTTAATTGGTAGATTAGGTGCTGATCCAGAAGTCAAAAAGACTAAAAATGGAGATAGTTTTGCTAATTTATCTTTAGCTACTAATAAAAAGATTAAAGATAATGAAAAAACTACTTGGCACAAAATTGTAGTATTTGATCCTCGTATCGCAGATACAATGGGTAAATACGCAAAAACAGGTACATTATTATATGTTGAAGGTGAGATTGAAACTAGATCTTATAAAGATGCTAATGACAATCAAAGATATGTAACTGAAATAATTGTACCTAGATATAATGGTGTAATTAGAATGGTTGGTAGTAAATCTGAATCTAAAACTTCAGATGCTAGTAACGATTTTGATAATCAGTTTTAATAAAATTCCAGTGCGTTTACTTATTCCCTTTCGTAAACGTGTAAACACAACTTGATTACTGAGTTGGGAATAAACAGTAATAGTGTGCATCATACACACTTTAAACAGTAACACTTAATGTGTTGCTCCTTTCGGCCAGGGGGGTTAGTTCCTATGTATATAGGTTTTTCCCCCTGGTTATAGTGCGTTGTTAGTTGTTAAACCAAATGCAATAAAACTTTATGATCGTTGATTTAAAAAAAGAATTTAAAAAACGTAAATTAAAATTATCTGTTTGTATTGAATCATTAGAAGAATTAAATGATTTTTTAACTGTAGACATTCTTAAACGTGGTAATATAGATGCAACACTTGTTGCATTAGTTTCTGCATCAATGACATTATCTTCACAATATTCTAAAAAAGATTTAACAATAAACTTACTTTCATCAGCTTTAGCTACAATTCAATCAGAAAAATACCAAGATGACGGTAATAAGCTAAATTAAGCTCTTATTTTAACTTTTTATTTATATGGTACTGAGATACCGAATATTAGCTTGAAGGCTACTCTCCGTGGCTCTGAGAGCGTTTTTCGTCATCATTTTTTATGCATATATAGTGAGCATGGCCAGATTTGTAAAAACTAACAAAACTATCTGTGTTTACTATTTCTTCTTGACAATACCTGCATTTGCCTACGTTTATAATTATTTCTTTTGACTTTATCCAAGTTTTGTTCTTTGAACTGTTCTTCATTTGGTGTGTTATTAGCTAAGTCTTCTAAAAACTTATTCCAAGATGAGTTTTTTGATACTCTTGCTGCCATCTATATTAGACTCTAATTCTGCCATTGATTTAATACATTGATATTGAATATTATTATTTTTATTTGTTCTCATTGCAACTCTTTTACCTTTTAAACAATCTGACATAGACTCTTGGATTCTATGTTCTTTAATCTCTCCGTTGACAATCATAAGTAAAGCTATAATTAACTCCATTAATGACCACCGTTTGCTCTAACTTTGTCTTTTAATTCTTCAATATCAGCTAATGCTTTATCTAACTGTTCTCTTAAAAATTCTATATTAACTTTGTTAGTCATGTTCATTTCTTGAGTCTGTTCCATTTTCTCAACAGATTTATAAAGATCCTCAATTAAAAATATTTGCTCTTGGTCTACGGGGACTTGTTCTGATTTTTTTAACAAATCATTTTGAAATAATTCTCTTGATGTCTCCAGAGATACTAATCTTGAAGTTAGCTCTGTATATCCAAGTACTCCCATTGCAACAAGTAAAATCAAACTAGCTACCGTTTTCATAGGCATCTGTACTTTTGCTTCTTCTCCGATATTTAATGGTTTCATTTTTTCTTAATTTTATTTAAAGTAGTAACCCCAAATGACGCTCCTACCATAGTTAAAATAATATACCAAAACATAGGATCTGCTTTACCTAAAGCATCCCATGCTTTATCACACCAAGGTTGTGTCCAAGGCAAGAAATGTAACCCAAAAATTGTTGTGTAAAACAAAACTAAATATTCGTCTTTCCATGAGTTTTGTTGCTGACGAACTTGTTCCATTTGTACACCAACTTTCGCTATATCAAGAGAAGACGCTGCTTCTATTTCTTTAGCTCTAATTATTTTATCCTTTTCTATTTTGTGTTGGATTCCTCCAATTACTTTAGATCCAATCATACGAGTAAGAGGATTTTTAAGAATAGGTAAAATAAAATTTAACATTAATATCTCCAAACATTAGGTCTAACTACATACTTTTGACCTTGGTCTATTGTAAGAAAATCAATATGAGTAAATGTTTTAGCAATACCTAAACCCATAGCTCTTGGGTTATATTGTAATGCAAATCTTAATAACTGATATTGTGTTTGTGTATTAGTACCAATATCAATTGCAAAACCAGTTGTATGTGGCCCATCTTCACCTGTGCTAGAAACTTTATTATTATGTTCTGAGCATCTATAACCTGAAGTAATAGTAACACCTGCACCTTTTACTTCTCTATATGCTTGTACAAAATCTAATATAATAGGTGATATTTTTAATGCATTACAATGTTGACAAGCAAATTCAGATGCTTTGAAATTATGCCATCTTACCGAATCCCATTGATCTGCATGTGTAATCATATTTTCCATAAATATTTAATATACCATTTTTTTACTTTGTACCATTTTAACATTAATTTATCTTTAAAATTACTCCACCAATTTTTGAATTTATCCATATTGTTTCTCCAGTCTATCCATAGAAATAAATTGACTTTCTTGGATATGATTTTCCCATATACCTAGTTCTACTATACCCCAACTCCATCCAGTTAAATTTAATTTAGCATAATCTTCAACATGATTAAAAGGCAACGCACAACCTACATTAACTATTCTAACATAATTTTTATCGCCTATTTTGGGGGCTTTCCAATCTCTATATTTATGGGTGTGACCAAATACTATATCATTAGTTGCATCATTAGCTATTTGTACTTCACAGTTTTTACCACCATATTCTTTGCCCATAATATTCAAAGGACAATGAGTGAACCCCACCCCCCCTATATATTTAAATTCACCATAAGAAGATATTTTCCAATTATTTAATAAAAAAGAATCGTGCAGTTCTTTTTTCATCATACCTGCTATTTCTGGAATATTTTCTTCAAATCTATAAACTCTTTGTTCGTGATTTCCTAAAGTAACATGTCTTGGTATTCTATTGTTATCAATATATTTATCTAATAATTTAATTGATGATCTTAAAGAATTTATGTCTACCATAAAAGCATCTTTAAGTTTACCAGCTTGTGAAGAATTTTTTTGAAAAAAACTTAAACTATCAAATGATCCCCAATCACCTATTTGTATTATATAATCTGGTTCACACTGATTTATATATTTACCAATCCATTTAAATCTATCTTGGGATATATGTGGTGAATCATGTGCATCACCAATAACTATTATTCTATGACCTTTAAACACTTTCTACTTTCTTACACATAAATTTTGTAGCAAGTTGCATATTATTTTTTTCTTTTACATCTTGTTCTTTAAGAAAATCTATAGAATAATTAAGAGCTGCATCAACGCACTCGCTCCAAGAATTATAATAAATATTATTAGTAACTGGAGGTGCGCAAACATTATTTAAAAAACTACAAACCCATACTGTAAGTATGAATTTCATTTTATTTGAAAATAGCCTAATATACCTGCTGTTATAGTACCAAAAAATACTAATACAGCTACTATTCCTTTACCTTTAGATACACTATCAGATAAAGTATCTACTTTTTTTTCTAATCTTTCAATTGAAGTAATTAAATTTTTCATTCTTTCAGCACATAATTTTTCATGAGCTGATAATCTTACACCTGCTGATAACTCTGCATAAGATTTTTTTTTAGCCATTATGCTTTAGGTATATCCGATTTAACTTTAGCAATAGCATCTTCCCAGTTAGTAGTACCATTAACCTTATCCCAGTATTGCATATCTAACTGTTCTTGTATTGATGGATAAGCAGTTGCTCTTTCTCTTTGATATTCGTTAGCGTCATACTCTGCTTGTAGTTCTATCATCTTAGCTTCTATGTCAGCTTTAGATATTTCTGGTGTTCCATTGTGCCATTCTATTTCACAAGTGTTAATATCATCTCCTCTAACAGTCACCAATGCGTTAGGATTTATTTTAAGTATTGCTTTTATAATCATTGTGCTAT
>Ga0099849_1001655_pt1 | contig 10462 bp, 15 predicted proteins | sample CB_VirMetaG_4_FD_78177 | JGI IMG/M metagenome (GOLD analysis project Ga0099849, IMG submission 78177) | Freshwater to marine saline gradient viral communities from Chesapeake Bay - CB_1508_1M Viral MetaG | ecosystem: Environmental > Aquatic > Marine > Coastal | place: USA: Chesapeake Bay... | reverse complement strand
TCTCCATTCCAATGACCACTCTCTCTCGGAACACGTTGATGTAATTCAGTAGATGGATTACAGTCGTGTAATACAATTACCCCATTAGGTTTCAAAACAGATAAACTATTTCTAATATCTCTGTCCACTACGTCCGAATGATGCAATCCATCAATGAAAATTATATCGTATCTTTTATTTGGGTACTCTTGAAAAAAATCGTCAGATGTCATTATGTGTGTGGCATTACATTTCGGGTCTGGGTCTACACACTCCTTATCTTTACAATTAATACGATTGTACATTGTTTTATTATAAACTCCAATTTCTAAATATGAAGTATAATTTCTATCTTTGATAAACTTATTTACTATGTTCCATCTCATAAAAAAACTTTTTAATAATGTAACCGAAAGGTACGTACGTTAAATTAAAACTTATTGAATGTCGAGTCGTTTCAATTCCATCCCGTCAGAATACGGAATAGCAACTGTCAACAACCCATCAGAAAAACTCGCTTCGGATTTGGAAATATCAAACTTACTGTCAATCTTCCATCCCAAATTAAATGAACGTTTTGCGATACCACGGTGTAGGTATTGGTGGTGGTGTTCATTCTCTGCGTATGTCTTCTTATCGTAGTTCACACGGAGAATGTTTGATTGGGTCAGTATCTCAATCTCCTCTTTGCGAATTCCCGTACACGCGATATCAAATATCAGATGTGATTCGGTCAGGTAGATATCAACTGGATGTGATACCTTTGCATCAGAGATTGGAGAAAAGTTCCCAGACTCTTGAAAAAAATTCTTGACTAAAATGTCGAATGGGTCAAATGCCGCTTCATAAAAAATTGTACTCATAAGATATACCTCTTTTAATTGTGTGCTGCCCTCAGGTCAGCGATTAGAAAATAATTGTACGTACCAATCGGTTACACTATTAAATATACGAAAACTTTTTGAAATATCCTAATCTTTTAACAATTTTTTTCCACTCCTCCAAAAATTATATGTTTCCAATGTAATGTAAAGAGTCGCAAGATTTTCCCTATCCCAACCATCGGGTGGTGATGTCCAAAACTCATCGGGTCTCGGAGGGTTACCATTGAACTCGTTAAGCGTTAATTTTGATAAGTACCCAACAGGTACATATACCATTACTTTATTGTTCATCTCCATCGGTTTTATTCATTTCTGAAAGTAATACATCAATTTTTTGAATCTCATCAACCAAGGATTGTGCGCGACTCTCAATCTTTTTGAGGTCACTCATCATCCGTAGGCGAAAAAATTCAGTTTCCCCAAACTCGTATACGAGTTGACTACGATTCGCCAGGAGTTTCTCCTGTGTCGGCATCTCTTCGGGTAAATTGTTCTGGTAAGTTTCTGTCTCGTTGTTCATCTTCTGTCCAATTTTGTTGATTATTAATAAATTCTACTGCATTCCGTATTCCGCGGGATGGAATCTCCACACCATATTCCGATGCCAATTCCATAACACGTTGTATTTTTTTTGAATATACTCCCGTAATATCCCTACGAGTTCCGGCGTAGAAGGTGTTCGCAAGTCCTTCCCACACTCTGATTGCGTCTTGGGTTACGGGTTGTTGATTAATTAATATATTATATATATCATCAATATCCCATTTAGATTTTTCATATTCCTTCATTTGAATTTAAGTATTTTTTTCGGTAATATTAAATCGTCATATGTTAAAAAATAACAGTTATAACATAAAAATTGTAGGTTGTCTTTGTGATGATTCCGTATGTTACCGTCCTTCCACACAAGAATTAAGGGAACTTTATAATCCAACAACCGTTTCTCTGAAAACCCACACATACCGCACTCCTCGGGAAATATCAATTCTCTCCGTATACGTTCTTCTAATCGTTTCGGATTGTATGTTGGGTGTTTACCCTCAAGCACCTCAAAGATATCAGTCGTTTTGAATTGTGTGTCTGAATGAGTGACTTTAGAGATTCCTCGGCCCGATTGGTTCTTATGTAATTCATACAGACTCAGTCCTGTCTCTTCATCAATATACTGTTTGGCATACTTCTTGTATGTGGTCGGAGAACACCCAATGAAACGTGCAGCACCTTCATTCGATTTGGTGTTCGCCATCGCATACCGGACTTCCCTCTCCGTTAGATTAAGAGCCTTGTTGTAGATTAACGGCATTGTTTAGTTGTTGTTTTCCCAAATTCTCATGAACCACGCCAATGCACTGCCAATCATTGCATCGAAAAATATATTCATGAATAAGTAATCACATTCCCCAAACACGTGAAGAGTCGGACTGTATAAGGTCAGGGACACAAATGCAGATACCCAAACACTTGAACACAAGAAACAGTCTACCAACGAACCCAACCAATTTAATATACCGGTTCGGGATAGAAAGAAGTTTCGTATGGGTTCAAAGATAGATGCATCAACTATAATTTGAGTGATACCGTAAATAGATGCTAACCACAATAGAATCATGATTACACTTTCAAGTAAATTAATTTCCATAATTAAAACGTTTTAGTTATATTAGATAATCTCGTATATATCCCCCTTCGGGATAATGCTTTCCAAATATTAGATGCCGTTGCGGTTGGGCCGGTATACACCGTATCAGATGCCGATTTACCAACCCTGAATCCTCCCGACCCACTCGATTCTCTGAGCTGTTTCTGTGACATCAGATATTCAGTGACATTCGATATTTGAATCTCGGAGAGGTCTGATGTATATAACCTCAACACAGATTCAATAGTATCGTAATCTGAATCGCTCAGATACGTAGAATTTACCATTACCTTTGCGGTAGGGTTACTCTGTCTGTTCTTTTTGCAATTACAACCCATAAAAAAATGTATTATTATTAACTAATTCTTTAATTTTATTTGTACAATCATCCACAACATTTTCAATACGACCGATGGATGCGTATATCCGTGTATTCGAGTAAACTATGTATCCAATGACTGTATCATCCACATCATCATAACTCATCTTTATACTTAACATCAACTGTCCCCATTTACATTACTTTTTGTGCATATTTTCGATTCACCCCACGTCTTACCATCCCACCGTTCTCGGTATAGAATTGATAGAGGATGTGGTCTTGTTCTACCAACACAACCGAACCACGTGTCATGTAGTTAGGGTCATGTCGATTAGTGTTCATTATAAAATCACCAACCTTGATTCTACGAGATTCAGTCGGTGCTTCTTCCTCCTCTTCCTCAGCCGCAGGTTCTTCTTCGGCGGCAGGTTCTTCTTCCTCCTCACCACCTTCCTCCTCGGCAGGTTCTTCTTCCTCCTCATCGCCACCTTCATCACCTGAAGTTTCTTCCTCACCTCCTGTATCTTCAGACCCTGCGTCCTCTTCTTCCTCTCCACCACCCGCCTCTTCAGCAGATTTAACATAAGCATCAATCGTGATTGGATACCCATCTACTATGATGTAGTCTATCTGCATATAGTCATACTCATACATCTTACCATACATATCAGACCCATATCCTTTCTTGGGGTCTTGTACATCCTGTGCATCCTCCAACTCAAGTATATCGCCATCAATGACAACTTGGACATCCGCTCCAGTCATCACAAACTGCTGTAAAACCTCATTGTCAAAATAATATTTCATCGTATTTTCCTTTTCTAATAAATAGTTTACTCTACCAAAACTACGTAAAAAATACGAACTATCCAAATTTTTCTCTATAAAAATTTTTAGTCGGTATCATTCTCATAATGTCCACCTTATATTTAGAATACATTTCCTGCGTTAAATTTACATATTCTGAATTGTATGTTAAGTTATTCTGATGAATGACTCTAAGATACAATGGTTCTTGTGAATCAACCGATTTATACGATGTCGTGTTCAACCATGCCATACTTCTCCACATATATTCTGTATCCCCGCTCCCATGTCTCGTGTTATAAAAATACCCTAAATTGTCAACAACTACCCTTGAATAGAATGCGTGTCCCTCATCCCTATAATATATCTCGGGATTTCCATTACTGTATCTAATAGTCAAATCTTCATGTGTACATACGTGTGTTGGAAATACTACCACCACATCATCTTCTACGAATTCTCTCATTATAAGAGAAAATCTGTTTGGATATGAGTAATCATCATGGTCATGTACGGTAAATACATCCCAATCTCCATTTATGAACATCTCCAACCCAACATTTCTTGAGAATTGAACACCTCCATTCGTTTCATTCTGAACAACAGTCACATTCTCTCTATCAGAGTATTGATTCACCACTTCATATGAACCATCTGTCGATTTATCATCTATAATAACAAGATGAAAATTTTCGTAATCTTGATGTAAAACAGACTCTATCGCACGTGCAACAGTTTTTACATTATTGTACACCGGCATTATTACTAATAAACTTTTCATATCAACCTAATTAATCCAATCCAAAAAAGAATTCAATATATTCACGTTTCGTGAACATAAGGTCAGGTAATTCGTCTAATCCAATTTTTCTCAACACTAACTCCCGATTTCCACTCGGAGGAGTCGAACCATCCCTGAACTTATTGTGTATTATGAATTCAGCAAATTCATCGGAGTCATACCTACCAAACATATTCCAAGAAAAATTTTCCGATGCGTGTGGAAATGATACGGCCTTACTCAATAGTTTTTCGGGACTTCCCATCCATGAAAAATGCCAACCCATGTCTTTGATAATTTCTCCACCGTGCATTGCATATACAATGGGAAATGATGTTGCTCCTGAACGTATTCCGTTTGCACTATCCCTACGTAAATGGTGTGGTTGACACACAAACATTGACATATTCCATTCATATGGAAGATTGGTATCGCGATGATGAGTTCTCAAATCTGCCCTCCCTTGAAGATTCATTAAGGGGATTTTCAGTACGATATCCCGATTACCCCTACACAAACTGATGAGGTACGCCATTGAATCGGGTTTAACGACCTCATCCAAATCACTTACAAAAAATACCGTGTCCTCATCAAATTCGTGTAATATGTTTAAGAAATAATCTCTGTGTATACGCTCTCTCGCACGTGCTAATAACGAACTATCAAACTTGAGTTTCCCGCCATTTTTGATTGCTTCCCGTACGTTAATCTCATCCAATTCCGATGTAGCAATTTCCGAGTCAGTTGGTATGTCACATTGGAGATATATTATTTTGTCCATCGGGAAATTCAACCTCTCCGCAACTTCCTCGAATTTGAACTCACTCAATTCACCAGAATGTGACCTATTACTCTCCACCACAATGAACCAATCAACATGGTCACGTAATAGGTTGATTCGAAAATCCAACATCTCTATTCCATATGGTTCATAGAACAGAGTAACATCAACTATTCCTGTTTTCTTCATATTAACCTAATCAAGTGAAAAAAAGAATTCAATAAATTCCCGCTTCATGAACATCGTATCTGGAAGTTCTTCCAAATCAATCTTTCTCAAAATATGATTCTTTACACCGTCCGGCGCAAATGCGCCGTCCCTAACCACTCCATTTTTCAATAAATCAGTATATTCTTCCGAACCATTATTATCAAAAACTGAATTGTGCATTTTTTCGTTTGCATGAATAAATGACTTTCTCTTTGTTAATCGGTGTTTAGAATTTCCCATCCATGAAAAATGCCATCCCAAATTTTCACAAGATTCACTTTCGTGTGTAGGCCATACAATTGGATATGTTTGGTTAGATAACCATGAACGAATCTCAAGCGGAGTATAATCACGAAGGTGATGTTTTTGAGCAAAATAAAGATTGCCATTCCACCCAACAGGATTTCCTGTTGTTTCATCATACACTTCCAAATCCGCTCTTCCTTGCATATGTCGTAGCGGGATTCGCATGATGACGTTTGGATTATTGATACACAATTTCGATAACCACGAAACTGCGTCAGGTCTCACTATCTCATCTGAATCTCCTATGATGAATACTGTATCATCATCAAATTCGTCAACTACTTGTAACATAGCATCTTTTTGCATACGTTCTCGCACACGATTTCGTTGAAGTTCTACATTTGTTCTATTCCACGTCGGGATATTATATAGGTCTACTGCTTTTATTTCTAATTGACTATCTTCAGGTATATGTTGTTTAACATAAATAATGTTATTCATCGGAAGATGAAGTCGTTCCGCAACCTCTTCGAACTTGAAGTCTATCGGTTCTCCCGTCTGTGTACGGTCTGCTTCTGTAACAATAAACCAATCAACATAGTGTTCAAGTAACTTGATTCTGAATTCAAGTAGTTCAACACCATATGGTTCATAGAATACTATTACATCTACTATGCCTGTTTTTTTAGAATTCATCATAAAACTCGTTCTGTTTTTTCTGTCGTTCAAAATCTTTGATATGAATAAGTGACCACGCTTCTATGTAACTTGGGTCATGATTTCCTGTGCTATGTGTAAAATCTACATATGTTCTAAAACCAACCAACGACTCATGTACCTTGTTTATCCAATGAATATGGGGAAGATTCTTGGTTATACGAATCTTTTGGTCTGGAAAGTTTACCACTTTGTAATCACAATCTTCCAAACTTTTTATCTTCATCTCCTTTACCCACCACTTACGTGACTTGATATACTCATCAGTTATTCCACGAACCCCGTTAATACGAGTAGTTATAAATGCATCCACGTCAGGATTTGCGGACAACACATCGGGTAGAAACCGTAATAGATACTTACCAAGATATTCATCTGCATCTATCTGAAATATGTAATCACACGAACATTGAGAATTCAGGTGATTCTTGAATGCGGCGAAGTCCATGTTCAATGCGAACTCCAAACTTTTGAATTGTTTACCACGTACAAAAAATTTACCCTCAAATTCACCAATCACCCGACGAACCTCATCGGTAACGTGTTCGGAGTCCATTTGTACAACCACCTCATCGTTATCACGAACACTGTCCAACAATTGTTCCAATAAAACACGTATCTCTTTGTGTTCGTTACATACGGGTATTGCATAACTTATTGTATTACTCATCTACGTCTACTTTATATTCGGTTTGGAATAATTCAAATGCCGTTTCAAATTCGTTTGCGCCAAATTCGTAATCCGGCGTGTCGGATTCAGGTACATACAGTATAAGTACAGGTTTATCATTTACAAAATCGGGATACTTGTAAACCGTATTGCCAACCTCATCCACATTTTTTACACGTTTCAGTTTGCATATCTTCCACTTCAATTGATTAAACTTATCAAGTTCGGGATATAACGCGGCGTTGGTATTGAATGAAGTGAATGGATACCATAACACTTTATCACCATCAGATGTAGCAATGGTTACTTTCGAGTTCTTTACAGTATCTGACATTGATTTCTCTAACGATTGTATCAACTCCTTATTACTGACTCTCCAACTTTTATAGTAAGTGTGATACCCCGTCTCCATACACAATTTAAAATTGTCTTGAAGACCTTCGTCCCACTCAACGAATACCGTCTTATTACCTCCAATCGGAGATATTTCATCATAATCTATTTTATATTCACTCATTTGTATCCTCTATTTTTGGCATATTTAATTCTAATTCCTGCGGAACATTACTACGTATCACACTTGTATCTATGACCTCGCCAGCAAATGCAGATTGGTTGAGATAGACCTCAATATTACGAGTCATGTCCGATAACTTAAAGTTATCCAAAGTGTGTTCACGTTGTTTATTCGCACGTTTCAAATATTTATCATAGTTCTTAAAACAGTCCTTCATACGTTGTCCAGCGATAGTATAGTTAACGGTATACCATTTAGACTCAGCCATTATCCACTTGTTCGTTGCGGAGTGATGAACAGACTCAAGAGTCCCAGGAAGTAGAGTGGAATATGTAGGATGTAGGAAATCTAATTGTCCTGACCAATTCGGAGCAATCACTGGTTTTCCTGAAGTTGTAAACTCAAGAAGTGGTCTACCAAATCCTTCCCCACGAGTGAATGAAACCATCGCCTTAATCTTTGGATGATTATACAGTAGATTCATCTCATCATCTTCCAAATCACCGTGTAGGACATACACATTTGGGAGAACCAAATCACGACTGACCTTCTGTATCTTACTGATTATTTCAGACACTTTATTCATGACCCGATTCCGTTCAATGATGGAAAATCCAGCGGTATTAGTTTTCAGTATAAGAGCAGGTGGATTCGGTTCATCCGCAAATGTCAACAGAAAGGTTTCTACCAACTTACCAATATTCTTTCTGTCGTGACCAACATCACCCTGTAACCAATGTCCCACAAACAGGTATGCAAATTCTTCGGGGATATCATTCAATTGCTTTACAACAGACTCCCCACGTGTTTCGACATCAGATACGATATTAAATATATCAGTATCTACCCCCTCAAATAATACCTCAACAGGTCGTTCACAAGAGATTACCTTTAAAAGTTGGTCTCCCTGTCGTTTCTCATATTTAACGGAAGTGAATACTTCTTTCGAATGTTCACTACTTGTCAATACCAAATCCATACGATTACAACCCTCAATCCATTCCAATGGACAATTGTCGGTCTCAATACCTGCGGTAATTCCGATATTCACCTTCCCGGCACTTTGAAATTCTGATGGGATTGTGCATTGAATAAAAATGTCAGGTTGTGTTCTAACAGGTTCTCGTGCAATGTATGGAATCAAGTCGGGGTCTGTTACATTCATCGGAGTAGTTCCCCACCGAGTTGGTATGATAGTTAAGTCATATCCCACCTCAATGATTGACCGACAAATATCTCGTGACCTCGCTCCATATCCCGAGCGGGTAGTTACCGGCCCTACAAATAAAACTGTTTTTTTCATATTATTCCTATTTGATATATTATTACGTAGTTATTCCGTTGTCCGTTATTTCTCTTACAGGTTCTCCACGAAGAAGTTGAACCTCACTACGTGTTTTCCAATTCTCTATCATCGTCAACATTGATTCTGAAATTCTACGACTCATCTCCTTGGAATTCATTCCACACTCTTCTGTCATAATCCATTCCCTTCCAACCAATCCACGACCAGTTCGTTCTGATTTTGGAATCCTATATACCTCCATCAATTTAATTGACAAGTCTTCTGCCGACACTCTATCATCCATAATATACGGTGTGGCAAGTGAACCTTGGATGGAGCGGTTTGATGGAAATACAGGTATCGCCCATTCTCCACATTCAGAGTATTTGCCCGTGTGGTTTGACGTAACCTCACGATTGGGAGTGAACCAATTTCCATCATCATTAAGGAATCTCATTTGGTCTTGGAGTCCACCCGTTACGTTGTTGATGACCATTGTACCCGCCATGATTGATTCCGCGGAAGATAACCCAAACCCTTCGTTACTTGCGATATTCACCGTAACATCCGCGAGGTTATAATAAAAGTTCAACTGTTTGGGTTCTAATTTATCAACACTAAACAGTATCTTGCAGTCCGGCGCAATTGCACGTTTGACTGCGATTAGGTCTGTACCTACACTATCCTGTGGGGAGGTGTGCATTATCAACACCACTGAATCACGTTGCGTCTTTGGTAGGTTGTTCACAAACAGTTTGAATGCGTGAATGAGGTCGGCCGGTGATTTTCTTCTGATATTACGATTATTCCAAAACACAACAAAGTTTGGATTGTGAATCTCTTCAAACTGTTGTTTGAACTCATGATACTCTTTCCAATCCCTGTCACCCTTGGTTATTGGTCTGTATTGGTCAGAGTCAATACCGTGTGGAACATACCTCAACATCACTTTATTTGTGTAGTCATCGACAGGTTCGGAAATATCCACCGTATCCACATCAAAATGATTCAATACTACCTCGTGTATCAAATGAGACTGTTTACTGATACCCATAATAAGGTCACAACTCTCATATGCTGAACGATTCCAAAACGGATACGGGAAGTTGTCCCATATCGCATAATAAGCAATGGGTATACCACGTTCGTGATGTAATTCGTGTTCCATCAAATACAGCCAATCCCAAAATCTTGGGTCTGTGAAGTGGAGTATCGCATCGGGTTTTTCTATATCAAGAATACGTCTCAGCAGTTCCGCGTTCCCATACCCCGAATTCGGATACAACACGAGACTTGCATCATCAACACCACTCTCCTCACGTGCGACGTCACTAAAATCCATTCGTGTCCCGTGTTCATGGTGTTTAACCGCGGCTGCAATTTGAACCCAATCAAACTTATCCATCGTACCCATTACAAATCTACGAGACATGGTAGCGATTCCCGAATGAGACCGTAAGTCATCACTCAATAGTAATATCTTCTTTTTACTCATATAACATAACCTTTTGTGATTCACCTATAATTAGATACAATTTATCTAACAATAAGTGTTTTTATGTTTCTTTTTTTAGCAAGTTTCAGCAAATACACCAACTCTTCCTCGGTCTTCCAATTTTCAGGA
>Ga0099849_1001651_pt1 | contig 10468 bp, 7 predicted proteins | sample CB_VirMetaG_4_FD_78177 | JGI IMG/M metagenome (GOLD analysis project Ga0099849, IMG submission 78177) | Freshwater to marine saline gradient viral communities from Chesapeake Bay - CB_1508_1M Viral MetaG | ecosystem: Environmental > Aquatic > Marine > Coastal | place: USA: Chesapeake Bay... | reverse complement strand
GCCAAAGATAAGAATGCTCAAGAAAATGCAGGTGCCACTGCGGACATAATAGGGGTAAAAACAAAATATGTACAAGAAGCTCCTGTTGTCATAACATACTTTCCTCAAGCAATAAACATAAATGATGATGTAACATATGACACTCCAGAGCTTGGTCCATCTGGTGCTGCAGCCCTTGGTGCAATTAATAATGGAGCATCTGTTTTGGGTGCCATAAATTCTGCAATACAGGAAGGTCTGAGGGGCATCACAGATATTTTTAGAGGAGTGAATACCACAACAGCCGCAAAAATAGCTCTGGCCAGAGCAGCACAAAAGGGCCCTGAAAGTTTAGCCACTGCTGCAGCCGTAGGTCTTCAGGTAAAAGTAAATCCTAACTCCAGATCAGTATTCAATGGTGTTAACATAAGACAATTTGTTTTTCAATATGACTTTGTTGCAACATCTCCAACAGAGGCAGAACAAATAAACAAAATTATAAAGCATTTTAGAACAGAATTATATCCATCAACCTTTGGCCGGGATGAGGCATCAATACCTATTGGTTATAGATTTCCTAATTTATTTGAAATTAGATTTAAATACAGAGGTCAGAATATGAAGATGCCACAACCTTTGTTGTGTTATCTAAGAAATGTACAAACAACATATAACCCTGCAAGTATGTCATTTCACGAGGATGGTAATCCTGTGCAGATAAGTATGACATTATCATTCCAGGAATTCAGAGCAGTTACACGCGAGGATATTGAAAGGGATAATGCATAATGGAATATTTTAGAAATTTTAATCGGGTTGATTATGTTTTTGGTGACGATTTTGAAAAGGCCGGTGGTGGGGACGCAACATTTGAGTTATTCCAAAACCTTACCGTGTATGTGGACATCATTGATGAAATAAAACAAAACAATGCATTTTATCAAACATACACAATCCAGGAACCGGACAGACCTGATGTTGTGTCACAGCTTATATACGGAACACCAGCATACCATTGGACATTTTACATATTAAATGATGGCATTCGTAAGTATGGTTGGCCTTTATCCTATCCACAATTGGATGCAAAGATAAAAAGAGACTTTCCACACAAGTATGTTGAAACAAGGGATGATTTAACATCCATTTTTATACCTGGCCAAAGAGCCGTTGGATCAAATTCGGGTACATCTGGTGTTGTTTTACGAAGAAATCTTGACCTAGGAACATTAATCATTGATGCACAAGGTTCATATGTTACTGGTGAGACAATTGGTAACACTAGTTATACCGGCATTACTCAGCTGGCCGTAGTTGCCGAAACAGATTTTGAATATAATGCACCACACCACTATGAGGATGTAGATGGTAACTGGGTTGATATTGACCCAGCAGTCGGTAACCCAGGACAATATGTTGAGGTAACAAATTATGATCACTACTACAAACAAAATGAAGAACTTAAAACCATAAAGATAATTCGACCTTCGGTTATTGACCGAATTGTCTCTGCATACTTCCAGGCATCACGGCAGACAACATGACACAGTTACAATCAGCATTATTGGGTGACCAGCACTCTGATGACTATACCATAACAAGAGCTGAGATAACAAGTTCCAGAGGATATTATCCGTTGGATATTGTGAATGTTATTGCAGAGTTTGAGGTATTTGAAACAATTGAAAAACCGTACCTAACCGGTCGAATAGTTATATCAGACCAGATGGGAATCTATGATAGATTTGACTTTGATGGAACTGAAATTTTAGATATAGAAATTACAAGAAATATTTCTGGTGCAACTCCAGTAACCAAAAAATTTATATTGTCAAGTGTTGAAAATACAAAAAAATCAAATGAAACAAATGAGGCAATACAGTTCCACCTTATTGAGGACATAACATTTAAGAGTGCCTTGACAAATGTAAATAAAGCCTATGCAGGGCAACCTCAGGAAATTATAGCAAAAATTCTGAAGGAATATCTAAATAAAGATCTTCTTACCAATGCATTTGAGGACATTCAAGCCTCAATGAAGGTTATAGTGCCAAACCTTGATCCGATTGAAGCACTCATGTGGATTAGAAATAGAGCCACAACTAGTAAAGGCTATCCATTTTTCCTTTACTCTACATTTTCATCTAACGACATCTTCTTTACAGACATTGGCACACTGTTGGAACAAAAAATACTTAATGACAGATATCCATTTACATATCTTCCGGGGGTTGGTTCGGCATCAGCAACTGCAAGGCTTTTTCAGATATATGAATACGAATATAGAAATGTGGAAAATAGTCTGAATCTAATATCAAATGGTGTTGTGGGAGCAAATCATAATTTTTATGATGTTACAGTTGCAAAATATGATAAAGTGAAATTTAATGTCCATAAGGATTTATATAGAAGTGTATCAACAATAAATCCAAAACAACCACACCCTGTACTTGATGAGTTCTCAAAGTATGAGGATATAAAAATATCAGACTATGAATCAAAAAATATGTTTCATATTCATTCAACATTATCGCAGGGAAGAAGAATAAAATCATACTCAGAGGAATATACACCCACAGAACATAAACTGAAGATAATAGCTCAGGCAGCCAAGTTGTTCATGACAAAAAATCCTATAGAGATAACCGTGAACGGCCGTGAGTTTATTAATGGTGAGGATACATATAGTATCGGTAACAATTATAGAATATTGTTTAAATCAAACTTTGACCAAAATGAAAAACCTACCATTGATACAAAAAAGTCTGGTGATTATCTAATTCATGCAGCAAAACATAGTTTCAGAAATGGTAGAGTCTTCTCAAGGTTATTATGCTCAAAGATAACAAATTATGAATCCAATGAATGGCCTGATGGAGCTTATACATGATACCTACCTCATATAAGGAATATTATGGCGATGAAACCAGATGGTTTCTTGGTACCGTTCTTGACATCAATGATCCTGAGCAGCTGGGTAGGGTTAAGGTGAGGATATTTGGTGTCCATCCGGATAACACCAACGATGCATCATTGGATGATCTTCCCTGGTCTCACGTTTCAGTACCAATCACAGAAGGTGGTTCGTCAGGTATCGGATCAAATACCGGTATCAAACCTATGGCCCAGGTTTATGGTATTTTCCTTGATGGTAAAAATTCACAAATACCATTGGTCCTTGGTTCAATACCAAAGATTGAGGCCGCTGAAACATACCAAGGTAATATTCAAGAAGCAAGAGATGACTCAAAACTTAAGGGTGCCACAAATTTAGAAAAGGCATTTGAATATTTTATATCAGAGGAAGGTGGTTACTTTACACCAGAACAGGCTTGTGGTATACTTGGAAATTTGCATGTTGAAAATGCTGTTAACCTAAGAAATCCAAAGGATCTAGATCCAAACATTGATGCAACGGAAAAGGACGGAGCAAAAGCATTTGGTATTGCCCAATGGAATGATGCACCTCGTGCAGCAAACACGGAAGGTGGTTTAACCAGATATGCAGAGCTTTTGGATTTTAGTGCAAAAAATGGACTAGATTATAGAACCCTGTATGCACAATTATCATTTATTAAATATGAATTATTCAAATATAAATCCTTACTTGGTGTTGGTGAACTCAAGCAAGCAGAGACACCAGAACAAGCCTCAGAGGTTTTTGAATCCAAGTATGAAAGGCCTGCCAAAGGATCAACCGAGGAAAGACAAAAAGAGGCCAGAAAATATTTTGAGAGGTTTGCATGAGTAGAATAATAAATGGCAACAAAGTTTACTTTGATAAGTTTAATGTTAAATGGGTTGTACACTTTGTACGTGATAACACTAAAAGAATGTATTTTTTGGAATCTGAAGCTCTTGCTGCAGCAGCCGGTGGTGGTGGTTCAGAGGGTGATAGGGACACTGCAGTCATTCCAAAACAAGCAGTGCAAACTGCAGTGGCCAACAAAATACCGGCAGTCAAAGAGTTTCTTGATAAAGCAGGAATAGTTGTCAACCAAAGAATTTCTGCTGAAGGAAATGTTATTAATGTCAAGGTAGGTAATCAGGAGGATGGTCTTCTTTCGTTAACGGCAACAACAACCAAAGGTGATGCCAACGAGGGTCCGGCAATCTCTATAATGACAAAAAATATCAGAAAAGGTAAAGAGACTGTTGTAAAGACCGTAACTGCAAAATCAAAACTTGAAAGTGTTACCGGAAAGACTGCCAAGGCGGAGGTTGTTCTGAATGAAACAGTGGTTCAAGCAAATCCAAAAGGTGCTACTCAAGCATTGAGAACTGTTGCAAAAGTTTCGAATAAGGATTTACCTGAGTGCTTTAATAAATTATCTCCCGTGCCATCTCTAGTAAAAGAAGCAGTCGATGTTGAGGTAAATCAAGGTGGTCTTCAAAACAAAGTTTCTCAGGATATGAAAACCACCTCAACCAAAATTTCTATATCACTTAAAAAACCATTTGGTTCCAATAATAAACTTGGCTCGATAGGTAGTTCATTTGGTAATATATTTGGCCAGGTTGTGGCCATTGCCCAAAATGTCACAGAAACATATCAATCACCAACAAAAGCCGTAAAGGCTGCAGTAACTGAGACAGTTGTAAACGAAAAAAATCAAAGGGTTCCAACACCAAATATCACAAATGAAAATGGCACAACCAACACGAAAGATGTGGTCACAAAATCTACCACTGAGGATGTAAACCCTGATGTTGAATCTACACTACCACCCTATGAGGCCGGTAAAGGAATGCAAAATTATACCATTCTTACAAAAACAGAACTTGAAGGTGGTACATTTAGATTTCCTCTGATAAGACATGAATCACACCTTACTGCTGAGTTGAAAAATTGTGAAAGAGAGATTACCCATCTTATAATTGCATTTACCAAGTTCAAGAATAAAAAACAATTTGTGATAGAACAATTACAAAAGCCAATTAGAAATCTTCGTATAAAGAAATTTGGTCAAGCTGCAGTGAATGCAAATCCTAGGGAATACGGTTTTGGTGCTCATTTTTATGTAAATCTATTTGGAGCAATTGCAATTTCCAGAGACATAAACCTTGTTTCATACAAGGGAGGTGATCTTTCACAACCGAGGACAGGCTCAATTGTTGTCCTTGTTGATGCGGGTGAGGATGATTGGCCTACCGCAGCTACTCCAAATCAAATGCATTGGTTAGGGTTCGTAATTGATGAATTTATAAAGGTATTTCCTGGGGCAGAGATACTTGGATATTCTGATGTTGACCCGACCAAGGTGAACAACCCACCATTTGATGTTAGAGAATTTGTAAAGTCAAGAAACAGAAAGGCATCAACAATAAAAGAAAGAGTTGTTGAAGAGGTACCACCTGCAGCTGACCTGGCTGACAGACAACCTGCAAATGTTCCTTTGCCCAAAAAACCAAGTTCAACTAAGATACCAAATGTTGCACAGGTAGCCAGAGAACAAAATAAAGCGGCTGCAGCAGTCTCATCTGTTAATCCACAAAATTATGTTAAATCACAAGCGGATGCACTTAATCTCCTCAAAGAGAAAAATGATTTAATAGTTGGTGCTGATAAGTTATTTGGTACCGGACAGCTGGGTAATTTACTTGGTAAGGTGAATGGTTTGGATGGGTTTGCAAAAATGGCATTGGATGCAGCACAAGATTTGAAACAGGGTAAACTAAAAGCTGGTGAGGTTTTTGATAGTATAAAAGGAGTGTTTAAATAATGGCTGAAAATACTAATGAGGTAGATCTCCCACCTAAGGCTGAGGAACCCTTTGCTGACCCTACCCAAACATATCCTAAAAAGGAATATTATAATATTGCCTCAACAAACCTTGCAGCAAGAGGTTTAAAAACAAATGAGGTTTATGTTGGTGGTGGTGATGTACAATTAAATTTAGATATTGAGGATCTACCAGCATCAAAGTATCCCTTGAATCAGGTAAGGGAAACAGCCACTGGTCACGTCACAGAAATTGATGACACACCCGGCCGTGAACGTATGTTATTTAAACATCGTACCGGTGCTGGTGTTGACATGCGACCAGATGGTACAGTAATTATATCGTCAAAGTATAATACAATTCAAATTACCGGAAATGACCATAGGGTCTTAGTGAGAGGTGATGGTGACATATTCTACCAAGGGAATCTACGGCTTCATGTCTCGGGTGACATGGATGTAGAGGTTGGTGGTAATTATAATTTAAAAGTTCATGGAGACGTTCGTGAGGATGTACGCGGTAGTTACCAACAAAAGGTAAGGGAGAACCATGAAACTTCTATCACTGGAGACAAATCAAAGTTCGTGGTGGGCACGAACACTGATACTATCTTGCGTGATTATAATATTATTGTAGACAGTGACTATACATTACGCATTGGTCATAACAACAGGCAATTTGCTGGTAATGATGCAATGTTTACGGCAGAGGATGATCTTACATTAAGTGCAATAAACAGCATCAACATCACTTCCCAGGATAATGTATTACAGTCAAATACTGGTATGATTGGTGGGGATAATGTTTACATATACGGCGAGAACTATTTCGGTAAATCTGCAACATTTACCAATGGCGTTACTGCCCCTGCATTTCACGGTGATTTGCAAGGCACTGCCGTACAAGCAATTACTGCTGATGTGACAAATTCACAAAACTATAGTGCCGCAGCTGTTGGTGTTGCCGCCGGTTACACTGCAGATGCTACCGCAGTTGATCCTGGTTATAGAGCATCATTTCCTGCTCCAACGGACATTGATCAATCGTGGATTGATGAGTATCTTACTAAATCAGAATATGGTGTAAGGGTTGTTGATGTTGACATTGGTAGTATTATCAAGAATGAAATTGATAAGTCTGCAGATTATGGTGGAATTTCAAAGGTTAGACTTACAACAGAAAATGTAAGATCAAAACTTCGTGATCCAAATACAATTAGGAATGATGTTTTTGTTGGTCGTTGTATTGCAGAAAATGTTCTTTCTCCCACATTTGTGGACCAAAAGCCTACAGATAAAACAATTGGTAGAATTGCAAATACCAATGGCACACCAAAGAGAGGTGCTGGCGTGGCTTTCCCTGGTGAACATGAAACCTCCAAGGTTTTGTTCTCATCAAATATAAGAAAGACAATTACACTCACACCAGAACAATTGTATAATCCTGAATTGCAACTGGCCAGGGATGGAGAGATAACTGCAAGAACAGCATTAGGTAGAGGTATAAAACTTGCGAAGTTCCTGGGTGGTTATGGTGAACCTCTTACATTAAATCATATCACTGATGATATTGATAGGGTTAGGATTGCAAAGAATCTTTATCTGCAAGCAAAGTTTATGAACGAGGTCCAGGCCTATCTGGATGTCAGAAACAAATATAGACTGATTGTCGCCGAAGGGTTTTATAAGGCCGAGGATGGAGAAACTTTGGAACCAGGTAGTGTAAATTATCTTATGTCCAGAGGTCAGGCAGTCGTATATGAACTGAGGGATAACAATGGGGAACTCCCACTACAGCGTACATATGACCTTGCCGAATGGATCATGGACTATATGGACTTTGGCAAATTGATTCTATCATACGATACATATACGCCGGGTAATGCACTACATGCACAAATTATCATTACGATGCCTGAAGTTACCCCGCAGTGGACAGTTGTATATGATAATAAGGTGGAAACACAGTTCAATAATTATACCCAAACAAATGGTGAGCTTGTAGAAATATTAGAATAGTATTATAAATACATCTAATAACGTTAGAGGATTTTATGGCTAAGGCTTTTTCAATTGAGGATGGTAATCTAAGTTCGTCCATCGTGTCATCCAGATCGGTATCGCACGTAGACATAGATTTGGCTTTTAAACCTAGACCATCCGGAGAGATATTTAAGAAAACAGATGCTGCGGCAGTGAAGCAGGCTGTTAAAAATCTCCTTCTGACAAGTCGTAACGAAAAGCCTTTTCAGCCAAATTTTGGGGCAAACCTTAATAGTGCTTTGTTTGCTCTTGATACAGAATATGACCCGGAATATATCTCAGGTCTTATAAAGGACGCGATCACAAATTACGAACCAAGAGCAAGGGTTTTAAACCTTTCAATAAATCCTTCACCAGATTACAATTCATTGGATGTAGAGGTTACCTTCCAAGTTGTAAATACAACTGAGATAGTGTCAATAGAATTAACAATAGCGAGGCTCAGATAAATGGCTACAACAATTAAATCAACTGACCTTGATTTTCAGAATATTAAAACTGGGCTTAAAAATTATTTTAAGTCAAAATCACAATTTAATACATATGATTTTGAAGCTGATGGTTTGAATAACATCCTTGATGTCCTTGCCTATAACACCCACGTTAATGGTTTGACTGCAAACTTTGCCTTGAATGAAGCATTTTTGAATACTGCACAACTCAGGTCATCAGTTGTTTCCCATGCCGAAACATTGGGATATGAAGTAAGGTCCAGAACAACTGCATATGCAATACTCAATTTAAATGTAAGTTTGTCTGGTGTTCCCTCAAGGCCTGCACAGATACAATTACCAAGAGGTTGGACATTTACATCGGCAGTGAATGGTGTAAACTATACATTCAGAACACTAGAAAATTATTTTGCAAAGGATAATGGTTCCGGGTTTTATCAGTTCTTGACAACCGATGGTTCAACAGACATCCCTGTTTATGAAGGCATTGAGAAAACCAAAACATTCCTATCCGGTGAAGTTGACGAGAGACAAATATTTGTAATACCGGATGAAACAATTGATACGGCTACAGCTTCTGTACAAGTTTTTGATACTGCAAGTTCATCCAATTATGTAACATATATCCCCTTGGCAAGAGCAGTAACAATTGATGAAACCTCAACAGTGTTTACGATCCGTGAAGCACCAAATGGGTTCTATGAACTAAACTTTGGTGATGGTTTATCGTTTGGCAAGAAACCGGATGCAGGTAACAAGGTTGTCGTAACATACCTATCATCTGCTGGTCCTGCCGCAAATACTGCAGACGTTTTCACGTCAAACTCAAGCCTGAGTATAAATGGTGTTTCATATGCAGTAAATGTTGTAACAAGTGCAGAATCAACTGCAGGTGCAAACAAACAATCCATTGAGAGTGTAAGATATCTTGCCCCCATTGCATATGCATCCCAAAAAAGATTGGTTACATCACTGGATTATAAAGGCACAATTCTTTCGAACTATACAGATGTTGTTGATGCAAATGTTTGGTCCGGTGATCAAAATGTTCCTATTGACTATGGTTCCGTATATGTAAGCTTGAATTTTGCTCCTGGAACATCATCAACAATTCAAACAAATGTAAAGAATAGCATTGTAAACAATCTTGCAGACAGACTTGGTGTTGTTTCAATTACAACTAAATTTACAGATCCTATTGATGTTTATCTAGAACTTACAACCGAATTTGATTTTGATCCGGCTCTTTCTGGGTTTACAGCAACAACAACAGAAAATACCATAAACACATTTATTCAAAATTATTTCTCAGATAACCTATCAACATTTAATGCTGTGTTTAGAAGAAGTAATCTTTTGACAGAAATTGACGCAATAGATCAGGCCATCCTTTCAAGTAAAATGGATGTGAAAACTCAGATGAGGATCACACCAAATCCTGGTTCATTGGAAACATTCAACTTATATTATCCAACAAAACTTGCTTCTCCAGACGATGTAAACGTAATTGTAAAATCAACTGCATTTACATATAACGGGGTTGTTGCAACCATACAAAATGTTCTGGAATCAACCAGATTACATATCATTGACACAGATGGCAATGAACTTTTGGATAATGTTGGTCAATACAATCCTTCTGATGGAAGCATAAACATAGTTGGTCTAAAAATTGATGCATTTATAGGTGCATTCCAATTCTTAAAGATATCTGCCACACCAGAGAGTCAAAGTGTTGTAAGACCTTTACGAAACTATATTTTAAGACTTGATAGAAACGAAACAACGTCAACTGCACGAATTGATAGACAGACCACTTCACTTCAGGTAACATAATGGCTCATACAGGCTTTGCGCAAACCTTAAGAACGTTCAATAGACTTGACACAAACCTTAGAAAAAGTTTGGTCAAGGAAGTTCTGCCAGAACATTTCGCCACTGACTATCCATCCTTGGTGGAATTTTTGGAGGCATATTATGAACATCTGGATTCTGCTGATAACTTTGGTGGGATTATTGAGGAACTTCAGACTGTTAGGGATATTGAAGATACAAAGCTTTCATATCTGGACAATATGTTCTATGGTCTTGGGATAGGTGTTTCCCAAGGTAGATTTACATTTCCAAGGGAAGCCATAAGAAACTTTGGTAATTTCTTTAGAGTCAAAGGTTCTGAATACTCAGTTGATGGATTTTTTAGAGCCTTTTTTGGTGAAGATGTTGAGATAATCTATCCTAAACAACAGCTATTCACTATAGGTTCATCACCACT
>Ga0099849_1001643_pt1 | contig 10479 bp, 17 predicted proteins | sample CB_VirMetaG_4_FD_78177 | JGI IMG/M metagenome (GOLD analysis project Ga0099849, IMG submission 78177) | Freshwater to marine saline gradient viral communities from Chesapeake Bay - CB_1508_1M Viral MetaG | ecosystem: Environmental > Aquatic > Marine > Coastal | place: USA: Chesapeake Bay... | reverse complement strand
TGTCCTCATCTCTTGCGTATTTGGTTTCCCTTGTGAAAGACGAGTCGAGAGGTTTGCCCAATCGACCCGTCTTTCTTACTCTCACTGTGATTCGCTTCATGTGATCGCCTGCGTGTATCAAGCGGTGCACTCCTTCCACACTTTGGTCTTGGATGGGTGCTTGCCTTTCCTGTCGTTCTCAAACCAAATCCTCGCTTGATTCCTGTTAGCCCTGCATGAGCCACAGAAACACTTGTCGGATTTACCTTTGACGGCAGTTACTCTCGTCTTAGGCGATGGCTTGAAGCCGAGGTCACTCCCACGAATGGGCCTGTCACCTTTCTTCACATCGCTTACAGCCTGTATCTCTCCGTCACGAACAATGTGTATTGTCGTTTTCTTAGATGGTGGCGTGTAACCAAGTGCCAATCGACGAATTTCCGTCGTGTGTACTGGTTGGCTACGTGGCTGCTGCTTTGCGCCTAATTTCTTCTTGCCCCACTTCTTGGTGTTGCTTCGCTCGTAAGAACCGCGTGTTGCGTTCTTCTTGGCTGATGTCATTGCTTCGGCGGTGTCCTGTAGATTGAGTTCACCAATGTTGGCTTGCCTCGCTTCAATCTTACCTGTTAACACAAGGTCATCCTTCATAGCACTACCAAGTAGTTCTGCTACTGCGTAATCCCTGTCTCCGCCTTTTATGCTCATCAGTATATCTCCTAATGTCATACTCATTGTATTCATCTCCGTATATGTATCACGCCCGTAGGCGGGAATGTGATTCACTCGATGACGTAGTATGTTTCGACAACTTTGCCGTCTACCACTATCTCGAATGCTGTGCCGCACTCTGATGGTCTAGCGATGCCACCCATCTCGCTTGCTATTGCCATTATTTCTGCAACAGCGGTGCTTATGCTCATTGCTTTGCTAGAGCCGTATGGTCTACCGTCTAGCATTCTCTGCACTATTCGTATCTGCATTGTTTCATCTCCTTTGTTTGTCTGCCTGCTGGCGGTTGAATTGTATCTCTATCCACTCGTCTTCGCTTGCCTTTATGTCCGCATCTAATTTTCTCTCGATTCGGTGTGCTCCATTGAAAACAGCGTCTTGCACTGCGTTACAAGTTATCAATAACATCAGTTCGTTAAACGCCTTTGCTCTCAAATTGTTCTCTTCTCGTAGCATTGATACAAGGCAATCGTAATGGTGTTTTCCTGTTCTCATTTGTTTTCATCTCCTGTGTTTGTGTGAATGTGATGTGTGATTAGCCGAACAATTGCGAAAGGCAAAAGCCGTCTTTCGCTTTCGGCTGTGGCTTCGCTCGACTACTAGAGCCAAATGCCTCTCTGACATTCTGCCTTCGTGTCTGCTGAAGCGTGAAATTGAATTGCGATGCGTTCATCCACACCAAGATATTCTTGTTGCGAAAGAAGTTATTACATGCAGTTAGCCATTGCTGACGCATGGTCGTTACAGTGTTGTCCCATAACGCTTGGTCGTCGGTTCTCAACGCCTCCTCAAGTGCTTCACCTTTGTCACGAACTAAGCGTGTGTGTAGCATGTTTCTCAAAGGGTCGTTTCTCTCGTGTCGCTTGAGAATCAAGTCCTGTATTTTCAGGATTGCCCCTCTTTGCGATTCTGTTAAACTCTTCAGTTCTGCCATGTGTGTTTCCTCCGTGCTGGGAATGTGATTCAGCGAGGGATTATTCCGGGGAACGCGACTACCCAAAACCAATCGTCTGTGACGCTGTTTCGTATCTCATAGCCGTATCTCCATATCGCTTGCTTTCGGGCTTGCGCTAACCAAGTCTCCTCATCAGGTTCAATTGTCCAATCCAAGCCTGTGCTTCTGCGCAGTCCTTGCATATGTATGCTGACGGCTTTCTTCAAATCCTCAAACGTGTCCGCTATGTTGTAGAGATGGCCGATGCGTTCATCTCTCATCGGGCCTTCTGTGCCTCTGTATTGCACGATGTCTGCTGTTATTATTGGCATGTGTGGTATTCTCCTTGTGGGGAATGTGATGTATGCGATCGTGTGCGCATAGGGAATAGGACAGGGGAGGGTGGAATCAAACCACCAATTCTCGGCTGATGCATCAAGCCCAGTTATCAGTGTGCCGTAAGGCAATCTCCTCCTGTTGAAGTGCCGGTCTTTCCCGACTGTCAGCCCCCGAAGAGGACTTGCTCTCTCAGTAGATTTTTGCGGCGGTGTCTCTACGAGCGTACAGCGAATTGCTTCGCTCTCCCGCTAGGCTCTGCGCCCTCCGTACTTCTGTGTTGAATAGGCTAAACGCTGTACTGCGTACAACGTGTACATGAAATACAACGTGTTCACTATCGGTGAAAACGAACTTTCGTATACATTACATACACTATACCCCTTACAGAAATAAGAGATATATTATCTATGGGTAGTGTGTATATGTATTCGTGTTGTATTCAGTTTCGATTACACGAATAGTGAAGATGTTGAAATCCATGAAATCCAAACACACCGCTGACTCGCAGTGCAACGGTTCGGGATTAGGTGAAGGTGACTTGAGCCGTGCGGCACTAACGCATTAATCTCCTCGCACAATGTCGGCATGAAAGAAGTGTATGTGGTGCGGGATGTCAATACCCACACGGCTCGCTGAGTTAGAATCAGTTTTTTGCAAAGTGTATAGCGCAGTTGCAGACATATACTCGCTTGTAGTCGGGATGTGTAAACACAGATATTCCACAGTCTATGTCCTCACATGTTACGTGTGCTTCATTTGGTCTGTGGGCGTAGACCTTTTCGGTAACGCCTTCGGGTAAAACTACCATGTTCTGCGAGGGCCGCCGCTACATCGAGTGTAACGGGGGACCGCTCTACAGATGGTTGCACACGATCGCGTGTGCTGGAATAGGATAGCCGATTGTAACCCATTCGGCTAAAGGGTCACATTTGTCGCTATGTGATGCGGGGTTTACGCCTCGCCTACGCCATGCTTGCATGGTGGTTGTTTCCAGCACGGGTTGGTTACCGGCTGGTGGGGCCGCTTTGTGTAGCGGTGGTTGTTGGTGCGCCAGCGGCGACTTGGGCTTCAGCCTTGAAGCATTGCGACAAGTTCCTTCTTGGTCATGCGCATTAGTTGCTTCTCGGTTGGTTGCATGTTGGCCTCAACATATGCTGGGCCTGCGGTTGGTGCCATTGCGTCTGCGATTAGGTCGCCTTGCTCGGTTACGATTCCGTCATCAATTAGTTTCCATGTCGGGTCGTGGCTGTGCAGTGGGCCGCCGTTTTGGGCACGTAGTGCCTTGACTTTCGCTCTGATTGCTGGTGCAATCTTGCGCTTGCCTTTTTTCGCTACGGTTGTGACTGCCTGTGTTACAGTCTGCGCTGGTTGTGTTAGCAGTGCTGGCAGCATAGACATGAGTGTCTGTGCCAAAGCCATTCTAATTGCTTCCATTTGCGGGGTCGGGTTTTCCATTGTTCTCCTCTCCGAGGACCCCCACACGCAAGGACACACGGGCGCATGTGAGTGTGCACTGTATAGTGCGCACTGCGTCACATACTTGCCTGTGTGCGCCCCCACGCAGGGGGCACCTCGACAACCATATATCATGGGCATTTATATATGGACTGAATTTCCCCCGGAGGAATAGCAATTTCCCCCGCAATTTCCCCATTCTAACCCCATACGGCGTTTGAAAAAAATTTTAGAAAAATCGTTTTTGGTATACCAAAACCTGCGCTAAGTTTTTGTCAGCATTGGCACTGGCTTGTTTTATGAGTCCATTTGATGTAGCGTGGGGCTTGTTGAAGAGTTACACCTCTTCGGCTGCTACTCCTGATGGCAAGATCGTCCCTTCTTTTATGGAGAAATATAAAGAAAAGTCACAGTATTTTGATGGTCGTTCGGCAAATAGCCCTTCTGTAAAAAGATTCAAACCTCCTTTACCTATTGCTATGAGGCAAAAGCCACCATTGCCGCCGGATGAGAGTAGACAATTTATTTTTGAAGATAGACCTACCCCTGAAGATGCCCTTGGTGAGGTTGGGCATGCTGCAAACTTTAGTACAGCAGAAATGTTGGATGAACATGCAAAGAAGTTTGGTACAGATGTACTTTATGCTGACACTGGCATGGTGCCCGGTGATTCTCGATTTACTTCTTACGGACAATAGTACACCAAAACCGCCGCTAACTATTTGTGTTCTGCGTGGTTCGGGTTAGACAATGCGCCCTTTCGATCAGGCTTGGCAACTTTTGAAAAATTATTCATTTAAGATTAATCCAAGGACTGGGCGACCATTTGGTTATACACCGTTTGGGCATACTTCTCTCCCCGGAGCCGATATAGGTGTAACAGATGTTCCACAAGAGTCTGATAAAGACTTCAGAGAACATGCAAAGTATTTAGAATACAGAGATAATCCAGCGATGCAACAGCGTTTAAGAGAACATATGGGTGACCCTGCATACGATGATTATGGACAGTGATACCCATGCAACCTTTCGACCAAGCGTGGATTTTGCTAAAGCAACAAGGTAGAGTTAGGCGTGGTTTTGGCAACAACTCGCCTTTTCCTAAAGGAAAGACCCCTATGCAAGAAAAAGACCAGCAAAGAAGAATGCAGATGTTGGGTGGGGGCACAAAGCCGCAGACTCTTAGGACATCATCTTTACAGGAGTTAGAGCGAGATAACGTACTCGATCCTTCAACTGGTCAGATGATTCCTGACTTTGTAGATGGTTCTCCTAATCCTGCTGCCGGGCCTACAGCGACTATTGGTACATCATACGACGAACTTCAGAGAGTGTATGCGAAGTTGATGAGTGGAGAAGTTCTAACCCCGGAAGAGACAATGGCTTTGCAGCAAGCGGAGAGGCAACCTCTATGAAGCCTTTCGACAAAGCGTGGGCTTTGTTGAAGCAACTGCCGGATTCTATTGTGCCGATCGGTAGACACGCAGGTCACAACATTGCAATGTTGTACGGTAGGCCGATGTATACATCAACTGCTACAGCAAAGGATAGTGAAGGTAAAACCAAAAACCTTGGACAATTTTACGACTTTGCGGGAATAGAACCTGATGGTGGTAAGTGGAGTTCAGAATTAAGCACTGGTCAACCTTGGTATGTCAAAGGCAGCGGTCATAAAGATATACCAAAGCATGCACGGTTAGGTGATGTAAGCCAAAATACTATGCAAAACCAAATGCTTCAGCACCATTTAAAGGATTATGGCTTTGAAGAACTAGGTGATATTCAAGAAGTGAATCAGCGTTTGTTTGACGCTGGTTATGATTTGGGTCATTTGAAAGGCAATTACAACATGTCGTCTGCAATGCCCCAGCCAGCCGCAATGTCGCAGCCTTCGATGGACACACAGGTGATGCCCAATACCGACCTTGCGTTCAACCTAGCACCAACAGTCATCAAGCCTTACACCCCTCAAACATAATTCATGCTCCCCGACCCCGTTGAACTGACAGGCCTGCCCCTTTGGGTGTTATGCGTCATACTAGGTTTGATTTCATTTTTTGTGACACTGTTTTGGCCGATAGAGGAACCCCCGATAATTATTGATTTGGGGGAGTTTGAACAGTAAAATTTAACTCTTGAACATCCTTCGGAGTCAACATGACACGATGCACTCTACTAGACGAGTGGTTTGACCACCAGTCAGAGAAGTTAGATCGTGTAGAATCAGAGACAGGGATAGAGTTCGTAACCGGTGAAAAGTACACAGCCAACTGGCGTAAAGTGCTGAAGGCCCTGTTTTTCATGAAGTGAAGACAGGGTGGGGCAATGAAGGAGATTTCAATTTACGAAGTCGGCCCCCGTGACGGATTGCAGACAATCAAGAAACTTATTCCTACTCGCATGAAGCGAGCACTAATCGACGCACTTAGGGGCGCAGGCTTGCGTTCTATAGAAACTGTCAGTTTTGCTCACCCGCTGCACGTCCCTCAGATGGCTGATGCTGAACGAGTTTATGACGGGCAGGGGGCTGCACTCGTTATGAATCAGCGTGGGATGACTCGTGCGCTTAAGTCAGGGGTCACTCACTTTAACATAGTCTTCTCTCCCTCTGAGGAATTCAACAGGCGCAACCTTGGTTGTGAACTCAAAGAGGCACTGGCTCGTTACATGTTTATGCTTGAAGGTATACCAAAAGCCAATGTTCGTGTCTATATATCGTGTTACTTTGGCTGTCCTTACGAGGGTGACATCCCTATGGGCAAGCGTGTCAAGGCTATTCAGGCTGCAAAACTGTTTGGCGACACTGTGGTTTTGTCAGATACTGTCGGGGTTGGTACTGAACATGAGGTCGAGGTCGGTGCTGGTATTTGTGAGAAGGTAGGTATTCGCCCTGCGCTTCACCTTCATCACCGTGCAGATCGTGAATTGTATGCTCTTTCGTTGGTTCGCAAAGGCATTGAGTGCGGAATTACCGAATTCGATGCTAGTATTGCCGGATTAGGGGGTTGTCCGTTTGTAGAAGGAAGTCCCGGCAACTTGGCAACCGAGTCACTGGTCAACTGGTTAACTGCTAGAGGCTACGACTGTGGCGTGTCTATAGATGACCTTGCTAACGCCAAGCGCATTGCTTTGAAGATAGCAGAACCTTCTTTAGCCCAAACCCTGTCGGTGTAGTCATGTCAGGTCCTTTTGAACAGGCTTGGATGTTGTTGAAGAATGCCATGGACTTTGGCGAAATCGCTAGTGAATTACCTGAACCAAATCCACTAGATGTAGCACTAGCACGAGCAAGAAACCAAGGCCCTGCGCCGGGTGCTAACTTAAAGCGACTTCCACCTCGCTCCGGCACGGGAAGTATACAAGAAATGGATATGATGATGCAACAAGGAAGAGGAGAAACGCCACTAGGTCAACCTATTCCTCCTCCTCAAGAAAGAATGATTACTGATTTCAATTTACAGCAAAACATGAAGGCTGGTGGAATGCCATCAACTCATGCATTATCAGGGCCACAGTGAGGTGAGTAAATGCCTCGCAAACCAAGTCCTGCTTGTAATGCATGTAGGCACCAACCTACTAAGCGACTGTATACGAAGTGTGATGGTGTACAGCGTGGTGTCGCTTGGATGTGTAACAAGTGCCAACATATTCAGTTGGATAAAGAAACTGCCTTATATATCTGAAATATATCAGATTAATCGGCCCGGACACTACACCTCCGTGAAAATTCGACACTTTCTCTCTCGATGACGCTTTCGCTCAACGTCATGCTATCCCCAGTGAAAGGGCCACATTTATTTCCTATATGTGCGTCAGCATTTCATGGCCGGGTGCGACTGCGGACAGTGCATTGGTATGAATGCAGCGTTCGATTTCTTGGAAAAGAAATTGTGTCCAGCGGGTAAAGCAGCGGCCAAGCGCAAATTCAAGGTCTACCCTTCAGCCTACGCAAATGGCTGGGCAGTACAGTACTGCAAAGGCAAGTTCCGAGGCAAAAAGGGGAAGAAGAAATGACGGTAGAGAAAAACCTCAACCGCTGGTTCAAAGAAAAGTGGGTTGATGTTTCTCGTAAAGATCCGAAAACTGGTAAGCACCCACCGTGTGGGCGCAGTAAAGCCAAGAAATCTAGTAAAGGCTACCCTAAGTGTAGACCCAGTGTTAAGGTTTCAAGTAAAACTCCAAAGACTTCGGGCCAAATGTCTGAAGGGCAGAAGCAAGCGGCAACTAAAAGAAAGAGGTCTAAGAAGCAAGGAGTGGGTGGGAAGCCCACCGTTGTGAAAGGTGAAGACATGCTTTGGTCGTTTTGGGAGCATCCAAGTAGAATTCCTGAAGTAAATGCATTCGATGATGCATGGAGTTTACTTAAAGCAAAAAAGAAGTCTAAGCCGTTCCACGGATATAACCCTAACAAGCACAGCAAGAAGGGTGGGCTGAACGCCAAAGGTCGTGCCGCTGCAAAGCGCAAGACTGGTGCTAACCTCAAGCCACCTGTTACAACTAAACCAAGTAAACTCAAACCCGGCTCTAAGAAAGCAAAGCGTCGTAAATCATTCTGCGCTCGCATGACCGGAGTGAAGGGACCAACCTCAAAGAAAGGTAAACTGACACCGAAGGGTGCGGCATTGAAACGGTGGAATTGTTAATGACCTCGGTTTGGCTTATGCATGAGGCTTGGCAGTTATTGAAAGCCAAGAAAGATGCGCCGAACTATAGAAAGGCAACTGGCTCAAAGAAGTGCGGTAACTGCAAGGCTTGGGACTCATCAAAGACTGACGACCCCGAAACCGGTTATTGCAAGTGGTACGATTTCAACTGTCGAGCCGATCATGTCTGTGATGCTTGGGCAGGTGAGTAGATGTCGCCATTTGAATCTGCTTGGCTTTTGTTGAAAAGACAGACAGAGTTGGGTGAACACCATCCTGATTTACCTTCGTCACAGGGACCAGTAGTCGCTTTTAGAGGCATGACATTCCGTATAGATCCCGCAGAAGAAAAGGCCTTGAGAGAAAAGTACCCTCAAATGAGTATCGGAGAAAGATACGATATATTGAGAAGAAATGCTTACAATAGAGGTATGCATAGACTTAGGCAAGAAGGTTATACTGCTCCCGACACGCCCGGTGCACAAATAGGTAGTGGTAGGTATCAAGAAGATGAAGCAGGTAAACCGTATATATTCAATCCTGATATACCAGTGAATGTATCTACCACTCCTAGTGCAGACTTCGCTCGGAGTTACGCTGAAGGTATGCGAGGCCACAAAGATAAACAGGGTGCACCTGCTTTCTTTGGAGTGAGGGCTGGGGCAATGCAGAACCTGTTAGATATGGATGACCCTCGGAGGAGGTATGGACCATTAATAAATCCTGAAACAGGTAGGCCGTTTAATATTTTGACCGCTCAACATAGATTTTTAGAAGGTACTTTAGACCCTAGTGCTATGACAACTATACCTGTTGAACACGCTTTGATTTACGACAAGGGCTACCAGTACGATTATCCTAAAAATAAACCATCACCTTATGCTACACATGGTTCTACTAAGATATACGAAGACGCTTATGATGCTCATATTGATTCAGTACTTGGAGAGGCTAAAACCGGCTCAGAACTATATAATAGAAGCAAAGAAGAAGGTTACCGTGATGCAGAGATGGAAGCACAAGTGGTAGGTACCGAAGCACAGGAAGACTGGATGAACCAACAGTTTGAGCAGTGGAAAGCACAGCAGCAACAAAGGCAGATGTTACAGCAACAGCAGCAACAGCAGCAACAGATGTTTGCGCAACAACAAGCGGCAATCCCTCAACAACAATTGCAGTTTGACTTTGCACAATGACTTTCAAGTATGACTCTATAGACTGAGCGTGGCCGACGACGACGTGCCAATACAACCCACCGACTGGTGGGCTAATGTTTTGACAGCGATGAAGACTGTCAGTTTTGAAGATTTACTCAAGTTAGAAGGTGATGCTGACAAGCATACTTCTTGGACAGATTTGGCGCAACTGATGGAAGTTGCTGACCATCACCAGTTCTTACAACATGCTTATGAGCAGCGCAAACGTGGGATGCTACATGTGGAGTTCATCATCGATACCGACTGAGGCTGCTTGGGCAGTGCTCAAGCGGGATGATATGAATTCTCTACCTCCTGAACTAGAAAGTCAAATGCAGTCTTTCTATGACCAAATTCCTGATGAGCAGAGGGAAAAAATAGAGCAATTGGGTCAAGCGGTAGAAACGATGGACCCGGAGACCAAGCATAAAATAAAAACTATGCTACTGCAAACCGTCATGCACAACGCTGACAGAATGCCTGAGATATTAGAAGACGCTGACCCGTCAGGTCTTTTCGGCCTTAAACAAACTGAGCCGGGAACATTCAAGATAGATAGTGGTCCTGTAAAGAAAGCCTTCTTTGTACCGATAGTGATTGCTGCAGTGTTTGCTGCTGATGGTGTCAATCAAAGTCAAGGGGCCAAAGCCAGCATAGTTGGTAATGGCTTGATGCACACTGGTGCAGCACTGGGTTTGAACGACCCGCCTAAGACTAGTGCTTTTGATTATGAAAGCGGTGTCGCAACTTTCCAAGATCCGTTTATTGGTGTTGAGTTAGGTCGTGTAGAAAACCCTTCATGGTGGCAAAGAGCGGGTGCTGGAACACTTGGAGCACTTCAGGGTCTTAGTCCATTCAAAGGTGCGAAAGGAACGGCAAGAGCATCAACTAAAGCGACTGAAAAAGTATCTAGGTTAAAACAAGCAAGACCTATGGGACCAGCAAAAACCAAAAGGGCACAAAGTAAGTTAGATGCAAAAGATTTGAAAATAGTACAGGCAGGAGATAAGGCTACTGCGGCTCGTGTCAAGGCTGCAAAAAGTCGAACCTTGATGGGTCGAGCAGCAACTGGTGCTAAAAAAGGCGGACATAGACTTGCGCAGGCGACTTTTGGTGACCCAAGGTTTAAGGAAGCAGTTGGTCCTTTACTAGCAGGTTCATTGTCAAGTAACGCCCCTAGCCCTAACATTTCAGGCACAGCAAG
>Ga0099849_1001640_pt1 | contig 10484 bp, 11 predicted proteins | sample CB_VirMetaG_4_FD_78177 | JGI IMG/M metagenome (GOLD analysis project Ga0099849, IMG submission 78177) | Freshwater to marine saline gradient viral communities from Chesapeake Bay - CB_1508_1M Viral MetaG | ecosystem: Environmental > Aquatic > Marine > Coastal | place: USA: Chesapeake Bay... | reverse complement strand
TCATTTTTATCTAAAAATTTTTCTCATATGTTATTTATTGATTCGGACATTGCATTTCAGCCAGAAAGTTTACTTAAATTAATAAAAGCAGATAAACCTATTATATCTATTCCCTATCCTTTAAAAGATATGTGCTGGGATAAAGCATACGGTATGTTACAAAAAGATAAAATTAAATCTGTAGAAGATTTACAATATAAAAGTCTGTATAGGTATCCAATGAAAGTTGCTGATAATAATAATATAAAGATTAAATCTGGAGTAATAGAAGTTACTCATTCTCCAACAGGATTCATGTTAATTAAAAAAGAAACTATTAATAAAATGATTGAAAAGTATCCAAATTTAAAAATAGAACAAGATACTTTAATGAATGGCAAACACAAAAAAATAGAGCATATGTGGAATTTTTTTGATACCATTCATGACCCAGAAACAAAGACTTATTTAGGGGAAGATTTTGCTTTTTGTAAGCTATGGAACGATATAGGGGGCAAATGTTATGCCTATATTCTTGACAAGATCACTCATGTAGGAGAGCATCAATATACTGGTAGATTTGCTGATGAGTTGATACATGTCAATAAATAAGATAAAATCTATAAAATAGGAAAAATTTTTTAAATATGGCAAACCCTTTAGCAATAGCACTAGCACTCTATGGTGGATACAAAGGCTACAAAGCTGGTAAAGAGCGAGGTGGCGGATTAAAGTCTATTTTAGGTGCTGTTACAGGTGCAACATTAGGATACTATGGAGGACAAGGAATTGGTTCTGCATTAGGTATGCAAAACGTAGCGGGCACACAAGGATTCACAAATGCTATGATGTCTCCTTTTCAAAATATGTCAGCAGCACAAACTGCAAGAAATGCTTCAGGAGCAGTTGATCCTGGTCTAGCAACAGAATCAATTTATGCTGGAGGTAACTTACCTCAAATAGCAGACGCAAAAGCAATGGGAATTGGAAAAGTTGGAGATCCACTTCCTACGTCTTTTATGGGTAAAGCTATGAACTTTGCAAAATCACCTTTAGGTTTAGGAACACTTGCAGGAACTGCAGCTTATGCATCAGGTGCATTTGAACCTGAACCATATAAGAGAGCACAATTTACATATAACATTGCTTATCCAGAATTATATAGAAACAGACAATTTTTTGTACAAGATCCAAAAACAGGACAAGTTGTTGAACAACCTAAATTAGATTACATCCCAGAAGAAAATAAAAAATATGTAGGAGAAGAAAGTTTTGGTCCTTATGGTATGGCTATGAAAACTATGAACACAGGTGGTTTAGTAGAGATAGTAAAATTTAATACTGGAGGAATGCCAGTTAAATCAACACACGATGAAAACGATCCTAACAATTATAAAAGAACAAATGGTTATGTAGCTGACCATACTGATGGTGCTAATAAAGATGAAGATACAATTTTAGCACAATTAGCAGATGGAGAATTTGTAACAAGAACTGATGGTATTTTAGGTGCAGGTATCTTAATGGGAGCAAGCCCTAATGATGAAAAAGCAATGAGAAAAAAAGGTGCTGAATTTTTTTACGATCAACAAAAAAAGATGAAAAGATTATATGACTTATTCAACAGCAAAAAAACCGTTAACTAAAATTGGTATAGATGTCATACCTATCAGAAAAGATGAGGTAGACAGATATTGGGATTTATTAAAACTTATGATTATACAGGGGTTGAGATACTCTGGTGATTTATTAAGTGAAGCTCATTTAAAAGAAGATATTAAACAAGGCTTTATGCAATTGTTTATTATGTTTGGTTCATTAGATGGGCATGAAAGCAAAGTGTACGGTGTTTTTGTTACACGGATCACGGATCACGCACAAAAAAGACAATGTGAAGTAATTCTTTTAGCAGGTAAAGAAAGAGAGAATTGGGAAGACCAAGTTACTTTAACTATAGAAGACTTAGCAAAAGCTAATGGATGTGATAGAATAGCAATTTTAGCAAGACCTGGTTGGAAAAAACTAGGTGATAGACACGGATATAAAATGAAAAATATAGAATTTGTAAAGGAGATTAAATAATGGGATCAATCTTCGGCGGTGGCGGAGGAGGAGGCGGAGGCCCTGCTCCAGATACTACCACTCAATTTATTAGAGAAGCTCCAGGTATTGAAGAACGTAAACTAGAGTTAATGGATCTTGCTCGTCAAACAGCACAATCTCCTATTTCAATTCCTGATATAAATATTCAAGGCTTATCTCCTTTAGAACAAGCCGCCATAACACAGGCAGGACAAACTGGTGTTGGGGCAGGTGCAGTCGGACAAGCTATAACAGGAACACAAGCAGCAATGGGTGCTCCTAATATTTCACAGTTTTACAATCCATATCAATCTTATGTCTTAGATGAAATTAATAGACAATCTGCTATGAGACAAAATCAACTTGCAGGTCAAGCAGTAGGTGCTGGAGCATTTGGTGGAGGAAGACAAGGTATTCAAGCAGCAGAAGAAGAAAGAGCAAGGCTAGGTCAATTAGGTTTAGCTCAACAACAAGGATTCCAAACTGCATTAACTGCAGCTCAACAACAACAAGCAGCTCAAAGAGCAGGTGCTGCACAACTAGGAACGCTTGGTCAGTTACAACAAGATATGGCTGGCACAGATATACAAAGACAACTTGCTGCTGGCGGTTTAGAAAGACAAATTGCTCAAGCACAATTAGATGCTGGAAGACAGGTTCAATTACAAAGAGCAGCAGAACCATTACAAAGATTAGAGTTTTTATCAAACATTTATGCAGCTGGGCCAAAATCTACTTCTGGTATTACGGCTGCGACATTGCCTCAATCATCACCATTAGCACAGTCTATTGGTACAGGTTTAGGAGTTGCACAAGCATATCAAGGATTACAAAATCCTGCTGCACAAACAACTTTAGCAAAATTTAACGAAGGTGGAATTGTATCAGCATTAAAAGTTAGAAAGTTTAATGAAGGTGGATCTACAGATGATGACGATGATGATATCTCAAATGAGTTATTAAAAGGTAAATTTACAGGAAACACTCCAACTTATATTTCTGATGCACAAAGATTTAACATTATGACAAGACCTTTAACAGCTTCATTATTAAAAGCAAAAAAAACTCCTGGTCAATCTGAAGCCTCTGCTGTAGCTGAAGCTTTAGGAGGAGGTTTAGAAAAACAACAAGAAGCCGCTTTAGAATTAACTAAGTATGATGCTGCAGTACAAGCAGCTAAAGAAAAAGCTAAAGGAAAACAAGTAGGTGGAGTTATACCTGAAAGTGAGTGGAGAAAAATTCCTGGTCTAGAACAATTACCAATAGGTTCAGTTGTTCAAAGAAAATCAGATGGTACTTATTCAATAACAAGAACACCAAAAGGTGAGGCAGATTCTAAAGTAGCTACTATTGAAGCAATTCAACAAATTGGAAAAATCAGAAATCTTTATGAAAGTTCAGGAAAACCTACAGGTTATTTTGAAAGTTCTATAAAAAGAACAGCAAACAAGCTATTCGGAACTAACCCAGATCTTGCTTCATTAGATTCTACATTAGAATTATTTAATGCTAACTTCTTAAAAGCAATGAGAGGTGTTCAAGTATCTGGAATTGAACAAGTTAAATTTGAACAAATATTACCTAACATGAATGATGCTGAAACTGTATTTGAAAAGAAAATGGATGCGGTTGAAGAAATGTTAATAATAAGAGATAAACTTCAAAGTGGTGAAATTACCAGAGAAGAATTTTTAGATATAGTTAATAACACTTATAATAAAAGTAAATCAAAAATAAGTTCAGGTAGTACAAAAGTAGAAAAAGACGGATCTGTAACCGTTGGTACAGGAGGCTAGTATGGGTCAAATAGTTGTTGAAGGTACTACTTTTAACATTAAAGGTGATCAACCTACGGAAGCTGAAAATAAAGTTATTTCAGATTATTTAATAAAAGACGTAAAACAAACAGAAGATAAATCAGGTAAAAATCAAGCAATTGATGATATTGAAACTGTTTTACAAAAAGGTATTTCAACACAAGACGAGGACACAGATAGTTATCTTCAATCTCCTGCATTTGGAAGATTAGTTACAGAAGTTTTATTATCTATTGGAGGTTCTGTTGCAGCAGCATATGTTCCTGGAGGACAAGTAGCTCTTCCATTGATGTTAGCTAGAGTTGCTAGATATTCAAGACCATTAATTACTGCAGCAAAAACAGCGATTGGAGCTGGTATTGGAGGCGGTACACGTGCAGCTATCTCTCAAACCTTTGATCCTAAAGAAGATATCATAAAAGAAATTACAAGAGCAGCAGCTGAAGGTTCTATTGGAGATGTAGCAGGTAGAGGAGTTAATAAAGTTTTAGGTGGAGTTTATAATAAAGTTGTAGGTAAAAGTACAAGCACAATTAATGAAGCACAAATTGCTCAAAGAATTTTAGATAAAGAAAAGAAAACAATCGCTGATGCTGTTTTAAAAAAACAAAATTTAAAAGCAGGTGAAAGTTTAGATGACTTCACAGCTAAAAGATTAGCACAATTAGAAAATGAATTAGGGCCTGAATATGCTCAAAGAGTTTCTCAAGCTATTATTACACCTAGTTTAGTTAATAAAAACTTTTTATTAAACGTTTTAGAAAACGTAACTGAAGGTTCATTTACAGGTGGTGGTAAAATTATTGCAACAAGAGAAGCTACTAGAGGAACTATACGATCTGGTTTAGATGATTTAATTGAAAGAGCAACTATTGCAAATGGGCAAGCTATACAAGGTCAAGCAGGAGAAGACCTTATGGGAACTCTTTTAAAAAAAGCTATTACAGATCAAGAAGATGTTTTTCAAGTCGCTGCAAGATCAGCATATAAAGGTATTGATGAAACTTTAAAGAAGACCTTTGGTAATGCTGCAGTAGTAGATACAAGACCATTAAAACAATTAGCGAAAGCAAGAATAGATGCCCTAAGAAAAACAGGTATGCAAGCAGGAGATGAAGCAATTCAAACTTATGGTAGAGCGTTTAACTTACCTAATAAAGTAAGTTATGAAAATATAAATGAATTTAGAAAAACAATTAATGCTTTAGCCAGAGGTATAGATGACAAAGTTCCATTTAGAACAAGAGAAGCTAAAACATTAATGAAAGATGCTGTTGATGAAATGACATTAGGAAGAACAATGGGAAATAAATCAGCATTTAAAAATGTATTGGGAGAAAATTATGAACTACCTAAAATAAAAGGATTAACTTCAGAACTTCAAGATCAAATAGTAAATGCAAATCAATTTTATAAAAAAGGAATGGCTAACTTTAACGATGAGCTATTAGTTAAAATGATGCAAAAAAATCCTGAAGATGTTTATAAATTTATTGTTGCAGGAGGAAAAGGTAGAACAACCACTGCTGCTATTTTTGATAGAGTAGATAAAATTTTTGGAAAAGGTACTAAACAATATGATGCAATCGCTGCAGAAAAAACTAAAGATGTAGTTAGAGCTCAATACTATAATGATATGTTAGGTAAAGCTAAAGGTGGAGACTATTCTACAGGGTTAGCAGATGCAAGTAAGATGCAAAAGTTTTTAAGAAACACAGAAGAAACTAGAAAAATTTTATTTGGTAAAGAAGCAGGTAAAGTAGGTAATAGATTAGAAGCTTATAAAGATGCTCTTGCAGTAGCTCAAGGTAAATTTGAGGCAGGAGGATTACCAGGTAAAATGTTTGTTCAGTTAAAACAAGCAGCAGCCGTAGGTCAGCTTCCTGCTGCACTTACCACAGGTTATTTTGGAGATCCTGGTTCTGCTATGACAATACTTTTAGCACCTGCTCTTTTAAGTAGAATATTCACCAATCCTGCACTTGCAAATTTATTAATTAAAGGAGCAAAAGGACAAAGCTTTGAACAAACTGGTAGAGTATTTGGACAAATTCTTTCTAGACTAAGAGCAGATGGAGATATTACTAAAGAAGAAGAACAAGAATACAAAGAACAGTTCAAGAGTTTTAAAACTCCTCCTGAAAAAGTACAACAAATTCCTGATGAAGAAGAAACTGTTCAAGTAGCTGAATCTACCCCTATTCAACCAACGCCTGTTAATGTTGCTAATGTAACTCAAACTGAGGCACCAGCTACTACTCCAGCTCAACCTTCTCCTGTTAATACTCAAGTAACGGATCCTATGCAGTATGCATCGTTGTTTCCACAAGATGCTTTAGGACAAGCAATAGCACAAAGGAAAGTTATCTAATGGCTGACGATAAAAAATATTTTGATATAAGATCAAACGTAGATCCAATTGATAATAAATTATACATGGAATTTATTAAAGGAGATGCAGAAAAAGATACTGAATCAAGATTAGCAGCAAAAAGTAAAAAAGATTTTAATGTTTCTTATAAGAAAGGTGAATTTAAAGTAGGGGTTTCTAAATCTCCTGAAGGTAAAGGATTTGGAGTTAGTTGGAGTAAAAAATTTAAATCAGGCGGAATGGTTAAATATTATAAGGATATTATATAATGGCTAGAAAAACTGCAATGGACAAAATCGAATATCATGAAAAGATATGTCGAATTATGCAGAAACAAACCTTTGATAAAATTGAAAAATTAGAATCAAGAATTTTAAGAATAGAAAAGTGGATCATTGGTGGTATGGCAGCAATACTTTTAGCTGTACTTTCACAAAATTTATAGTTATTAATTCCGAATGGAAATAATCAAGGAAGGAACGTCTTTCACTATTAGAGGATTCAAGTGGGATGCATCTTATAATTACGAAAAATATAGTAGACAAACTGATGAAACTGGGTCACGCCTTTACCAGGTCGGAGAATATAATGTTCCATCAGTAACTACAATCCTATCAAAAACTCAATCAGAAGACAAGAGAAAAAGTTTAGACAATTGGAGAGCAAGAGTAGGTTATACAGAAGCCGCTAGAATCACTCAAAAAGCAGCCACTAGAGGCACAGAAATGCACCAGGTTTTAGAGAATTACATTAATGGTATTGGATACCTTAACCTTACAGAAAAGGGTGCAGAAGCACGGCTCATGGCCCACGAAATCATTAAAGGATTACCAGAACTAACAAAAGTATATGGATCTGAAGTCTCTTTAGCCTATGAAGATAAATGGGCAGGCTCTACAGATTTAGTATGTGAATATAAAGGAAAACCTACAATTTTAGATTTTAAACAATCTAATAAGCCCAAAAGAGAAGAATGGATTGAAGATTATTATTATCAAATTGCAGCCTATTCTTTAGCTCATAAGAAACAATATGGAGATATTAAAATGGGTTTAATTGCTATGTGTACTCCTGATTTAATTTTTCAAAGATTTCAAATGGATGAACAAATGTTGTTAGAGTATGAAGACAAGTGGTATGCAAGAGTTGAAAAGTATTATAAAATGCAAAAATGACAAATCAATTATTAGTACATAAACATTTAATAGTAAGAGCTGAATCTTTAGCTCCTCTAGTTGATGAACAAATAAGTATCAACTGGATGTATGATTTTATAAAGTTTGTAAATATGAAACCTATGATAGGGCCATTTGCAAAATATTCACAAATGCCTGGCAACAAAGGATTAACCATTGCTGCTATAATTGAAACCTCACACATTGTTATGCATATGTGGGACGAGCCTAATCCTTCTTTAATACAATTTGATTTATATTCTTGTGGTGAATTTAATCCAGAAGAAATTTGTAAAAAAATTAAAAATGATTTTGAATGTTCTAAAATAGAATACAAATTTATAGACAGGGAAAAAGAATTAAAAGATGTATCGGGTGGATCTCAAAGATTTTCTCATCTTTATAAAACAAATTATAAAGAACGTATGATAAAAGAAAAAAATACATTAATGTTAAAAAACAGAAAAGAAGTAAATATAAATTTTAATGGCCCAGGATACACAATTAAACATGGGCCAAATAAAGGTAAAGTTTTAAGACATATCTCAGTTAAAAATAAAGACCTTTAGTATCCTTGACAATTAAACAATCTTAACTATATAATTATTATGGTGCAGCAATAAGGCTGGCCTATAAACTTTGCTTATAACAAGGAGGTTAATATGACAGGTTTAGATTTAATAAATAAATTCCAAAAAGATATTTGGGGCAATTCAAACAAAATGTTCGGTGATTCTTTTGATTCTATTTTTGATACTTTATCAAAAGCACAATCTTTTCCATTTTACAATGTAGTAAAATATGGAAAGGGTGAATATGGAATTGAACTAGGTCTTGCTGGGTATAATAAAAAGAATGTTAAAGTTGAATACAAAGACGGTGTATTAACTGTTGCTGGTCAAGTAGATGACAAGGAAAAAGAATACATTGAAAAAGGTTTAGCATTCAGAAAATTCTACAAACAATTTTCATTAAGAAATGATGTTGTTGTAGATGAAGCTAAAATGGAAGATGGTGTGTTAACAGTTAAATTAGGTGTTAATGAACCAGAAGAAATTAAAGCACAAGAAATAAAAATTAAATAAATTATTGTGAGGTAGTCTCGGCTACCTCACATATATATCCCATAACTGATTGTCCTTCAAATATATGGACATAATGATTTTCAAATTTTTTAGGTTTATATCTTTCTAGAATAACTAAACGCTCACGCCAATAAGTTTCACAATCTTGATTAATTAATCTTTTTTCAACTTCGTAACCAGTGCCAACTATAAAAATAATACTAATAATAAACTTCATTTAAGACAGCCACTTCTTAGCCTGCTCTCCTAAAGTTTTAGCACTTAACTTTATTTTATTTTTTAAAGCTGAGATGATCATCTCATCTACGGAATCTTTTACAATTAGGTCTATAACAAGGACATTTTTATCTTGTCCAATTCTGTGAGCTCTGTCTTCGCTTTGTTCACGAACCTCCAAATTATAAGAATTAGAATAATAGACAACATAACTGGCAGAAACCAAATTAAGGCCATAACCACCAGTAGAAGGGTTACCCACAAAAAAACGCACAGGGCTGTCATTAGTTTCGAATCGTTTAACATTAAGAATTCTTTGTTCTGCATCAACTGCACCATATATACTAACTACAGAATCTTTTCCATACCTATCCTCTAAAATTTTTATAATTTTTTCTATGTTATAAATATAATTAGCCCAGATAATAAATTTACCATCATTTTCTTCTATCAATTCAAGAAGCTGATCTAACTTAGGATCATCAAACTCAAGTATCTTTCCGTCATCTGTTTTAACATGGCCATTAACACATTGATGAAGTTTAAGTATTTCAGTCAGTTTATTTGAATAACTGACCTCTTCGTTTTGGATCACGGCCCACGCATTCTTCTTTAATTTCTCATAAGCCCGTTGATGTTCATCTTTCAAATTGATATAATGTTGGGTATATAATTTTTCAGGTAAATCTAAACACTCAGATTTACGACATCTATATGAGAATTTTTTTATATTCTGCTCTAACTCACTTAGGTTGGTATAATATTTTGGTAACAATACTGATCTTCCACCCATATCTATTTCATGCATTACAGCATATCTTGCTCGGAACGTATAAAACGATTCATGTCCTAATAATGATTTATCTAGAAATGCGACTTGACTATATAAGTCGAGTGGTGACTTAGTAACAGGAGAACCTGTTAATAATCTTTTGTAAGCAACACCTTTACCAAGTTCAATAATATTTTTTGTTCTTTTAGCAGTTCTGTTTTTAATTGTAGTTGCTTCATCAATAATCATAATTGTTTCATGAGCTGCTGTTAATAAATCTTTTACTTTTTTTAAACCAGACTTATGACTTAAAGCTTCAACATTAAATAAATACCAAGTTAATTTTAAAGGATCATTAAATGCAGGGGAAATCATTGTATCAATTTTATGAGACATAATTTTAAAATCTATAGGGCAGTGTGTTTCAATTTCTTTTTTCCAATTTAGATATACGCTGTTGGGTGCAATCACAATTGCATTTTTAATTTTATTTTGTGTAAATAAATATGCAGTGTTATCAATTGTTACTTTTGTTTTACCCGTACCCATTTCCATAAAATATGCGAAATTATTAGAATCAGCACCTTGTTTAAGTGCAGTTCTTTGATGTTCAAAGGGTTCTGTCTTGTAATTATATTTCATGTTTAAACAAATATTTTTTAAATTATTTCTTGCATTAAGTAAACAAATAATTTATACACTCACGCAAGGAGGTTCTAATATGGACTTAGAAGCAGAATCGGTCATTAAGATCGATACGGCGAAATCTGCGGATATCGCCCTAAATTGCAATAAGCTTTTGGAAACTCAGAAACAGATAAAAAAGGCTGAAGAAGAAATTAGCAAACTTAAAGAAGCTGAAGTACATCTTTCTGATAACATTATTCCAAACTTAATGCGTGAAGCGGGGATATCCAAGATGGAGCTAACCGATGGGAGTGTAGTAAATGTAAAACCTTACTACCAAGCTCACATCAATGAGTCTTT
>Ga0099849_1001636_pt1 | contig 10505 bp, 9 predicted proteins | sample CB_VirMetaG_4_FD_78177 | JGI IMG/M metagenome (GOLD analysis project Ga0099849, IMG submission 78177) | Freshwater to marine saline gradient viral communities from Chesapeake Bay - CB_1508_1M Viral MetaG | ecosystem: Environmental > Aquatic > Marine > Coastal | place: USA: Chesapeake Bay... | reverse complement strand
TCCCCTCTGGACTTTAACCAAACCAAACCGCCTTCGCCAGACAAATCAATTCCGTTCGTAACTACATTTCCTACTGCCGATGTGCCTTCATACAAAAACGTAGAAAACACATCGTCAACGTAAATTGGTCCTTCCGTAGCGCCAGCGCCAGCGCCAGCAAGGACTTTTAATGCAGGATTACTCATTATGCCAGTGCCTGTGCAGCTGTGAAGCCGTAATACGTCGTGCCGCCATCAATCGTGAAAAAAACAAACACGTCCACGCCGTTGTTTGTTGCGGTTAGAGTAGGAGCAGTAGCTGCTGCCCAGTCAACGCTGGACGGCCATGTGATTGTTCTAGCGGTGCTGTCTTGGATAATCTTCAGCACAAAAGATGACGCCCTGCCTGACGCCGCTGGATTGCTAAACGTGTAAGTGACGTTTTCTGTCAGGTCATGCTCGAACAGGTTGCCGTCACGCAGGTTTATAGTGGCTGCATTAGAGCTAGACGTGATGCTAGTGACTTCGTCGATTGTACCGTTGTCAAAACTTACGACGCCATTAGCGTCTGAAGTTACAGCTTTCGACGCTTCCGTTAAGCCTAGCGTTGTTATGTCCAGGTAATTGATTTCAGCGGTTGTAGCAGTAGCGCCATCTAGAGTATTAAGCTCTGTTGCGGTTGCTGTGACTGCTGCCAAGTCTGCAATTGTCCTAGCGTTACTCATTTTCTATTACTCCGCTAAATAATCAACAGCACGCTGCCTGGCAGCATCTGCGTCAGTCCAATCTACCCCGAGATCAGGGCAAAGCTCTTTCATTGCGTCGATAAAATCGATGTTTGCTTGCAATACTTGTGGTTTTGCAGCTGCGCCGTCCGGCAAGGTGTCGTAATAAGTTGTGTCTAAGGCTTTTGTTATTTTGGCGACAGAGCCAGACAACTTGCCTTCTACACCCTCCCTTGTGAAATCGGTCATTATTACGCCCTCAACTCTTCAATTTCTGACTCTAACTGCTCAACTTTTGCTGACAAGTCTTTCACCGCCTGTACTAGCGGCGTAATTAACTGCTCGTAGCTCATGCCAAGCGTTCCGGTTTCACTGCACTCACTGACGATCCCGTAACCGTGCGCGCCATGCTTTTCTACTGAAGCCTTTACGGCTTGCGCTTTCAAGCCAACATAATGCGTGTCTAAGTTTTTGCGATCAGTCTGGCCTTCAGTCAAAAGGCTTGGGTCGACCTCTGAAACAGGTTTCCACCTGTACGTGACAGGCTGCAGGTCGTTAATAAACGCCAAGCCAAGGTCACAATCGTTGAAGTCTTTTTTCAGCCGCTCGTCGGAGGTACGGCTCCATGAGGAGTTAGCGCCAAAATCGTTCCAAATGTAGGCGCTGTTATTGCCGATGCTGATTGTTTCGGCTTCATTCCTACCGGCAAAGTTGTACCCGATCACATATTTGTTAGTGTGTGCGGAGGAGCTAGTCCTTGCCTGATAACCGATAGCAATACAGTAGTTTCCAGAGTCGTTGCCCATGTCGCCCGCAAATGAACCTACATAGGTATTGCCATCACCGCCGTAGCCTTGACTTGAGTTTGCGCCTGCTTGCTGTCCGATAACTACGTTAAGGTCGCCGCCGTGATCCGTTAAGGCTCCGATCATGATATTTTTATCGCCAGAGGCACTTCCTGACGACATATCACCAGCCGCTTCCTCACCAATACAAATGTTATTCGCTCCGCTAGTAATGTCGTTACCAGCCCTGTCACCGATACAAATGTTTCGCGATCCGGTGATAACAGCGTTAGCAGCCGCTCTGTCACCTAAAAGGCACGCGTATTGAGCATTCAGAAACCTGCCTGCTTGGTAACCTATGACTGTGCTGTTATCACATGACGTGCCTACGTTTGTAAGGCACTGATAACCCATAGCTGTCATGGTTGAATTATTACTGCTAGACAAGTTAGTGCCTATGGCAAGCACTACAGACTCATTTCCAACACTTGTGGTGTTGTTATAAATTTTGGCACTGTCCTCTGTAATATCACCACCACCAGCAGCGTCAACAAAAGACAGCGTGCCACTGCCATTTGTCTTTAGAACTTGGTCAGCGCTGCCATCACTGGTTGGCAAAGTAAATGTGCCGACAAAGCTGGTTAGATTAGAGTCATAAGCCTGCACATCTGAGCCAATGCTTACGCCTAATGATGTTCTGGCTGTAGCGCCTGACTCAGTTACAAAATTAGTGCCGTCTCCGACAATAAAGTTGCCGTCAGTAGGCGTCAGACCAGCTATATCAGTAAGCTGTGCGTCGCTTGCTTGCTTTGCGTCGAGCTGCGTCTGAATTGCGCTAGTTACGCCGTCGACATAATTAAGCTCAGCCGTAGTCGCCGTGACGCCATCTAAAAGATTTAATTCCGCCGCCGTTGCTGTAATGCCAAGGTTTGTGATTGCAGTTGACGCGCTGCTGAGATCTGAAAGGTTATTAGTGATTGCCAGAGCATCGGCTATTGCAAAGGGCTCAAAGGCTATGATTTCAACGCTGTCGCCTACCGTAGCACCTGTAGCTAAGACGACAGACGTGCCATTTGTAGCCGTAAAGTCTGTGCCGCTGACCAGCTTTACGCCATTTAGATAAACATCTACATAACCAGCCGTATAGCTTACAGAAAATGTGGTTTGAGACGCCGTGGCTGTTGCAGATGTTCGCGTGTACGCAAATTGAGCGCCTAAAGAACTCCATGCAGAACCGTTATAACCCTCGAAGCCTGCTGTCGTCGTGTTATAGCGCAGCATTCCTTGTGCAGCCGTAGGTCGCTGCGCTGTTGTGCCGACAGGCAACGTAACGGCGTCTGTACCGCTGAACGTCACAGTGCCTGTAAACGTCGGGCTAGCCTTGAGGTTATCCCAAGAAGCACTGCTGCCGTCTGTGGTTAGGTAATAACCACTATTGCCTGACTGGCTGGGAAGTGCATCAACATTGCTAAACGACAGCTTGCCTGAGCCGTTAGTCACCAAAGCCTGGCCGCTACTGCCGTCAGCGTCAGGCAGCTCTAGTGTATAGGTAGCGCTTGCAGAGTGTGCTGGCCCTTTTACAGTGACGCCATGACTGTTATTTTCGCAGTTGAAGCGAATAGCGCCTGGATTCGTGTTGCCGTAAAGCTCCGTATAACCAGTGCCGTTTGGGAAAAGCTGTATATTGCCATTGCTGTTTGTTGACTTTACAGCGTTTGCGTCGATTTGAATGTTATCGACGTCAAGCTCGTTAGCCGTAATTTGACCTGCAGAGCCGTATATTACCGCTTTGCTGTTGACCACAGTGTCAGCCGTCGAGCCGTCTACTAGGTTTAGCTCTGCGGCAGTAGCCGTAACGTCGCTGATCTGGCTGGTTGTAACAGACAAAGCCGCCTGATGTTGCGTGACGCTACCCTCTGAAATTCTGGCATTTGCAAAACTGCCTGATGCCACATCTCCAGCCGCTAACGCCCTAGCCTCTGCTTGATTGCTAGAATTTCCGATGAACACATTGCCATCGTTGAGATTGGGCGTTGCGTTTGTCCTACCTGCGCCGCCGACCTTAATAGAACCAGCAGAGGCATGTGATCGAATGACCTTGCCTATATTCTGCAAAAGTGACGATTCGCCTGCTGGCGCAGAATTAGTTAGAGCGCCTGCTGTCGTTGAAACAAAAACAGTGTCACCGGCACTAAATCCAGACGTATCCAGGTTGTACAGCGTGCCGAAAGTGACTACGTTGACAGCGGCGTTATTGTTGGCGTCATCTTCTGCCAGGCCGAATGCAGGCATTTTGCTCGCAACATCGGCATCTGCCTTTGATACAATTGGTGTATTACCTGATACACCAGAGACGTAAACCACGTCACCTTTACTCAAGGCTTCGCCAGCTTGCGCCGCAAACGTCACAGCCCCGCTTATGTCGGCAGGCGGCGTGTAAGTAATTACGCCCGTTGTATTGTCGTATGCTACCGAACCGTCGCCACTAGCAGTCCCTTCTGCTCCTACAGAAAGGTCGTTTAGCTCAATTTTATTCTGCTGTAGCTCAACAAAATTGTTGTCCAGCTCTGCATTAGTTAAGGGCGACCCCTTATTGGTTACGCCTGTCGCAGTAGTTTCGCGAGTCTTGATCGCCATAAAGAGTCACCCTTTCCTAAATTAAGATGCAGCTACAGTAACCGTCCAGGTAATTTGCAGCGTGTCACTTGCGCCTTTGTTTACCGCCGAAAAAACGGTGCGGCATAACAGCGTGCCGCCTGACGACGCATTCAAAATGCCTGCTTCTGTAAGCGCTCCGGTGCCTGTGCCAGCGCCGAAACTTGCTACATAAACAACGTCATCATTGGTCTGCGTCGTAGAGGTTAAGGCGACCCGAGCCGTTTCTGTTCCAAGTGTGGTGTCACCAGCTGCAGCAGCGGTGCTGCCAGTGCCTACAGCCATGTGCGACATAGCGCCTTCTGCCGCGTCAGCCATCCGGTCAGCGATATAGTTAACGCCGGTAGTGACAATCAAATTTTTCAGCTTTCGCTGGTCTTTTACCTTGCCGTTTTTATCGCGCAGAACGATCTCAAGCGCGCCTTTTACTTTTGGAGTTTCTTTGAACATATTGATAGTCCTTATGTGAATGTGAACTTTGTGCCAACGTAATCGCTAGCAAAATAGTCAAACGGGTTAACTAAATAATCTGACGTTATACCCGACCCAGAATCTGAAATTTGCGCAGAATCCGAATATGTTGCGCCTGTCAATTTTACTACTGTCTCGCTTACATTTGCTGTGTCTGCGATTGGTTTAATAACTGTTTTTGCATCTGACTCGCTAATTACCGCTTGATCCGACAGTGCTTTTGTTACTGCAAAAACTGCTGCCTCAGACACAGCTGCAGAATCAGTGAGCGCTTTTGTAACCTCAAGCACTGCTGCCTCAGATACATTTGCCGTGTCAGCAAAGGCTTTCGCCGTTACTAATAAAATTGAAATGCTTTCTGCAACTGTAGCTGTATCTGCAAAAGGCTTAGTGACAGCCAAAGCTGGCTGGTCAGAAACCGTAGCGGTATCTGCAAAACTTCTTAAAAAGCTAACTACGAGATCAATTTGCTCTGAGGCGCTGGCTATATCTGTGATCTGCTTAGCGACCGTAAATACTTGGCTGTCACTTACAGACGCAGAATCGGACACGCTTTTTGTGAAGCCCAATACTGCAGCCTCTACGACGCTAGCAGTGTCCGTGATTTGACGCGCCATAGACAGAGCTAGGCTTTCGTTGACTTGTATTTGCTCGGATATTGCCTTGCCAACCGCAAGCACCTGGCTGTCTGACAACGTTACCGTTTCGTCGAACGGCTTTAGCGCTGCTAAAACTATTGACTCGCTGACTGCCGCATTATCTGTCAACGCCCTAAATAAGGTCAGGGCGTGAGCGTCTGAGGCAAAAGCAGTGTCAGACGCAGTAATTATCGCATCTTGTAGCTCAAGTAATTTCGCTGAAAGTAAGGCTCTCGCGACTTTGACAGACGCTTTTAACACTAGAAATCCTCACGTAGAGTGAAATCTATAATTTCATACACAGTTTCCACGCGGCCTGCAGAGTTTGTAATTTCAACCTCAGCCTCGTAATTTCCTGCGTCGACATCAAGGTCTGTTAGGCCAAATTGGAATATAGCAATTCCGTTTGTCTTTTGCGTTGTCGTAGACACGTCAGAAAGCGTTCCCAGCGTACTCAAAGCACCTTTCCTGCGATACTTGAAAACCACTGTGCTGCCCGTAGTGTTAATTACGTCGCCCGTTACGTCTCTAGTGAGCGTTACCTCTATTGCAGGCAGGTCGTCGCCTTTTACGAAATAAAAATTGCTCACCAGACGATAGCCTCCAAATCTTGCAGGGTAGTAGCGGCGTCGATTTGCGCCCTTAACATTCTACCACGCTCGTGACAGCCTTTTACGTGCTCCGATAACGCCTTACCGATTGCTTTTAGCTCTGTAGCATTTAGCGTTAGCGTGCTGTTGTCGGCTAACGTCCAAACATTAGTCACAGAGTCGTCGATTATGGCTGCTTGCACAGCGGCCTGAATGCGCACCTGAGAGCTTTCATCGCACTGCAGTACGTTGCCATTCCACTCAAACGTATCGTGCTCCTGGGCGCTCCTAGCGGCTTTGATGGCATCCCACTTGAGGTGGCGAGCTAGGTCAATGTCTAAATCCCACGATCCAGTGGCATAGTTGAAAACATGTCCGTCCGATGGCGCGCTACCTTTTGCTAGCACCTCGCCCTCTGAAACATAGAAATCGTCTAGATCACCCTCGATTTCGTGTTCAACGTAGCTTTTGCCCTCAAGCGCCAGCTCTGTTGCGTTGAGCTGCTGGCTCAGAATTTTGCCTTCCGCGTTATAAATGACTGCAGTAAATCTCATTTCTTGCTGCCCATGACGGCCAACGTTCCGTTTCCGACCTTCCAGTAGCCACCCGTCGTGTCCGAATAGTTTGCCAACACTTGCACGGCATAGGTCACAGTCTGCTGTGAGGGACCAGGCAGCTCGCCTATTGGACTAAACGCGACAATGCGGCCTGGCCTGTCAGTTGTAAATTGCACCTGACCTCTCGGGCTGGTGCCGCCTGATATTGATACTCTTGCAAAAACTGCTTGTGGATTATTGTTTGTCCCTAAAACGCCCTGACAGGTGAGGCTGGCAAAAACCAAAACTGAGCCCACATCGGCCCAGCCAGAACCAAAATCAACCGTGATGGTGTGAGCATCTGCCCAAGATGTTGTGATTGTTGTGTTAGTGGCGCTAAATGTCTGACCGTCGGGTATCGTGACGGCGTTGTTGGCAATTTTTGCCGTTTCGACCGCTAGGCTTCTAATCTTCGCAGTCGTTATCGCGCCATTGTCTATTTTTGCATTTGTAATCAGGGCGTCATCGATCTGCGCGCTAGACGTTATGATTCCTGCAGTGCTTAGCAACCCGCCGGTTATAGTGTTTGCGACAATTTTGTTGCCTGTAATCGTTGATCCGGCGATTTCGTTTGCAGTCACTGCTCCGGCGTCAATTTTTGCCGTCGTTATTGCGTTTGAGGCTATTTTGTCTGCTACTACTGCGCCAGCCGCTATTTCTGCACTACTTACCGCGCCTGCATTGATTTTTGGCGTAGTAATAGCATCGTCAGTTATTTGCGTTGTTGTGATCTGTCCGGTGATCTTTGCAGCGGCGATTGCTGCTAGCTGCGCATCTGTCAATTGCCCTGTCACCTCAGTAGACGGCACAGCAGCTGTCCATGCGCTGCCTGTCCATCTATAGAGCTGATTGTCTGTCGTTAAAAATACAACCTGGCCCGTATAGTCACCGCTTGCAGGCAGGCTGGACACAACATCTACCTGCTTGACGTTTGCGTTCGCAAACAGATCCTCGACGCCTTGCGTAAACTCGCCTGTGTCTACAAATGTCGTAGTGCCATCGTCAGAGCCGCTAAACCCTGACGTGTTACCGGAAAAGTCTACAGCTTTAGTTTTGTAGTATTTCGTCGTGCCGAACGTAAGTACCTGATCTGTATACGATTCTCCTGTCACTACAGCGATTTTGCTGTATGTACCGCCTGACGTGTCAGACCTATAAACCTCAATTTCTTTAAGGTCTTTGTCTGTCGGGTTTGTCCAGGTCACTATGATTGCTTTGTAAGTGCCTGTCGCGGTGACGCTTGTGGGCGCAGATGGCGCAGTTGTATCGCCCTGCAGCGCCAATGCAGTGCTGTTGGTTAGATCTGCAGACTTGACGCCAATGAGGTTGACCGCTCGCACCTTGACCCGATACTCAACGCTCGGCGTGCGTAGGCCGACAATAAAAATTTCTGTGAGCGTAGTAGTGTTAAAAATCGTCGTGTCTGACTGCTCCGACCCGCCAGAGACCTCAATAACCTCGACCTCGTAAAACTCTACAAAGCCGTCCGCTGACGCAGTCCAGCTAATTTTAAGCGCCGGTATGACGCTTCCGTCTTTAGCAAGTTGCGTAGTCTCAGTAAGGCTTAAATTAGTAGGCGCGGCTACAGTAGTACCGTCATTGGTATCTGGATTTGACGGCTCGTTAAACACGTCCTCATCTGTGCTTGCCGTCCAATCGTATACCGCAGAGTCCGTTTCGATTGCCTGCACATTTACAACAATCGCGCCTTCGTTATTTATCTGCAGATCATAGCCAACAACCTCAAATGGCTTGGCAGTCCAGTCCATTCTTGAATTTGTAATTGCAATAAAATCGCCAGCTTTAAATTTTAGGGCGGTTAGATTTAGCGGCAGATTTACTACAGTTTGCTGCCTAGATTTTAGCAGTGCAATTTTTGCTAATCGCTGCGCCCTTATGTTGTTAGTAACAAAAGGCAGCGGCATATCTAGATATATCGGATCGCCGTCCTGCGATGAGTATGTCGAGCTTATTTTTGCGGGGTAATCGACTAGGGTATAGTTTTCTTCTTCTGAAAGAAAAACGCCTTTTACGCCGTTATATGCCGATCTACGACTTTGTTTGGTCTGGACTGTCATAGTCCCGACGACCATAGTTTCATCTATCGTAATTGCTGGTGTGTAATACTTTGCAGCCTGCGCAAAATACTTACCGTCAACATATCCGACGCGACCGCCCATGCAAGCGGTGAGCGCTTCGATATTGCCTTTTATCGAGTTGCTTGTATCTATAACGCCGTCGCAGTGATATCGCTTATGAGAGCCGCCAGCATCTAACGATACAAGCTCATCACATACATTAGCCGCTTCATTAAATGCGGTGTAATCCATGCTCGCGTGCTCTTCAGCAAGGCCATAGAAATCGTTAGTCATGTAGTCATACAGCGCGAGAGAAGGGTTTTGCGACCATTCCCACGTAGTTGAGTCACCCGTTCGATGGCTGCCTGACCCGCCTATCGTGCTGTCTTTGCGAGGGTCATATAGCTTTTTGCCCTTGATAACAGCAGACACGTTGGGAACGCCCTGCGGATACTTTTTGCGGTCGTCGTCCCAGGTCAATTTGACGCGCATATATGCAATACCGTTTAGGATATGCGTGCTACCCCAAAACGTCGACGCGTTGCTTAAAACAGAGTCTGCTGACGTCTGCGTGCCATCGTAAAACGCAAAGTTGGCGTAGCTACCCCAGTCACTGACATAACTTCCGTTCTCATAGACCTTTTCGTCATTAAAATAAACGGACTCAAACCCTTCTATCTCGTGACATGCGAAGCAAATGACTAAATATAGGTCTTTATTCGCATTTGAGTTTGCGATAAATACTACCGCGCCGCCTGTTCTAACTTTTCCATATATGGTTTTTCGTGATGCAGTAGCCTCTCTAACCGTGCCTGTTACGCCCTCCATCATGCCGCCCAAATCAGGCTTAGGCATTAGTGCTCTGGTAACAATAGAAAGGCCAGCGCCTATAGCAAAAGCAGTTGCCGCCGCAGTCCACCCAATAGCAAGGGTGCCAGCAGCGGCCATAGCACTACCTACAGACGCTAATCCTGCAACAGCGGCAATAGCCATTACTTAACCTTTAACTGCCAGAGATCTTCGATGTGCTCAAAGCCAATACGCTCAAGCACTGGGCCGAAGTCCTGCTTTTTCTTCACGTTGACGTTGATAAGCGTCACGCCTTCTTTTGTTAGCTCTTCGACTGCAAACTTAATAAGTCGAATGCCTGCTGTGCCTTTGCGCTGCGACTTTTTCAAGAACAAAATGTCGTTGTTTGCGAATAGATGCCGCATGTAATGCAGGCTCGGCATAACGATACAGACAAAATAGCCCACCAGCTCGTCGTTCTTCCTTGCAGTGTAGACGCGCAAAGCGCCCTGCTCTGCCATGCGCGAATAGGCGTTCCAGTTTGGCTCTAGCTTTATGTCGTCAGTGTGAAGGGCTATTTCCTTCCAGTGCTCTTCAATAAGCGGCTTAATCTCAGTTTTGACGTTTGCATACGACTCGTGCGCAAAATCCATGTGCTACTCCTACGGGCGGAAACTCGGGAAGCGCGTACTCGGTGCAGCTGAGCCGCCGCTGTAACTTATAGGGTTAGCGTCTTTGTCGCCCCATACAATCGCCTTTTCTTGTATCTGCGAGACATACTCTAGGCCGTCATCACTTGGATACTCTATGCGCTGATCGTTATCCGTATACCTTCTAACTCTGGTTTTTTCAAACTCAATTAGTCTGTTTTCGACTGTGACTGCAATCGTCGCCGTTCCACCAGACTCACTAATTGTCATGGTGTCCATAAAACCAGAAAAGATTATCGTGGGTGCGGCAATAACGTCGTCGTTACTATCAAAGCCGCCTAGCTTGACTACCAATTCTCGACCCTGATAGTCCTCAGTTTTTGCTTTTGCTAATAACGGATCGCTGATACCACTCAACTGCACTGTTATTCCAGATGCTCTCAGCTCGACGTTTTCCGAAATGCTAGAAATGTTAAGCAAATTGCCTGCGCCTACATATGTCTTGCTGTCATACGTTAAGCTGCCTATGCCATTCCACAGGTACAAATAG
>Ga0099849_1001632_pt1 | contig 10515 bp, 2 predicted proteins | sample CB_VirMetaG_4_FD_78177 | JGI IMG/M metagenome (GOLD analysis project Ga0099849, IMG submission 78177) | Freshwater to marine saline gradient viral communities from Chesapeake Bay - CB_1508_1M Viral MetaG | ecosystem: Environmental > Aquatic > Marine > Coastal | place: USA: Chesapeake Bay... | reverse complement strand
CTCACCAAATGGTATGATGTATTTTAAAAGAGGTGATGGTTTTGTTAGTTTAGATGATGCGCCAAACTACTTCTTGCGAGACAGTGCTGCGGCTAAGTCTATAATCGACTTAAACAAATCAACATACAATAGCGGCGCTGCCATGACGGATGCTGGTAAAGAAATTATAGGGCAACAAGTTAGACAGATAGTTAAAAAAGGCGGTAGAGAAACCGCTTTATCGCTTGCTACAGATGACTTTATCATTGAAGGTGGTCTTGGTATACAAGACATGGACCTGCTTTACAACGTGGAAAGAGAAGATGAGTTAATTGATTTTGTTATCAAATCTTATACAGACATGATTATAGAGTCTGGTGTGCAAGGTAGAGCGCAAAAAGATAAGGAAGCCAACGAAGCCGCCGCTAGAAGAAGAAGGCGTGGTGGATCAGGTAGCGGAAGCGGATCAGGTAGCGGATCAGGTAGTGGTAGCACTATATCATCAAGAGATTCTTTTACTGAAGAGGAGCTACAAAAGCTCACGTATGAAAACATACCTGTTTTAAAAACAGTTATAGATAACATCAACAACGACAGCTACAACTTCTTTGAGGGTAAAAAATACAATGGTAGCACGATCAAGGTTGCTGCCAAAGGAGATGGCGGTGGTATGAGAATACAATATGGTGAAGATGATAACATCACAACTATCAACCTACAACAACCAGAGACACTGGCTAAGTTTATCAACGAAAACTTTACAGCTCTTACAGGTGTGACTAGAAACACCAAACAGGGTAAACAAATACTTTTATACATTAACGCTTGGTTGCACAAGAAGAAATATGGTAATACAGGTGGTTACTCAATGTCTGTTAATACCGGTAATCTTCCAGTAAACAACTAATTATTACTATGGACGAAGAAAACATCTACCTATTTAACGGTGAGGAATACACTGTTGATCAAGTAACGGCAGCCGCGGCGTCGTTTAACATGTCTTTAGACGATTACGTTAATCAGTACGGTATTGAAGTAAATGCAAAGACAGAGGCTGCAGGCATGGGTGCGACTGTGGGGCCTCCTCAAAACGCACCCGTAAGTTCGGATTCCAGGCCGGGAATTTTTTCATCGGAATTTGCAGAGACGATTAAATCTGGGGGACCTCAAGTTGCGTCAGCACCTGAGGTTACTGCACCGGTTGAACCACCTAAACCTGTTTTTGCAGAAAAGCCAAAGCCTGTAAAAGCCATCGCTGATGTTGAAACAGATAAGAGAAGAGATTACTACGCACTTGAAGAAACAAACGACGAGATAAGCTGCTTGATAGAAGAGCAGGGCTACAACAACCTTTCCAATGTTAATACACATCGCTTCTTAAATATGACTGCGAAAGCAGAAAATGTTTGGGAAAACACTGTTAGAGGCATAATTGACAGGTCTATGGACGAGACCCTCAAAGAAGAATACTTCAGTGGAGGGTTTGACGCTATAGAAGAAGATCAAAGACAGGCTCTAGAGAGAGCAAAACAAGAAATAACAGCAATTATATTAGAGCCTGTTACTGAGGAAGAACTAGAGCAAATAAACGAAGCCGTTGAAAAGCTAGAGTACCCAGTTGTGAGAGTTCCAGCAACAGGTGTGATGGCGGGGGCAACAGGTTATGGGTCTACGTCATACGAAGATAAAACCCAACCAGGCACACCAGCGTTTCATGAATACCATGAGGCAGCTAAAGAAGCTTTAAAAAGCAACGGTGTTGAATCTTGGACCCCAGATCAACTAGATGATGTAGCAAGAGCATTGATGAGATCCGAGTTGATGCAAGCCGCTTACATGAAGAAAATGAAGGCTGTCGGTAATTATATACAAGACAATTACTCTGAATGGGGTGAGGGAACTGAATCAAATTGGTGGGGAGATTTTTGGTCATCGGTAGAATCATTTATCATGAGCTCGAACTCAATGCCCATGGGTACTATACCAGGTTCTATATCAGAAAAAGAACAGCGTTATTATGACGCGAGACTTGCTCTTATGAACTATGCTAAAGACGTGAATGACGAACTTGCTAAAGCAAACGCTACCGAACTCTTAGGCATTACTGTTTCAGAACAATCAATTGAGTTATTGAAACAAGATATAGAAGGCCTAACATCATATGTAAACGATCAAGCTGCTAAACTTCAAGAAGCACAAAACGCTGTAAACTCAGGCCAACAGTTAACCAGAGAGGAGATAGATGGTTATAACAAGATATACGAAGACTACGTTTCTGCTTTTAAACTTAGAAATGCAAAAATCACGCAAGCCCAGGATATTTTTGATATTTACAAAAAACAAGTAGACTCATACAGTCTGCACCAAGTTCCTACTGCTACGGCTAAAAACACCGCTGAACTTGTAGCTCAAAGCTACGAAGGTTGGGACGTTTTTGCTGCAAGAACAGAGGCTTGGTTGTTATCAACAGCGTCTGGTATTGTTACCCTAGCAGAAGGTCTTGTTGTAGACGTGCTTACAGAGCAGGTAGAAGAAGGTGTATTGAACTCTAAAATACTTAGAGACAAGTACGATACACCTGCGGAAATGTTGGAAAACTATAAAAACGAAAGATTAGAGAAACATAGTAAATACATACGAGCACCACAAAAAATAAGTGAAGTAAAAACTTGGGGTGATTTTATTGATGCAACTATAGATATGGCGCCTGAAGCGTTTGGCCAAATATTGTTAATGGGTACTGTTGGTAAAGGCAGTATATTCATTATGGGTGCTTCTGCTGGTGGCCAAAAAATGGAAGAGATGTACGGTGACATGTACAGGGGTAAAGAAATATCTCCTGCGCAGTTTTACGGTACAGCGCTACTTTACAGCGGAGCTGAGATCGGTACAGAATACATAAGCTTTAGGATATACAATAGAAGTCTAAACTCACTTAAAGGCGCTTGGAGTGTTGGGGCTGTAGGTACAGCTGAGATTAACCAAGCTTGGTTTAACGCTCTAGGTACTGGTTTAAAAAACTGGGGTATAAATATAGGTGAAGAGGCTTTTGGTGAAGGTTTGAACCAAGTCGTGCAAAACATGACTGATATAACTGTACTTGGCAATACACAGAGACAGTGGTATGATGACGTTGATGAGGCTGCTCTTAAAGGTGGTTTGATGTCCGGTTTATTCTTCTCTGCACCCGGTATGGTTAGCACCACTGTTAAAATGTTTAACACTAGATCTGAACAATCTATTGTTGCAGCCAACCACATGAGGGGTTTGGAAATACAAAAACAACAAGCCGAAATTAACAAGAAACTAAACGAGTTTGCTGGTTTAAGTCAAGAAGAAAAGCTTAAAAATAAGGAGTACCAAAAACTAGTACAACAAATGGACATGCTCAACGAAGAGCAGCATGACCTTTACAAAGCGTCTATGGCGGTTGCTTATACTGGTCTAGAGAGGCTTGAAAACATGACCACAGCAGAAATCGCTGAGGTTCTTTCTTTAGGTAGAAAGATATCGCCTTTGAGAATGCAGATGCAAGCGTTGTTCAACAAGCTAAAGTCTGAAGGAAAGACAAACGAAGAGATCACTCAAACTAAAGAGTGGAAGGAGTTGTCCGGTGCGCTTTCCGTTTTGGAAGAGCAGCTATACGATATTACTGGTGAAACAGATGTTCAAGCAAAAAGAGATAAAGAGAACGCTATTAACGCCATTGAAGAGTATAGCCTTAACAACAACGGTATACCAACATACGTATTAGACGCTTCCAAAAAAGAAGACTGGAAGAAAGACCATGCTAAGTTTGCTGAGAGCAAAGAAGTATATGACTACTACGAGGAAAACTTTGGTAAAGAAGTTGCTGACTACGTTACATCACAAAAAGGTATAAAAGACATACAAAGAGAGATACAGGCTGAGATAGAAAATGAAGACTCAACAGGATCTGCTCTTAGAGGAAACTACACCTTAAGGCTTCCTAGCGGTACCGAAGTGACAGTTCCTATACCTAGAGTTTTGATAAACAAAACAAACGCGTTTAGACACGAGACCGGTCACTTAACGTTGTTTGATAAAGTAAGCAAGAGCCCACAGGTAATGATGCAGATGTCTGAAAGCTTAAACGAGCTTGTAGATAATCTTTTTGAACAAGACCCATTTAAATACGGGGCGTTAAAAAGATTTAGGGATCTTAGAAGAAACTCTTACGTATTAGCGGCTATTGATCAAATTCAAGTGCTTCAACAAGAAATAAATACTCTTAAATCTCAGCCTCAAACGTTTAGAAACAGACAAAAAATTAGAGAAGCAAACCAAAAGCTTAATGGATTAAAATACGTTATAGCAGAAGAGAATGTTATAGCTATCTCTGATTTCATGGCCGTTAACAACATAGATATAAACAAGGTTGCTGGTAAATCAATAATGTCATCTGTTAGATCTGTACTGGGTATGAATCCTTCTAAGATCAATATAAATAACGGTAGCGATGTTATTAGGTTCTTGCATACTTTCAACAAGCAGTTTGACCAAGGCAAAACAAGCAGAACTTTCAAGCAACTAGCAAAAGGTAACCTGTTTGATGCTGAGACTACACAAAAGCTTAAAGACGCTTCAAAAAACACTGCTAATCTAGTAAACAACATCGTAAAGAGCTTAAAAGGCGTTAGCCAAAAAGCTAAGCAGTCTGCTGATAAAGTAAACAAGCTTTACGAGGAGCAAGGTACTGATGCTGTTTGGGAGATCGGTGAGGTGTACAGACCTATGATTGAAAAAATCTTTACTAGAAAAGGTTTTGACGCACTGCCAAACTTCCAGTTTCAAAAAGAAGATCTTATCAGTGAGATACTGTATGGTAAAACTGGTATATACGGTCTTGTAAACTCTTACAACTCTGAAAAAGCTCCGGCTGGTATTGCAGCGTACATTAACTCGTTACTTGAAAAACGTGTTATAGGTATCGTGAATAAGATGTTTGGTGAGCAGGCTAAGTTCTACCAAGACGTTACAGAAGTTAGCGTTGCTGCTGAGGAAACATCTTCAGAATCTTCTTTTGAAGAGGCTGATATGACACAGACTGAAGAACAAAAGCAAGAAGAGCTAAGATCTAGAGTTAGAGTTTTATTAGGACTTACAGAGGAGCAAATGAACAGGGTTAAAGGTTCTGTGTTGACAAACCTATTATTTAACCCAGATATCGATGCTGTTCAAAAGTGGGTGCCAAGCGAGTTCTTATCAAACCTAAACGCTGGTTTTGAAAGAGACTTGTTCTCTTTGTTGAAAGGAGAAGACGGTATATTCCCAAGCACAAACGCAGAGTGGTTTGAGTTTGCTGAGGGTATGTACGATATGTTGGTTGAAGAGATACCGCTAAAGTCTTGGTTGAGATCAAAAGTTAAGATATTCTACAAAGTCAAACTAGATCCTGTAACAAACAAACCTGTGAGGCTCAACGCAGAGCAATCAGACTTAGCGAAGGTAGCTGATCCTAAAGCAGGTAATAAAGTATACGAGAAGGTTGTACCTACTAAAGAAGAGTTCATGAGCTGGATTAAAGCAGAGGGCATGAGCTGGACAACTGTTGGTACTAGAAAAGACTTGCTGGCTAGGCTGTTGGTTAGACACATGGCTTTTGACGCTACAATGGAAGTTCTGCAAAACGGACTTCAAGAACGTTACGATCCGCTAACGGGTAAGCCAACTGGTAAGACTGTAGATATATTTGAATCATGGCGATTTAGAACAGGTTTAGAATACAACGAAGCGCAGGTTACAGCTAAGGTTGCTTTGATTATCAATAGAAACCCAGACATGCTGTTTAACTTGAAAGGTAATAAGTCTACGACAGACATTGCCGCTGCGGTTGCTGAGCGTGTTAACGAGAAAATAAAAGGCAAGCTAGAAAGTGTAGGTGCGCAAGGTGATATAATTCAACAAATGCAGGACGCTGAAGGCGACGTTAGTGCTCAAAAGAAACTAGCAGAACAATATGCTGAAGCTATTATCGAAGTGTTTGCAGAGTTCAGTGATCAGGGTATACTTGACAGTAGATCTGTAAGCAAGGCTTTGGTTATGCAGATCGTTGATGATCTTGTTGGAGAGTTTGAGCACGTAACACCAGAAGCCGAATCATACAAGGCTGTGTACAGAGCGGCAATGGAGGCTGCGGCTAAAAAGTACCAGAGCATACTTGAACCAGAAAACAAAAAGCGTAGAAAAGAAGCACAGGACGCTCTCAAAGACCAGCAAAACAAAGTTAAGGCTGGTATTTCAGAGGCAGATCAGAAAAGGTCTCAGCTGTCAAACACTTGGAATACGTTGATGCAAAAAATCTTCCCTAACAAAGTACCAAAAGAAGACATAGACGCTTTGACAGCACAGTCTATCTACGGTAACAAACCTTGGTGGAAGAAGTTCCAAAGCTTGATGCACCCTAAATCTGAAGACTTTGCTGGACTACTTTACTGGACACTTGGTAAAGGCAAGTTAGGCGAGCAAATGATGCAGTTCTACACAGAGAACATATTAGAGCCGTTTAACAGAGCATCGTCACTACATGATTCTGCTAGGGTTCAAATACTATCGGGTCTAAAAGAGCTAAACAAAGCGTTCAAACCTTTGTACAAGCAGTTTGATAAGGTTATATATACCAATAAGCAGGGTAAAACATACACGCTTGAAGACGCTATTAAACTAAGACTGTTTGAAGAGTTTGGTTATGATGTGCCTGATATTCAACAAGTAGATAGAGTTAAGTTGTTGGAGCTTTCTAGTAAAATACCTAACCTTATTGTATACACGAGTCAAGTTAAAAACCTGTTTAAGAAATCTCAAGGCAGCTTCTTTGAACTTGTTAAACCACAAGCTAAGTCTAAGGACGGTAATATAGAGGGCTGGACACAGATACCATTGAGCGCGTATGTTTACTCTACGATAAACGGTGATGTTAGAGATCACTTTATGAAGGAGTTTAGTGATAATGTTGACGCTATATTTAACGAGTTTAACATGAACAGGCTTGAGGCTTTGTTTGGTAAACAGTACGTTGAGTCATTGCAAGCAAACATATCTTCAATGAAGAGCGGTAAATCTAACAACCGCGTGATGAACCCTAAGGCTCGTAAATTCTACAACTGGGCTTATGTTGGTCCTATCGCTAACATCATGTTCGTTAACTTTAGATCAGCTTTACTACAGTTAGTGTCTACGTCTAACTACATTAACTGGACAGACAACAACCCTATGCGCGTTGCTAAGCAGCTTGCTAATCCAAAAAAGTTTGCAGAGGCGTTTGTTGAGCTAATGAACTCTGACTTTATGGTAACTCGTAGAGATAGTGGTAGAATAGACATTGATGTAGCCTCCGTTGAAGAGTTTATTAGAATGGGTAAAGGCGCTAAAGCCTACAAGCAGATGGTTAAGTTTGGTTACTTAATGACCAAGCTTGCGGATAGCACGGCAATTCTAATGGGTGGTACTACACTGTACTTAAACAGGGTAGAAACATACATGAAAGAAGGTATGTCTGAAGCTAAAGCAAAAGAAAAAGCTTTCAACGACTTTAGAGAGATTACAGAGACAAACCAACAGTCAGCTAGACAAGATAAGCTATCACCAGAGCAACGCCACGTGTGGACAAGGATTATCCTAGCGTTTGGTAACACATCGGCACAGTACAGTAGAATCATGCTTAAAGCCGCTAAGGATCTTAAAAACGGTCGTGGTGATGCTAAGACAAACATATCTAAGATACTGTACTACGGTGCCATTCAGAACATTATGTTTACGTTGCTGCAGCAAGGTATATTTAGGTTCTGGTTAGACGACGATGATGATGAGCCTGGTTATGAGCAGTTCAAAAACTCTTCAGAGTTTGAAAGAGTAATGTCTTCGTTAAGAGGTAATATTCTTAGAGGTTTTGGTGTTAGAGGTGTTGCCATAGAAACTTTTATAAACACTGCTAGCAAGATTAATGAGGTTTACCTAGACCCAGATTACAAGCTTACTTACGGTAAAAGCAGGGTGTTTGAGGTTATAAAAGAAGCGTCTAGAGTTGCGCCAGCTATTAGCTATAAGGTTAGAAAGCTTGGTGATCTTGATTACCACTACGGCGTGATGCAAAAGATAAAAGAGGAACAAGGTACTTATGCTGATAAAAACTCTTTAGAGTTCTTAGCCACCGCTGTTGAATTTACTACTAACATACCTTTGAGCAGGGTTTTAACCAAATTTGAAAACATTCAATCTGCTTACGAAGAAGACTACCACATACTACTTAGAGTTGCTAACGCTATGGGTTGGCCAGAGTGGCAGGTAGATCCTGAAGGCGCTAAAAAAGAGAGAGACGACGCGAAAGAAGCTCGCAAGGCTCGTATTAAAGAAACTCCTGAGCAGAAAAGAGATAACTTGCGCAATGATTCAGCGCCGCAGGAGAAGCCTGAAAAACCAGGTAAAGAAAAGCTTACACAAGAGCAGAAAAGAGACAAACTTAGAAACGCTAAAATAGGTAGATAAGCTATGGGATTTTACATGAAAGGTGCGCCGTTTAAGCAGGTTAAGGGCAATAAAGCTGCAGAAGAAAACAACGTAACTAAAAAAGCTAAAGACAAGCCTAAAGAAAAAACTGCAACTGATTTTACAAGTGAAGAAACACCAGTCAACAACCCATTTGATACGTCAAATCAGCACCGAACTTGGAAAGATTTTCACCCTGTAACAAAAGCCGCTGCGATTAACACTGGATTGATGGGTTTAAAAATCATACGTGATCTAATGAAGAAGGGGCAATAGTATCATACGATATTATCACCCCTTCTGGCTAATGGAAACAGTCTTAGCTAATATACACATTATCCGTCACATGACAAACAGTCTGGGTCCATTGCTTTTGTAGCAATATCACCTCTTAATACAGACTCTGTTCTCATGTAGTACAATGTTTTAATACCTTGTTTCCAAGCTTCTAAATGAACACTGTTTATCCATTTAGGTGAAGCCTCTTTTGGAAACGCTAAATTCAAACTTACAGACTGGTCAATATACTGTTGTCTTATACCAGCTTGTTTTACTAGCTCTAATTGATTGATCTCCTTGAACGTTTTAAACACGTCCTTGACATTATCAAACCCATGGAGATTGATCACGTTAGGATCAGTCTCTGACATCTTACAGAGCCGTTTATTCACATATACCCAATCATCAAGTTCTTTAATGTCTTGTATTGAGCCACCGTCTTCAAGTATTTTGTTCCACGTTTCTTGATTGTTGATGCCAACTTTGCGCAGCACTTTTTCAAGTTCGTGGTTTTTTCTTATAAATGTACCCTTAGCTGATTGCTCTGTAAATATGTTAGCAGCCCAGGGTTCTATACCAGGCGAGACATTACCGCTTAGTTTAGAATTAGAAACGGTAGGTGCAATAGCCCTTAAATGAGTGTTGCGCATACCCGTGCCGTTACACCACAGTGGCTCACCATACACGTTAGCAAGATCTCTGCTAGCTCTTTCACTTTCTACCTTTATCTGTTGAAATATAGCCCTTGTAGCAAACTGCGCTTGCATGCCTTCAAATGGTATACCGTTTTTCTGTAGATAAGTATGCCAACCTAAAACACCTAAACCTAAAGCTCTACCTTTCTCAGCTGATCTAACTGAGTTGGCAAAACCTCTCATGTTCTTAGCTCTTTGAATAAACTCCTCAAGCACACCATCTAAAAACCATATTGCATCATATATAAGATTAGTGTCTTTCCACTCATCATACTTAGCTAAGTTCAGACTACTTAAACAGCAAACAAAGCTGTGCATCTCATCTGTATGTAGCGTGATCTCACTACATATGTTTGTCATGTGTACCTTTAAGCTGTTATCTTTATATGCAGCCGGGTTTTGTTTGTTTACGTTACCCTTGTACATGATGTATGGCTCACCAGTAGCTTTTCTTTTCTGCAGTAGCTTACTCCACTTTTTTCTAGCCTCGGTATCACCAGACATAAGCTTACGCATAAACTTATCACCTACAACAGCGCATTGGTGCAGGTTGAGCGACTGTCTATTAACGTCACCTTTTGGCTCTCTGATCTCAAGCCACTCTAAAAAGTCACCGTGTTCTATGTTGATATTTACCGATGCCGCGCCTCTTCTAACAGATCCTTGGCTTGTAGCTAGTATTGTAGAGTCAAATATCTTACAGAAAGGAACTACACCATCTGTGGTACCATTGCCTGTTATCCTTGACCCAGAGGGTCTGATCATATTAACACCTACACCTACACCACCGCCGTGTTTGGCTAGCAGCATCATCTCAAGGTTTTTAGAACCAATCTCAAAAACACTATCACCAACATCGATACCAAAACAACTAATAGGTAAACCTCTGTCAGTACCTGTGTTTGACAAAACAGGAGAGGCTAGGTTTAACCAACCGTTCCATATGTAGTCAAAGAACTTAGAGGCTAGCTCTGGTTTATAAAGCCTACGAGCTACAGCATTAGCTACCCTAGTGTACGCTTGCTTCGGTGTTTCGCCTTGTAAAAGATAACCGCCG
>Ga0099849_1001631_pt1 | contig 10526 bp, 28 predicted proteins | sample CB_VirMetaG_4_FD_78177 | JGI IMG/M metagenome (GOLD analysis project Ga0099849, IMG submission 78177) | Freshwater to marine saline gradient viral communities from Chesapeake Bay - CB_1508_1M Viral MetaG | ecosystem: Environmental > Aquatic > Marine > Coastal | place: USA: Chesapeake Bay... | reverse complement strand
GTCAAACTTTTTTCAAAGTTTTTTTCTAATTCTTTTAAACTAAACATTTTCTTGCCGCGCCAATCTTCATACCAAAAATCTCCGTTGCAATAAAATAAGAAGTTTAAGTTTAATCCGTCAATGTAATCTTTAAGTTCTTGTGTCATACAAACAACAAACCAAAGAAATTAAACCACGTCAAGAATAATTAAAAAAAAATCTCCTACCCAGGAAACTACCCAGGTAGGAGACCAACAACACAATCAACACCAAACTAAGGCAAACAACTACCTATCCAAAAAACTAAAACAATTAAAACAATTAGCTCCATATGTATTATTTATTATTTATTATTTATTTAAAAGAAAAACCTTTTTATTTAAAACAATTATTTTAAACCTAGCGCTTTAATGCGCTAGGTAAGCTATGGGTTTTTTGCAACCTTTAATGAAACAAAGATTGCAGTTATGAGCCGCGCATTGCGCTAAAACTTTTCCGTCTTTACCTTTTACATAGGTTGCAGGACAAACGTAATGACCATCTTGTTCTGCTTTTTCTTTGCTAGTATAAACTGCAGTTCCTGCATCTAATCCATCTACTTTTGGCGCAGGTTGATCAATCTCTAATGCGCTTGGTTTAAGTGATACGTTAGGCAAGCTAGCTAAATCTTTTAGCGCTTCCATTTGACTGTCTCTTACATATTCACGTGTTGGGAACCAAAAACGAATTGTTGGAAAGATTTGGCAAATTTGTTTCCATGCTTTAATATATGCAACGTTAAACAAGTCACCACTATCATGAACACGAAAAAGTTTTGTGTTTATGTTTTTAAGAGTTTTGCGGGAACCATCTTTCTTGTAATACTTTTTAAAGATTGCGCTTGCCATTGCATTAACAAAAGTTTGCCCGTTGTCTTTTCTTAAACTATCCAAAACAAAATCTGCTTTTTTCTGCAATGCATTTTTTGTGTTAGCAAATTGATAAAAACCTTTGCAGGCATAGCAACTTGAACAAATAAGTTTATCTAAATTATCTTTTGCTTTAGCTAAAAGAATTTTAGCTGCAGGACAAAACTTTAAAGCAGGAAGGTTAAAGCCAACGCAAGGCATCTTGCTTGGTTCCGATAATAGTGTTGGTGTATCGCTCATAACCTTACATAACCATAAGATATCAATTGAGTCAAATTTTTTTTTAAAAAATCTTTTCTTTCTTTAAATGAATTAAAATAGGATAACTTTGCTTTTCCTCTTTTTGTATCCTCTTTGCAACTGCAACTGCTTGCGCTTCTGTCTTTGTGTTATCAATTAGTTTGCCTTTAAAGATAACATCTATCCAATTATCAAAATTGTTTCTTGTAATCTGTATCATATATCCTCCTTTTATTTTAATTTAATTATTTATTTCTGTTCTACTTATAGTATAAGGAGAATGTTCTGTCAATCTATTTATTGATTCCTCTAATCCTCTTATTACAATTAGAATATATTCAAAGTTTCCTTGTATTCCCATTGGTTCGCCATTTTTAAGTATTTGAAACGTTTCCATAATTTTTTCCTCCTATTTTACGAATTCTAAATCTTCCTGCATGGTAACAACTTTTGTTACTTGTGCAACTTCAAACTCTTCCCATGGATCAAACCTAAGAATTGCTTCATCTTTAGAAAGCGCTTGAATTTTTGTTGAGTATTCCTTCTCTCCATCTGAATAGATTATAAGGTAAGTGTTGATGTCTTGTAATGTTGTCATACCCTACATAACCACATAAATTAAACTGAGTCAAATAAAAATTGAAGTTTTTTTGATAACGAAGAAAACTTCTAAAACTCCGATGAACTAATCCTCAATCAAACTCCGTACATCTTTTGGTACATATCTACATCCACACCATCTAATCCTCTAGGAATTCTTCTGTCCGCATCTTCCATCAATCCATTTATCATATCCCTAGCATTTTCTGCATCCATTGGTGCTAATTCATTTCTTGATTGAATCAAATTAACTTGTATTCCTTCTTTATTTATTATTACTTCTTCGTTATTTTTTAATCTATATTGTATATATTTAAGTGCTATATCTAAATCTTTCATCTTATTTATTATAACAAGATTATTTGTTTTATTCTATTTAAAACTGCTGAATTATTACTCCTCCATTACTTAATTCTAATACGACAGTTTCATCTCTGAAGAAATCAAGGACTTCGTCATCATCCTCAAATTTTTCGTCTTCCAATAAATGAGAATATTCTGCCTTTAATTCATTTAAATTAGAATACTCTGCAAAGTCGCAACAAATTGAGAGAACATCTAATTCGGAGTCGGGATTAACCTCTTCCAATAATTCAAATAAAGCAACCCTGCCTTCTTCGGAGAAATTACTTTCTCTATCCATTTCTGTGAATGCTCTAACGAAATCCCACTGTGATATTGTTTGGTACATGATAATAATATAGTTGAGTTGTTTTTACCTGTCAAGAACTAATTTGGCAAAAGGTTGTTGTAGTTGAAAATTAAAACCTAATGCTTGCAAGGCATCAGCATCTTCTGAGGTTATAGTTTTACGACCTGTCAATCTTTGGATTGCATCTTTATGCTCGGATACAATATAGAAGTGAGTTGTGCCGTAGTTAGTTTTTTCTTTGTAGAATATTGTTTTGTTCATAATCCTAATAAAGCATATGGTTTAAGTTGTGTCAAATAAATTTTAATTTTTTTTAAAAAGAGAGCCATACGTGGCAGGAGTCGAACCTGCAAGAGGATAGTTAGCTCTGCAAAGCGCACCTCTCTTATCTCCCCTCAATTGCAGTTAAGGTAGAACACGTTGGCATATATTAAAGAACTAATAACAATAAACCATATAGTTAATCATCTGTCAAATAGTTTTTTCTTTTTTTCTAAATATTCTTCCCTGGATATTTTCCCACTAGCTAAAGCCATTTCATAACTTAATCTATTTAATTCAATTTCGATCACTAGCATCTGTCCTTCGTGATCGGGAGAAGGATTTATCATCTCCAATACTCCATATGATTTAAATTCGTTATACCTGTTAATGAGATATTTCAATCTCTCCCTTGGTGATATTTCTTCAATCTTCATACCTATACAAAGGGAGTGAATTCTTATTTTTCCGTATTTATTTTACTTTTTTTTGAATTATTTCTTATTTATTTAATTTATTTATTTCGGGCACAAAAAAACCTCCCCTATTTCTAGGGGAGGCTATCAACTTTACATTAATTTAAACCAACCAATTCATTCCAAACTCTATTCATTAAATTAGCATCATGACCGAGAGTAAGTGAAGTCAACTTATTTTCTGAAGAACTAGAACCATCAGTAGAACGAAATGTCTTACCATGGTTTTGGTATTCAGTAATACCATTCAACAAATCCCATGCAGTTTCTCCTCTGTTACCCATACCCCTAGTAAAGCGATGAAAAACTTCGTCTCTAGTCTTTTCTGCTCTCTTTGTATCTCCCTTGAACAAACGATTGATAACTTGCTTTGCACTAGAATGGTCAACCTTAGTATCTGCTAAAGAATAAATTATATCTTTTGTTTCTGAGAAAGTTGATTTAATGTTGTCAACATTATCATTTACAAAGTTTTGCAACTTATCACCTGCCATTCTTGAATGCTTAATCTTGGTAGATGCTTGGGTATCCATAGTAACCATACCATTTGAACAAACCAATCTCTCGATCATTTTGTTAATGACGTGCTGAATAGAACCATCAAAACTACTCCAAAGATATAAAACCTCATCCATAGTGTCTCCAACTTTAGGATCAACTACGATAGCATTAGTTTTGCGGAGAGATACAAACATTCTACGTCCACCTTTGGTGAACCCTGCTTTATCAAATGTCATGTCTAAACCCTCGCGTAAATCATCTACATAATTAAAAACTTCTCTAGGTTGCATGAAACTATTCTGAGCATAAGATTTATTCACGATAGCAACAGGATTATCGTTGCCATCAAAGATTCCACGATATGTAGGGAATTGTGGGATTCCACGAACTACATAATCTTCTCCTGCTCCGATGGTTTCAAGAACTTCGCTTACTGATTCACAATTTGATACATTATTCATTTTCATTCCTTTTGTTGGTTGATTAATTAACTATACCCTACCTTAATCTATATAATTTATAATGTCAAATTTTATTTTAATTAATTTCTTTCGGGCACTTGATCTCCCCTTAATTCCTCTAATACTTCATCTCGCAGTTCATCCCGCTCAGCTCTCAGTTTCATAATTGAGTTTCCCATTGCTCCCATAACTGCTCCCAATAAATGAGTTAATTTAATTGCAACTTCGTTATCCTCTATCTCATCAACCATTTCTAATATTTTATCTGTGGCGACTCTAATAAAGATTCCTACTTTATCTATTTCATTATTTAGTATATTTTCGGTATGCAGGTCAACTGCATCTTCAAGTTCTTCTAAATATTTAAAAATTTTTTCTTCTTCTTCTTCGTTATTTGATTCAAAGTACATTATAAACTAGATAATTTATCATCTATATTTATAATAGTCTTATTTAGTATAGAAATCAACTTATTTCCTCCCTGCATTTTTTTAGCCTCTACTATTGCTTTAGTTTGAGCTAATCTTTCATCAAGTAAATCATTTATTTGACCTAGTCGAGTTTTATATTCAACAGGTTCGGGATACTCCTCTTGTGGGGGGGTAGGCGGTGTACCCCCCCATGCTGAGAAATTTTGCTCGTTAAATTCGTTGTAATCCATTTTATTTAAAAGATGGTGAAATGTTTTCTGCCCAATCCTCTATTTCCATATCTTCTATGTGAGGAGAATAGTCATTTCGTGCATCCATGCTTGCTATTTCATCAAACATATCTTCTTCTGTATAATCTAAAACATAATCTGCTTCATCGTAACTAGAATCATCATCAACTATATTGTCTAATCCGACTTTATCTAAATATAAATCTATATAATTATCGGGAGCAGGAGCTTTTCCGTTAATATTAGTCCAAGATGCCATTGCTTTGATTGCGGTGATATTATTCATAATGTATTATGGTAATGTGGTTGATAATAAGAATATAACTAAAATTATAAGTAAAAGTTCCATAAGTCAAATTTAAAATGAAAAAACTTTTCTCTCTTCGAGAACCACTGCATCAGCACTGTGGATGGATGCTCCACTTTCTTTCTCATAAAAGAATTCGTTTTCGTATGGGTTATATGTTATTACAGTTCCTTTAACAGTATCTAATATACTATCAAACAATTCACTTAGATATCCTTTGATGAAGGCATGAACATTCTTCCTTTCTTCTTTTATTGTTTTCTGCCTTAATCTCTCATTTACTAAAAATTTACAATTAAATAATTTAAGTGTTTTAGCATGAGCTTTAACTAGACTATCTTGTTGTAAAGACCAACAATCTTGATGTAAGTTGCGGTATACTTTAAATGGTTTATCCCAATTTAGTTTATATCTTGGGTCGTCTTGGTTTCGTAGTATTAATTGCATACAGACAATATTCCATACATAGAACACCCTGTCAAATAAAATTTTAAAAAAAATCCCCCCTCAAAGAGAACAAAAGGGCAAAATCTCAATGAGGAGGGATTGGAGGAGGAAATAGATGTGGGGAGGGATTCCTGTATACCCTCAAGTTTTCGGCGTGAACAGCAGTTCTATGATTACCTACTTCCAACTACGATTAGACTTGGTATTTGTCCTACCTCAGACATTTGTCCATTGGCACTCCACCACAGAGAATCGCATACTTTAACCCGCTCACGACAGGTTAATTCAGTCACCCACAGGAAGGATTATAAGCCCTTCCAAAGTGAATGGAGCAAGTCAGCGCCCGAATACTCAGTTGCCAACTTATTTGCTCCAAATTAAAATGTTAAAGATCAGTTTATTTGATTTAATTGAGTTTTGTTCTCAATAATATATTCCTATATTAGCACACTTATTTTTATTTGTCAATATTTATTTTTGTTTTTTTTAATCCAACTTATATTTATCTCGTTCTGAACAAAATGGACAATCTCCGTGACCAAATTGCGGACATGAATGATCTAATCTATTATTTGAATAATTATGAATACAGAATGATTCTAAACGAAATCCGCATCCACTATTTAATAGTAAAGACAATATAACTATATATTTAATCATATACCAACAATATTAGAATAAATCAAAAATGTCAAGATTGTTTATTATTTTTTTAAATTTTTTTAAATTCGCCTAGATATTATAAAAACTTGTATAAATTATTTAATTCATTTAATCCTACATATTTAGCGAAGTATGCACAAAACTCAGCGACTCGTGCGGGCGTCCATTGTTCTTGGTTCATCACTTGACCAATACCATTATAGTCTTGATTGTACCACATTTCAGTTAATGTTATATTACTTGTCATATTATTTATTATTGTTAAAATCAATATCGACTATATCATCACTAAAATATTTGTCAAGCATCTTTTCTATTTCTTTTTGCCTTTCTTCTATTTCTTCTATAAAGAATAATAATAACTTATTTAATTTATTTTCTTTTTCTTCCCTTTCTTGTTTATTTAATTTATTACTATTTATTTCTTCTGTTATTTTATTTAATAATCTACTTAAACCATCTATAAAAGATATATGCCTATTTAATTCATTATATATTTCTGTCTTTTCAGTTAAACTAAAATCAAAATAATCTAAATCAATGCCATTTCTTATTTCTTTTAATTCTTTTATTAAGTCTTTTGTTTCTTGCTTAAAATCTTTTAAATTTATTCCCATTTTTTTGCTTGACTAAATTATAAATGTGTGTTATAATAGAATTATTTATATATTTAAATCTCGCACTCCCTAAATCAAGCTAAAAATATAAAACATAAACCAATATATTCTTGTATAATCTCTGTAAGATATATTGTATATTCTGTATATATAGTTATTGTTTATTCTTTAATGTTTTCTTTTTATAATTAGAAGGTTCTTGTAATTTACTCTTGAGGTGAGTGAAATCATAGAGGAGATGCTCTTTGGTTTCGTACTTTTTTTCTCTTGGGACAATGGTTTCGTAAACCTTGCCCCCAACCAACTTTCCTGTTTGAATTGCCCAAGATTTGACTTCCTTGAGGGGAACATTAGGAATGTTGTGGGAGTAGCTTGCTTGCCATCTTCCATGACTATCGAATACTGAATATCTCATATATGTTGTAATTACTTATAATTTACTTATAATATATATTGTAATATGTAAAATGTCAAATAGAATTTTTAATTAATTTGCCTAATTCATTCATTTGTAGAATTTGTTTAAACTCTAGCTTTAATGATAACTTATCTCTTGTAGATAGATTATCCCAATTACGCGCATTTTCATTCATTTCTTTTAAAGACTCGACAAACAATTCTTGGCTCAATTCATCCCCTTGTTTAATAAAGGTTAAAACATTTGAAATAATTTCTTCCATATCTTTATCTTGCACTATCTAAATCTGATTGTAAAGAATGAATTAATTTAATAACTTCATCTGCTGACAAGTATTCGCCAATGTCATTATCTCCTAGTGGAATATTGCCGTTAGAGTCCCATAGAAGCACCTCAAAAGTGTTAGAATGTCTTTTTCCATAACAACCCTTGCCTTGAATCATAGAAATAGTTATATCTCCAATTTGATGCTCTGCGCGCCAACGTAGATCGTCTAAATCCTCGATTTTCATTTCTTTTTGTTTAATTTATTTTGTTTGGCTAATTGAATAATAGCTAATTTTCTATCTGCTTCTTGTTGTTGTCCTTTAATAGTATCTTCTAACAAAGAACCATAATCGCGCCATCTTCTTGGCATGACATAAGTTCCATTAAGTACATTGTTTGCTATGTGTGATTTTAGTGCTTTACTCATTTTTCGCAATAATTTTTAAGGTTAATAATTCTGATTTAATAATACTCTAGCAAATGATTTATACCCTGTCAAATAAAAATTTAATTTTCTTTATCTTGTTTTCCGTAATAAGTTGTATTCTTTACTTCTAAAACATTTAATTTATCTTCAAACTCTGCTTTAATAGAATCTGTATCATATACTTTAGTTCCATTATCTGTATAATGATATAATTTAATTGTAATTAAATCATTATCAAGTTCGTCTTGCATGGACTCTTGTAATTTCTGAAAATATGATTCACTCATTTACTGCCCCCATTTATATTATCTAATTTGTTTTGTTTCTCCTGTTCTCGCATTGCATTTACAATTATTGTGTCAAGCATATTGCTAATTGGACTTGTATCTTCAATATATATGTTAAAACATCTATCCGCTAATTGTGCCATTTGTTCCACACATTCATTAAATATATAATTATATCCACCATTTAAGGGAATTTGAAATGTAATTGGTTCTGTTTGATAATTCATAACAACAAATTAACATACAAGATTCTGCACGTCAACACCTTTTTTAATTTTTTCCATTACTTGGTCAAGAAAAACATTTGAATAAGTGTCTCCATTACCCCCTAAGTTCCAACGAGTTACGAGTTCGGGGTCGTTTACGTTGGATTTCCAATCGTAAATAGTTACAATGTCGCCCAAATGATTTTGTAGCACCCACTCACATAATGTTTTATCTCCTTTACCAAATGTAGGCGATCCAAATAAATTAATTAAATTAAAATAACTTGTTTCGATTGTATCTTGATAACGAGTTCCATTTGTTTTATTCCAAACTTCATCTGCTGATAATGTATTTATATTATTCATTTTATGCTTGGCAATATTCGTTTAAGTAAATTCCTTCACTAATTAATTCGTCTTCTGTAACCTCGATATGTTCTTCTGCTTCTGTGCAATATACCCAATATGTTCCTGTGTAAGAGTCATAAGTCATTTTTTCTTCCATGTCGATTTTTCCTTTCTTTATAAACGTGTTTTATTAATATGTACTCAATATAAACGTATTAACTCATACCTGTCAACCATAAATCTTCATTTTCTTCATCAATCATTGTTTCCATTCTCATATTCGTCAATTAAATCTTCTAATTCCCATTCTGTATAGTCTTTGAGCAATTTAATATTCTGAAATGCTCCATCTATATAAGTTGCTCCACCATTTCCATCATTACATATTTCTATGCCTTTAATGTTTGTTTTGCAACGATAAGAACACCAACCATTAATTGTTTTAACATATTTAACTTCTGTTACTTTCATAATGATAAACTAATTAAATTATATGAGATTGTCAAGATTAATGTGTAAAAAAAGATATGATACATACTTTTGGGGATAGTCATTCATGTAATGGTTGGCGTGAGTTGAAGAAAGTTGTCGGACATCATCTTGGGGGAGTATTATGCTATTCTTTCGGCAATGAAAATTTAAAAAGATGTAATATCTCAAATTTTAATATTAAAAATGGGGATAGTGTAGTTTTTTGTTTTGGTGAAATAGATTGTAGATGCCATATAAAAAAACATATAAATAATGAAAATACATATCAACATATTATTGACAATATTGTTTCAAAATATATAAAAGCAATTCAATTAAATATTAAAAAATGTAAAGTTAAATTAAAAAATATATGTATTTATAATGTTGTTCCACCTATCGAAAAACATAATACAAAAGAAAATCGAAAGTATCCATTCTTAGGAAGCGATCAAGAAAGAAAAAGTTACACATTGTATTTTAATAAAAATTTAAAAGATAAATGTAATGAAAATAATTTGATATTTGTTGATGTGTATGATAAGTATGGCGATGATAATGGTTTTTTAAGAAAAGATTTAAGCGATGGTAACGTTCATATTAAGAATGAAAAATATTTAAAAGAGTTTGCATTAAAAAACATTAATTAATTACTTCCATTATAATTCTAAATTTGCAGTTATTGTTATGTCTAGCACTCCATGATTCATTTGACTATCAACATTAAAACCTAAATCAATTAGCTTGTCAACAATAGAATGTCGATGATTCCAAATATCTCTATCCCAATTATAATGGTCGCAAGTAGAAAGAGTACAAGAACCATATTTATTAACAACTTCAATTCGTTTATTAATAAATTGATTTAATTTTTCCTTCAATTCTTTCATGGCATATATAATTGCTCTTTTCTTTTCTTGTTATTAATTTTTTCTACATGAGATTTTATTGCTCTATCCCAACCTACATGATAAATCTTATTAGTTGTATCGTCAATAGTAAAAGCATCAACTTTAACTTTTTTACCATAAAGAGAATGACCTTCTTTAACAATTTCTGCAATATGAAAATAAGGAATTTCATTAACTCTATAATAATTTATTTCATTCATCGTATATATTCTCTTTCTTGTAAGTATTCTTTAAAATTAACTTTAAACTCTGCCAACCAATTAGGGCATTCCTCTGCAATCTCTGCGACTATTTGCCAAGGATCACCTAAATAATTATCAATGTCAACATCATAATAGAATTTTATTTGAGATTCTAAGTCCATGTCTTTTGTCCACTCTTCGTATGTTGGTAATTCTTCCATGTATTTATTTAAGTT
>Ga0099849_1001619_pt1 | contig 10565 bp, 13 predicted proteins | sample CB_VirMetaG_4_FD_78177 | JGI IMG/M metagenome (GOLD analysis project Ga0099849, IMG submission 78177) | Freshwater to marine saline gradient viral communities from Chesapeake Bay - CB_1508_1M Viral MetaG | ecosystem: Environmental > Aquatic > Marine > Coastal | place: USA: Chesapeake Bay... | reverse complement strand
CGCCGTGGAGATCGCCCTGTTCGACGTTATGCTGGCCGCTGGCCTGAACTACACGGGCGCCGGGTCGCATCGTGTGGACCACCTGCCCAGGGTGCCGAAGGACGAGGTCCCCCTGGCCCTGCGCGCCTACCTTACCCGCTACATTCAGACCCACCCCGACAACGCCTGATCCCATGATTCCCGACAACCAACTCGAAGACACTCTCGCCGCCCTTGACAAACTCGTTGACGCTGTGGACATCGCGCGATGCGCTGTGGAGGAGCAGTGGGACTTCGTGCCCCGAGAGCGCGACCTGTGCCTGGACCTCGACATGGACGAGATCGCCGAGGCTACCCGGCTCCTTGATGAAGTGAGGCCCTCATGATCTGCCACCAGCACCGCGGGCTCTACGAGGGCCTGAGCTACGGCGAGACCGTCCGCGTCTACCGTAACCTGCACCGGGACGTCTGGTCGATCCAGGCGCGACGTGAGGGCCGCTGGGTCGTCGTGGCCCACGCCGGCGCGGTGTCCATCACGGACTGCCGCACGCTGGTCTCCGAGGCCGGGCGCCAGCGCGTCCTGGATAAGGGCCGCAAGGTCGTCCACGCGTTCGTTCAGGGGAAGCTTGAGCCCATCTTCACGCCGCCGGGTCCCTTCTGCGAGCGCCTGATCTACAGCCCCTACCGTTCCGGCTCCTTCGAGTGTGCGGGCCAGCCCGTCACCGGAGCCTTCGCCGCCACCTTCGACCTCCTCGGCCGCGCCTGGATCCCGGCGGGCCCCATCTCCTGAGATGACTGACCCTGAAGACGACTACGAGGCCGAGCTACTGGCCCGCCTCGCCTCCCTCGACACCCGCGAGCCCGCCCAGGTGGCGAGCGACTCGTGGTACCTCGCCCTGCCCGGCCCCGACGACCCCCAGCCCTTCTGATCCCGTGACCTCCATCCTCATCGCATTCTTCTACCTGTTCGCCCTGGGCGTCTTCGCCCTGGCACTCATCGACATCGTCCACCGCATCTCCCGCTGATCCCATGCAGTACCTCCCCCTCGCCCTCGTCGTCGTCGGCTCCGCGCTGATCATCGCCGCCCTCATGCACCGCGCCAGCAGCACCCGTCGCGTCGTGCGCGAAGCCACCTCCGTCCGCCCCGAGTCCAGCGCTCCCGACTGGGACCGCGCCGCCTGGCTGATCGCGGGAGCCTTCACGCTGCTGGGCGTGCTTCAGCTGAACACCTACATCGAGCGCCAGCGCGTAATTGCGGATGCCGAGAGCGTGGCCGAGGCGGTGATCCAGATGCAGCTGGACGCGGAGCGCAGGGTCGAGGAGATCCGCGCCCGACTCACGGCCGAGGGTAAGCACCCCAGGAGCCTGGTCCGATGAATCCCTCCCCCGCCGAAGAACGGTTCACCCTTGCATGCGCCGCCCTGCTCGTTACACTGATCGCCATAGGTTTCTTCCTCCCTCCCATCGACACCTACATTCTCTGACCCTGTGACCCCCACCCTGTTCCGATGATCAACACTCACATGACCCCGCCGTCCACGTCCGGCTACTACCTCACGTACCCGTGGCCTGACGCCGACCCGTCCAGCGGTCGCGTCCTGCACTACCGCAAGGAGAGCGGCGAGTGGAGCCGCAACGCAGAGGACGCGGGCGTCTTCTACCCGGTCGCCGCCTGGAAGACCCTGACCGACGAGCCCGAGCCCGTCTTCGAGGATCACTCGTTCGAGATCTTCGGCCGCAAGATCAACGTGCGCGCCACGAGCCGCATCAACGCGGCCCTGAAGCTCGAGAACGCGCTGAACGAACTGCTGGACGCCGAGGGGATTGACTGATGCAGACCACTGACACCACCTGGCTCCCGCCCTGGCACGGAGCCGAGACCATGGACGACGACACGATCGTCCTCGCCCTGACCTTCGCCGAGCCTGGCTCCCCCGCCCTCGGCTGGAAGGTGCTCCCGAAGCGCTACGCCGCCCTGGCGGAGAACGACTGGTACACACACTTCCCCGGCCCGCAGCCCACTGCCGTCAACGGCACCCGCATCACCTTCGCATCATGAAAGACCGCCACCCCTTCGGCGAGCTACTGGCCGCCGCCCGCAAGTCCCGCCAACACTCGCAGCAGGCCTTCGCCCGCACCAGCGGCATCCCGCTCTCCACGATCCAGATGCTGGAGCGCGGCCAGCGCGCGCCCGGCTACGATGTGTTCTGCCGCATCTGCCTGAGCCTGGACGTCCCGGCGGACTGGTTCATCGACGGCACGGGCGACAACTACGTGCGCCGCATCGACGCCGACGAGACGAAACTGGTTGAACCGGGTGAGAATGCGCCCGCCGTCCCCTACAAGTGAGATGCCGATGACTTCGGCATGGGATTACGAGCGGGGCCCTGGGACTGATCCCCCGGGGCCCCCTCACTCCCCCTGACACCCTGCCCCCTGACATCCCATGACCGATCACATCACCGTCGTCTCGCTCCGCGCAGCGCAAGGCCAGCCCGGCACGCGCATGCCGCTGGAAGAGGCGCTGAACACATCCTTCGGATACGATGCCTGCCTGACCTGCTACGACGCGGACACCCGGCAGAACAAGCGCCGAGGTGACCGCAGCGACTGCAGCTGGGTCATCATGGACATCGACCTGAAGGACAACCCGGGCAAGGCCGACGACCGCACCGTCTGGCAGGACGCCCCCGAGGTCGACGAACTCCCGCTGCTCCTGGACGACTGGCGCGCCTGGTACGCCACGCCGAACGGCTACCGCGTCATCTACAAGCTGGACCGCCCGGTCACGCCCGAGGAGCACGAGGGTCTCGTGCAGTGGTTCCAGCAGCAGTACCTGGCCATGGCCCAGGGCGTCGACACCTACGGCTTCGAGGTCGACCGCGCGTGCAGCGACTGGACGCGGCTCTCGTTCACGCCGTTCTGCATGAAGCCGGGCTGGAAGGCCAGCACCGAGGCGCTCACGCCGCTCTCGAAGGGCGCTCAGTTCCAGGAGGCCACCGTGTCCGTGGACGCCATCCCGTTCACCCCCGAGGCCACGATTAAGCCGCGCATCAAGGTGACCGCAGCGACCGCCATGCCGGACCTCCCGGCGCCGAAGCCCGAGCACGTCGTGGCCGTGGGGAAGGCCCTGACCGGGACGAAGATCTCGCTCCTGGGCGGCGGCGGCATGTGGGAGCACCTGGGCCAGGCCATCGCGGACCAGACGGCGCTGAAGCCGGGTGGCCGCGACAACGCAGCTGCCAAGGGCACCGGAGCCCTGGCCAACGCTGGCCGGCGCCTGGGCCTCTCGAAGGAGGAGACCTTCGCCACCGCCGTGGAGCCGTTCCGCCAGTCGGAGCAGCTGCCCCCGATGGAGGCTGGCCTGCTCCTGAAGGCCTGGAACTTCTACGCCGAGTACTGGGAGAACGACGAGGCCGTCGTGGAGCAGGCGCTCCAGGCCCGTGAGGACGAGGCCCGGGAGGGCGTAGAGCAGATGCGCGAGGAGTCGCTGGTCGACAAGTGGAAGGCCCTGAACGACGTCCCGGAGTCCTGGGGCGAGGATCAGATGGCCCGCCGCGCGGTGATGCAGGCCCGGGGCGAGAACAACTGGCTCGTGCTGACGCCGTCGGGCGAGTACCGCTGGACGAGCAAGCTCTCCGGCGTGACCGCCGCGAAGGCCATCGAGCAGCTGCTGCCGCAGGCATTCAAGGGATGGTGCAGCTACACGACCCGCGAGGGCGAGAAGCGCTACCTGCAGCCTGCTGAGATCCACCACCCGAAGGGACCTGCCTGGGTCTCCGCGGCAGCCGTTGGCTACATCTGCACCGGGAAGCGCGCCATGCGCGTCACCCTGCGGAAGGGCCAGGACGCTGAGTGGCTCAAGGCCATCGGCGCGTTCACGCCCGTGCAGCCCCGCCGCAGTGAGTGGATCGAGCGCTACCTGACTGCCGCGTTCGGCAGCGAGGGCCGCACGTCCCTGGAGCACTACCTCAGCCTGTTCCTGGCGGTGCAGACGCACTCGATCCCCGCCCTGGTCATCACTGGCCCGAAGCGCTGCGGCAAGTCCCTGATCTGCCTGGCCCTGGCCGGGATGTTCGAGAACAACGGGCGCCCGGAATCGACCCTGAACCCGTTCGTGAGCATCTCGTCCAAGGGCGACGTGCGCGAGGAGTGGGAGGACAGCCTGGGACGCTCCCCGTTCCAGTGCAACGACGACGCGATCCTGCCGTCAGGCAATCGTGGCATGATGACTCTGCTCGGCGCGGTGCGCCAGCGTACGACCCAGCGCGCTCGGGAGATCAACCCGAAGGGCGGGAAGCGTGTGCAGGTGTACTACTACCCGCGGCTGGCCATCACTAGCAACTTCAGCCAGATGGCCGTCAAGATGCTGCAGGTCGACGGAGCGTCTAGCCGCGCGGCGATCGAGGCCACGATGAGCAGGCTGCTGCCGCTGGCGTCGAGCCACGAGGCTGCGGAGATGCTGGAGGCCGGCCCTGTTCAGGAGCACGGCATGGGCTGGTTCTTCTCGGAGATGCAGTCGCACGTCGCGTGGCTGAACACCGAGGAGCAGCGCCACGCCAAGGCCCAAGCCAACGGGAGCACCTACCAGCCCGCGGGGGCGCGGCAGACGATCCCCACTGACTGGACCGACCTTGAGGCCGCTGGCCGCGAGGAGACGTCTCAGGAGGTCATGCCGCTACTGGCTCAGATCGCCGAGAGCATCATGAGCCTGGCCACCAGGGACGAGCCCTCGTGGACGGACCTGCAGCGGGCCAAGGAACTGACAGGTGCACCCCTGCTGGTCGTCGGCAACAGTGCAGGCAACAAAGTCTACACGACTAAGCAGAACCTGACCCTGCTGGCGAAGCGCGCCGGGATGACCAACAAGTACGAGGTGAAGGACGCCGTCGAAGCGGTGCTGGACCTGGTCTTCTGGGATGTCCGCTCTCGCGTGAAAGGCCAGGTGGTCAACAACACCGGCCGCCTGGTCGGAGACATGCTGGACACTAAGGCGGCACGACTCAACGTGGAGGCCTTCCTGGAGGCTGCCAGCGATGTCTGCCCGCCGCAGGTCCGGAAGACGCTGGAGGACATGAATGTCTACTCCTGAAGCGATTGACAATCTCCCCCAGGCACCTGACGGTGCGCTGACGACGACCTCGACGCAGCACGGCACGTTCAGCATGTGCCCGCGGCGCTGGTGGTTGCAGTATGTGCATCGGGTGAAGGAGACTCGAGTGAAGGCGTTCACCGTCGGCTCCATCTTCCACGCGGCGATGGAGCGTTACCAACTCGCGGGGGAGGACGGCATCGTCCCGACTCCGGAGAAGGTCGCGCAGTGGTCCGACGGTGATGCCTTCGACTCCGCCGGCCCGCTCTGGAACCAGATCCCGGGCAAGCCCGTGCAGATGTTCCCGCCCTGGTTCAACAAGCTCCAGGACCGCGACGGCTCGTGGAGCGAGCTAGGGGATCCGAAGGACACGCTGAACGTGGTGTCCATGGTCAACGGCGTCATCGACCGCGGGCTCGCGCCGCACTTCCCCGAGGAGGGGCGAGTGGTCGAGCGGATGGTGATGGAGCCGCTGGCTGACGGGTCCTACTACCGATCGTTCGTCGACCGAGGCTCGGTCACGGAGGCGCGTGTTGAGGACTTCAAGACGGTGGCCGCACCCAAGTGGGCGCTCAAGCCGAAGGAGCTACAGACGAACCCGCAGCTGCTCACCTACGGCTACTGGATGCTCCGCGAGCGCGAGCGCCAGGGCATGAGCATCCCGGACATCGTCGAGCTGACACACATCGTGGCACCGAAGAACGGGGACGCCCCGTTCCGCCGCACTGTGAAGGTGACGCCCAAGGAGCTAGAGACTTCCTGGGACGGCACTATCGAGAACTCGAAGAAGATGCTGGACCTGCACCACGCAGGACCGCATGATGACTGGCAGTCAGTCGAAGGACCCAAGCCCGGGTCCAACGCCTGCTCGAAGTACGGCCGCGCCGGATGCCCGTTCCAGGGCCTCTGCGAAGGCAAGAAGACGCTGGAGGAGATCAAGAACCCTCCGGCCCCCTCTGACACCCCAACCCTGACTTTTGGATCCATGACCCCGAACCCTGTTCCGCCCCGCCGCAAGCCGGCACTCCGCACCTCCGAGCCCGTCCCCGCGCCGATCCCGGCCAAGGACGACCTCCCGTACCTCCCCTGGGCCCAGGCGGGCTGCCCGTCCTGCGGCGGCACCGGCGTGGACGCCAAGCTGGAACCCTGCGGCGAGTGCGTCGGCCGGGCCCCGAGCCAGCACCAGCCCGTCTCCGGCAGCGCCCAGATCGACGCGGGCCGCGCCACCTTCACCACGATCATGCCGCCCGAGATGGTCCAGGCGTTCTATCCGCCGGCGACCACGGACCCCGGCACGCTCCAGGTCACGGTCATCGGCAATATCACCACGAAACAGTCCTGGGACTTCACCTGGGTGAATGACGACTTCAGCATCCCCGAGGACCCGCAGCCGCTGGACGTCACGCCCTGGGGCCTCAGCGCTCCTGTATTGCCTTCTGCCCCCGAGACGACCGAGGAGCCCCAGCCGGAGCCCGAGGCCGTTGAGGAGGCTCCTGCGGCCCCTGAGCCCGCCCCTGAGCCCGAGCCTGAGACCGAGCCCGCCCCGACCCCTGACCCCGAGCCCGTTACCATGACCGAGACCCCCTCTGACACCCTCCAGGACGCCGTGGCAGCCCGCCAGGGCAAGGCCGGCGGAGGCCGCCCGAAGAAAGGAATGACCCTGGTCGTCGGCGCCGTCAGCTTCGACGGCCTTGGCAAGGTGACCCGCGGCGAGACCCTGGTCGGGGCCGCTATGGACATCGTCGCCAAGGAAGGAGGCGCTGCGTCGTACTACGGCCTGGACCCGTTCCGCCGTCGTGACGCCCTGGCCGCCAAGGCCGAGCAGATCGCAGCTGAGGTCGGGACCGGGGTGCTGCACCTGGCCGCCTCCTCGGTCGAGACCCGCCAGCTCATCGACGAGCTGTCGAGCCGCGCCACGGTCCGTATCCTGGCCTCCTGACATGAAGCACAGACCGATCCCGATCGAGCGAGCGAAGAAGCTCCTGGCTTACGATCCTTCCTCGCCGTCGGGGTTGGTCTGGCGGGTCAATCGTGGCCCTGTTCGGGCCGGCAGCGCGGCAGGCAGCAGCAACTCCGGGGGGTACTACGACGTGCGAGTGGACGGCCAGAGGTACTACACACATCGCCTGGCCTACGCGATCGTCACGGGCATGGACCCGGGCGAGCACGAGATCGACCACATCGACGGCAACCGCTCGAACAACGACGTCCTGAACCTACGCAAGGTGCGCCACAGGGACAATGGCCGCAACCAGCGCAGCCAGCGAGGCACCAGCAAGTACCTCGGCGTCAGCCGGCACAACAACAAGTGGCGGGCTCAGATCACGCTCGACAGGCGCAGGCACCACCTCGGCCTGTTTGACCTTGAAGAAGACGCTGCCCGCGCATACGATGCCGCCGCCAGGGAGATGCACCCCGGCGGCAGATTGAACTTCCCCCTGCCCACTGACCTGAACCAGACCCCCGCTTATGTCGACTGCCACCGAGATCGCAAGGATCCTCTCCCTTCCCGTACAGGGCGCCCCTGACGACGCCTGGGTCCAGCAGGTCAGCCAGCAGATGTGCGCCGCCGAGGCCTGGACCATGCCCGGGTTCCGCGGCCTCTTCGCCGAGCAGGCGTTCGGCCTGGCGACCTACGCCAACACCGGAACCCTTGTAGGCATCATCGGCGCAGGCGGCGGTAAGACCGTCTTGGCGTACGGCTGCGCGGACATCGGATGGAAGCAGTTTGGCCGCCGGAAGATCCTCATGCTCACGACGAACAGCGTGTACGAGCAGTTCGTCCGCCAGGGGCGCGAGGAGGCCCGCAAGATCCTGGGCGTGTCGCTCCCCCTAGTCGACCTCTACGGCGTGTACGGTGCGAAGCACTCCAAGGCCAAGCGACTCTCCATGGTGCGCGAGCACTCGCAGGGCGGTGTGTTCTGTATGCCGTACAGCTTCCTGAGCCAGCGCTGGTCCGAGGAACTCCTCATGGAGATCCAGCCCGACCTGGTCATCGCAGACGAGGCGCACAAGCTCCGGAACATCGAGACCGCTGCCGGCCCGCCGCGCCTGTTCCGGGCGATGCAAGCGTACCAGGACCGCACGAAGGACAGGGCCCACTTCCTGCCGATGTCCGGCACGCTGACTGAGCGCGGCCTATTCGACTGCTGGCGCCTGTTCGCCATGGCGATGGGGGACCACTCCCCGCTGCCGATTCAGAAGGCCGCCGCGGACGAGGTTGGCGAACTAGTCGACGCATCCCCGGACGAGGTGGTCCAGATCACGCAGGTCGGTGGCAGCTTACTATCGTGGGCCGAGAAAAGTGTGCCGGCGGAGAAAGACAAGCCGTACACCCGGGACCAGGTCGGTGTCCGCCGGGCCATGCAGGCTCGCATCGTCAACACGCCCGGCGTCGTCCGGTCGAAGGGCGCCTTGGCTCCCAGCGAACTCATCGTCAAGATCCACGACGGGCAGTTCCGCCCGGACCCGGCGACTGAAGCTCACATGGCGTCGATCGACGTGGGCATCGCTCCGAACGGGGACGAGATCGACTTCGCGTTGCATTCCTTCAAGTGGCGCGTCGAGGTCACAGCCGGCTTCTACAACGACCTTTTTTGGGACGAGAGCAAGTGGGACCCCAGCGCCCTGGAGCGCGCCAAGGAGCACCACGAATTTCGCCAGGAGTTTTACAAGCTCCAGCGAGGTTGGCTCCAGTACAACCGCAGGCCCGGACTTGACTCTCCGTGGCTCCTGCAGGGACACTTCACCCGGTTCAAGAACGGCGAGGAGAAGCTGCAGTGTGACCTCGAGGTCTACCAGGCCTGGAGCGACATGCGCGCCGCGGAGTTCGAGGGCATGCCCGAGCGCAGTAAGCGCCCGGTGTGGTTCTCGGACCACCGACTGCTGAATGTCACCGCCATGGCGATGGATGCGATCCAGCGGAGCCAGTCGGTGCTACTGTGGTGTAAGCACAACGCATTCCGCGAAAGATTGGTGGAATTCCTGACCCACAACGGGCTTCCTGTTGTAGACTGTCCTTCAGGATCGGCGCACCTTCTGCCGAAATACCCTGACAAGCCCAAGAAGCCCACGGTGTACGTTCTCATGCAAAGAGGGTACGCCGAGGGCCTGAACCTCCAGCACGGCTGGATCCAGGGCTTCGCGGAGTGGGCCCGAGGCGCATCGCTCGCCGAGCAGTGCATCGCGCGCCAACACCGCAACAAGCAACCCTCCGACGTGTGCGAGGTCCACACCTTCCACGAGTCGGACTTCGACCGGCAGCTCATGGCTGCTACCATCACCAACAGCGCCTACGCCGTCCAGACCTTCGGGACTCGTCAGCGACTCATGGTCGCCAGCTACGAGCCCCCGCCGAAGATGTACCCCCGCGCCTTCTTGGCGGAACGCATCCCGGACGTCGAGAACCTTTCACCCGAAGCGGAACGTGACCTCCTCCGCAAGTTTTCAGCATGAAACTCCCCGACGACTTCGACATCCAGCGCCTGCGCGACAGCGTGATGCGTGCCGCCAAGCGGAACTACGCCATCACCTGGTCGGACCTGGACGACCGGATGCAGGAGGCCCTCATGGATCTCCTCCGCACGGACCAGCGCCACTTCCGAGGCGAGGAGACTCTTCCGACCCTTCTACACCTCAAGGTCCGCACCGCGATCTACGAGGACACGCGCAAGCGCAAGGGCCGCCGCAAGGCCAAGGCGCAGCAGATCCCCATCGATCCGAACCACTTCGATATCCAGCACAGCGAAGATTCCAAGGAATTTGCCGAGATCGAGGCCGCGGATTCAGCTATGTTCCTCCACGAGGCCATTGAGCAGCTGCCCGATGACCTTCGCCAGATCGTCCGCCTCCGGGCTTTCGATCAACTCCCCTGGCAGGAAGTGTCCGACATCGTCGGCCTTTCAGTCAACAAGTGCCTGAGCCGCTTCTCGCGAGCGAAGGACATTCTCCGACACCATCTCCAGTCTCTAGACAACCTGATCTGAATCATGACCGCTAACATCCCGCAGATGCCCACGACCCCGACCGCCCCGACCGCCCCGACCGCGCCCGTCGCCGCAGCGCCCGCTGCTGCCCCTGGTCCCGCCCCGTTCTCCCTCTCCGGTGCTGATGCCACCGGGGGCCGCATCGAGAACATCGGCAACTTCCACGGCAGCTTCTGGCTCCGCGTCAAGGACTTCAGCCTCCGCAAGAAGCGCAACGGTGTCGAGCACATCGTCGAGGTCCCGGTCGAGATCGTGAACAGCCTCGACCCGACGAGCACTGTCTCCACCGGCGCCACCATGGCGATCATGCTCTGGGAGAAGCTCGACTACTCGCAGATGTTCAAGGACCAGGTCGCCTCGCTCCTGTGCGGCCTGTACGGCGCGGACTCGACGGCGAACAACGACTACGACGCGATGCTCGCTCAGGTCATGTCCGCTGAGAACCCGACCGTGGGCAACTACATCAAGGTCGACGTCATCCACAGCCCGGCTGTGGACAAGACCGGCG
>Ga0099849_1001618_pt1 | contig 10568 bp, 9 predicted proteins | sample CB_VirMetaG_4_FD_78177 | JGI IMG/M metagenome (GOLD analysis project Ga0099849, IMG submission 78177) | Freshwater to marine saline gradient viral communities from Chesapeake Bay - CB_1508_1M Viral MetaG | ecosystem: Environmental > Aquatic > Marine > Coastal | place: USA: Chesapeake Bay... | reverse complement strand
TATTATCTATTGTGTCTGGAGATATAGATGAGATAGTTGGTTTAGTTTCTCCAACTGTTACACTTCCACCTAAAGCAACAGCACTACCATTAATTGTAATACTGTTATTTACTAGTTTATCATTAGCTATTGAACCTGCTAAGTCGGCATTAGAAATTGTAGCATCAACAATTTTAGGACTAGTAACTGAATCAGTTGCTAGTTTACTATTTGATACAATACCGTCTGCTAAATCATCAGCCGTTAAAGCTGTAGCTGCAGGTTGTTTACCGACATATGCCATATTATTTTCCTATTAATTTGATATAGTATCTACAATACTAGTAATTATATCTACTGAAGATGAAGCTGAAGCATATGCTTTAACTGCATCACCAGATTGTAAAACAACTTTTGAACCACCATCAATTAACTCTAAAGAACCACCTGCTGGAATAGGTGCATCTTTAATAATATGATAGTTAGTCGCACTATTCTCCACATAAACAGTAACATCTACTGATGTGCCAGAAGTATTAGTACATCTAATACCTATAATTGCATCATCAGAATCTGCTGCTACCCTTAATGTAGTAGGAGAACCAGAGCTATTTGATATATTTTGTTGTAGAGTTCTTTCGAAATCTTGTGCCATTTTTTTATTATCTCCTTATGTATTATTATATACGTATTGTCAAAATTGTCAACCTTAAAGTGCAATTGCCATAGCAACAGCAAATCCTGGAGTAGCGTAGTTTAAGCCTGTTAATTGACTACCATCTACTGCTGGTAATTGACCAGATCCATCTAATTGTACAATATTATTAGCTCCTGTACCTACATCTAATGTAGCTGCAGTTCCTAATCCTAAAGTAGTTCTTTGAGCTGACGCATCTGCATCATCTAATAATGCTTTACCTGCAGCTGTTAAATCATATGTAGCTGCTGTTCCAGCACCAGTAAATTGAATACCTTTATCTGCAGCAGAAGTTAATCCTGCTAATGCTTGTAATTCAGTATCTAATCTAGCATTGTCTACTGTACCAGATAACTGACTTGCATCAATTGTTTTATTTGTTAAAACTTGTGAACTTGATGAAATATAGTCATCTATTTGAGATACAGTTATTTTCTTTTCTGTACCTGCATCTGATAATGCAAGTAAATCTGTACCATCAACTGTAATAGATGTACCATCTGTTAATGCATCAATGTCTATACCACTAGCTGATTTTGTATCTACATAAGCCTTAATAGACTCAGAAGATGCAACAGTTGTAGCTGAAGCTGTAGCCATAGTATCATCATCTATAAATGATGTACCAGATATTGCACCATTTAAAACTGGGCTAGTTAAAGTTTTATTTGTTAATACATCTGTAGTATCTCTACCAACTAATGTATCTGTAGATGTAGGAAGTGTTAAAGTTCCAGTATTTGTAATTGTAGAAATTTCTGGAGAAGTTAAAACTTTATTTGTTAAAGTTTGAGATGTTGATAAATCAACTGTAGTTCCAGTATCTATTGTTAAAGTTACATCACCTGTTGTACCACCACCAGATAAACCTGTACCAGCAATTACTGAAGTAATATCACCTACAGGTACTGCTGCAACTTGGTTATCAACATATGCTTTAATAGATTGTTGAGTAGCTAATGCTGTATCACTATCAGATGACATTGTATCTTCATCTAATATATCTGTAATAGTTGTAGTAGGAAGAGCTAAACTATCTACAGTAACAACACCATCAAAGTATGCATCTTTAAATTCTAAAGAAGATGTACCTAAATCAATATCATTAGTTGTAACAGGTACAATAGCACCATCTTGAAATCTTAATTGTTCTACAGGAGATCCTGTAACTTCAACAAATAATCCAAATCTATTATTTACACTATCAACTGATAATTTATTATTAGAATCACTATCTGCAATTAAAGGTACAAATGCACCTTCACCTGCACTACCATCATGTGAGTGACCTGTTGTTGCATCAAAAGACGCTAATATAGTATTGAACTCATCATTAGTATGAGCTGCTAATATAGTATCTCCCGATGTATATGTACTTTGTCTTGCCGTATATCCAGCCATTATCTTCTTCCTCCTGGGGTAAATTCAAGTTGAAAACCTTTTATAGAAATTATATCTGCACCTTGGTTATCATCTATTTTTAAAGCTACTGCAAATCCAGATCCTTCTACAGATTGTCTAACCAATGGAATACCTGTTGCGTCATAAATACCAGTTCCATAAAGTGCTGTTCCGTATAAAGATACTCCACCAGCTGCAGTAATATCTATTTTTTGTGGTTGTGGTGTATTAATATCACCATAGTCATACTTAAGTGATAGTTGAGCATTTATATCTCTACCTTCTCCTTCGTAGTTAAGGTTTACCCTTTGCATGTATTTTCTTACACCTGGATCTCCCATAACCATATCTGGAGAACGATATGTAGCTACAATATTTTCAGTAGATCCTGCTCTTGTAATTAAATTACCACTTTCAAATTTATATACATAACCATCATATCCACCATAAATTATTAATTCATCTGCTCCATTATATTCTGAATCTGTGCATGAAGGTTTAAATCCTACAATATCTGCATATTCAAATCCTAAGGATCCAGTATTTGGATTTGTTTTTAGTACAGCTATAATTCCTTTTCCTGCTGCTTCAGTTGCAGCATCTTCTGGATAAAATAATCTGTATTGAGATTTACTTCTAATAACTAATGAACTAATTCTATCAAATTTTATTTCATCAATTCTTGCTTGTATCTGTCTAGATATAGAACCTAGTTCTACGTCACCAATCTTATCTGTACCTGCTACAGTTCTTAATCCATCTGGTGCTAAGAATATAATATCTCCACCTAATTCTTGTATTGACCCACCATCTAAACAACCAATCTGTCTTGTTACAGGTTGTACTACAAAATCTGCTTGTGATGTTCCTGCTAATTTATATATTTTATCTTTACCAAAAATATATAATACATCCCTAAATACTTTTAAACCTACAATTGTAGTGTCTACTTTAAAACTACCAGCACCATTAGGACTTGCAAATCCATTTTCATTAAATGGTTCTGAAAATACTACTTCTTCTGGATTAGAAGTCATGCCTGCAAAAAATACATGATCTTTAAATACTTCTATGTATTTAGGATACTCTGGTGCATTACTTGCATTAAATGTAGTTACAGTGTTAGATGTATCTATACTTAATGCATATTGATCTACAGTTGTACAAATAATTAATTTATCAGTTCCGTTAAAATTAATATTTTTAAAAGTGTAATTAACTGTAGGTGTATTTAATCCTGTTGTAACACTAGTCCATGTACCAGATGTTCCTGCTCTATAAATACTTCCACCTCTACCAGCATATACTTGATTATTAAATATAGCTGACATAACAACCTTTTCATCAGAAGAACTTACTTGTGGTACTATATTATCATTATATTTAGTACTACCATTTATTCTTCTATAACCACCTTCAATATCTGGCTCAAAGTTTTGAAGTTGTAATGCTTCACCAGGGGCCATTGAAAACACATCTTTATTAAGTGTTAAACCTCCTGCACAGCTTACAACAAATGGTGATATTAAATCGGTTGTCGGCATTTAACTACCCCGACATTTTACGTGCTTTTTCTGCCTCGTATAATCTTCGCATTTCCTCTAGTTCAAAAATAGATTTATCTGGAAATACTTCCATAACATTATCTTTTTCAACAGCTTGTTTATATTTATTATAGTCACTTAAACTAAATACACCACCTGCCATTTTCATGTTATTGTTTTTTTGATTAGCTTCTTTTTTAGATTTATAATCTATGTTATCTTCTGTTTGTTTATTTTCATCTCTTTTCATATTAATATCCTATATAAATTGTACGTTAATACTTCCACTTAATACTCTATCATCTCTCATGTAATCTTGAGGTGATGCATAGTCTACTTGTAATAATCTTAATTTTCTTTGATAATCTCTATCAGCTAAAGATGCATGTTGTGGATCAGATCTTAACATGTATGTATAATATTTACATCTATCAATTATCAATGGTGAAAATCTATCTGGTAAATTTATAGTATCAGTTGCAGCAGATAAATCTGTATGTGTAATGTAGTATCCATACTTAATAACATAATCACTTCTTTCTGGAATTGGAGTTAAACCAAAGTATCCATAGTTAGGATTTCTATATACAGATACAGGTTTAGCAAAAGAATCATCACCTGCTCTGTCATCAATAGGTTTTCTTGTTTGTAAAAAAGAATCATAAGTTATAAAGTTTAACTTAGCAGGTACTAAAGTATTATCTCTAACTCTTATATAATCTACTTCTAAATTATCTGTAGTACTATTTGTTACTGTAATATAAGTTGTAGATGCTGTAGCTGTAAATGTACCATCAAAAATATTTCCTTCACCTGTATTTGTTACAGATAAAGATGAACTTAAATTTGTATCATCATCAGCAGATGTTCCAGCTTTAATAGTTAAACTAGATCCAGATGAAGATGTATCTACTAATCTAACATGTAATCTATAACTTCTGTTTTTAACAGTATTAATAGCTTGATAAATACCAGAGTTATTTAATAATACTCTTCCATTACCATTTGATGAATAACTTGGAGAACCACTTAAAGTTGTCCAGTTACTAATATTAGTTTCAAATTCAGAATTAGTTAATAATTCTCCAGAACTAATTACAAAAGAATCCCAATCAACCTTTCGCATATTTGATGGCAATGCATACTCTTGTTGGCCTACTACTGTTTTTTGAGTAGTTTCAGTATATAGAATAGGTAATTCACCAGCCTCATTATAAATATCATGAATAGATTTATTTACAAAATCTTTTACTGCTGTTTGAACTCCTCTACTTGTAGCAAATGTAGCTGAAGTTAATTCAGTTTCATTTAACTCTCTAAGTGTTCTATTTACTAATTGTAAGTATGTTGTTGCCATAGATGTTTAGGATTATTTTATTATTAATTAATCAAGGGGGGATTGCTCCCCCCAAGAATAGTAATTATTACAAAGTAACAACGCCAGAGTATACAGCGTCTGCTCTTAAGATTTTTCTTCCGAACACGTGTAATCCTCTAACGATATCTGCGAATGAATCTGGATCTCTGATCAATTCAGTTTTTGCAATGTGATTAGCAGTTGCAACGCCTGACATATGACCGTATAAGAACGCATATTCACCAGCAGTTGAAGATGAGAAAGTAAAGTTAGCAGCAGCACCTGCAGCACCGTTTACGATCGCATTTGTTGAGTACATTCTGAAACCGAATAAAGGTCTATCTGTGACCATTCCGTTTCTGATTTGTGATGCACCACCATCAGCCATTACTGACTGATCCATGATTTTGCCATCAGCTTTTCTTAACTGTTGGAAAAATTTAGGTGGAGCAACTAACCATCTATTTTCTTCTGGTACATCATTACCATCAAGAACTGCTTTAGCAGCAGATACAATATCAACTAGTGTGTTAGCAGTACTTGTACCAGTTAATGGAGCTGCATCTGTACCAGTTGCAGTCGCATCAGTTGCTGCGTTATCATAAATGTATTTTAATACATTGTAGTCGTAGTTCTTCTTAAGTGAGTAAGCACCTGAAGAAGTTGCAAGAGCTTCAAAGTTAATATGAGATTGTCTTTCTTCAATGTCATCTACTTTGAAAGCAAAGTATGAACCTTGATCAACAGTCAATGTTACTTCATCGTCTGCTAAATCGTCTGTAGTCACAGTCGTACCTCTAGCGTACGATCTGATTGATACAGTTGGTTCTTTTATTATTTTTACAGTATCACCAAAGTTTTCAATTTCTCCAGCATAATCAGTGTTAGTAATATCCTCTACCACTGATGCTCTTCTGAAGAACTTCTGAACCTTTTGGCTAAAAATTTGTGGAGTAAAATTACCTGAAGGTAAGTTTGTATATCCACCAGCTACACCAAATGCCATATTGTTTTCTCCTATATGTTAGTGTTGTTAGTTTAGTTTAAGGTTAACGTTGTTCAATTCTACCTTCTAAACGAGCAAGATCAATTTCCTTTTCATACCTTTCGTATTCGTAAGGTTTTAATTTAGAAATTTCACTTACAGTCCAAACTTTCTTTTTAGGCACTTCAGAATCAGTACTTTTCTTAGTTTTAGAAATTGCTTTAGCAGCTTCATTCTTAATATCCTTTTCTTCTTTCTTAGTTAGCTTACTAATTCCACGATCCATTTTATATAGATCAATAGCTCTAGCAGCTAATTTAGCATTGGAAGTATTTTCATACAACCAACTTTGAATAGTAGGATCTTGTTGTTCAGCCCATTGATGAAAGTCATCTTTTTGTCTTAGATCACTAAAATCTGGGTGAACTTTAAGAAGTTCCACTTCTGCTTTTTCTTTTGCAATTTGTTCCTGTTGCTTTTGCAAAGAACTATATTTTTCTTCTATGTCTTTTGCTCTAGCATCTGCCTTAGTCATAGCGATAGTTTCAACCATCTCATAGACGTCTGGGTATTCCCTCTTCCAAGATTCTAATTCTTCCTTGGATTTAGGCGGTACAAATTGTCTTGTACTTGATTCTAACTGTGACTTTAAAGAAGAAAGTTCTTCCTTATGTTTTTGAATAGTAGAATCATAGTGTCTCTTCAAATCGTCATAACGTTTTTTAAAGACACGATCTTCAGCTGTTGCAGGGCGTTCAGCGATAGGAGTAGCCTTGGTATCTGTAGATTCTGCAGTTTCTTCAGATGTATGGGTGTCCTTCTGTTCGGTTGCTGCGTCTGCCTCTTGTTTTTGTCTCTGCTCTATATGATAGCTTGAAAGTTTACCTGACAAAAATGCTTCGGTCTCTGGGTCAATTTCTCCTCGATCTTTATGATAAGGATTCTCTGCCTTAAGTTCAACTTTCTTTTCTTCATTAGTAGCTTCGACTCTGTCGTTTTCTTCCATTATTTTTACCTATTGGTTGAGTGCCTTATGGATAAGGGTAGCTCGATTCCATAATTTTTGTGGGCTGAAATTAAACTTGCTCAGTATCTATTGATGCGTAATCAATATCCTCTGGCTGTTCCGTTTCAGGTGGCACAGTTTGTTGATCCATCTCTTGACTAGATGAAAGATCAGCTATAAAACTTTCTATAGCTTGAGCTTCATCTGCTCCACCATATCTTTTAGTTGCAAATGTTTTTACAACTGAGACAGGTAGAATTACGTTCTCTTCTGCACTAGTAAATTGATCCACAAGTGGACTAAGTTCTGGTGCTAGTTTTTTAAGAACGTTTGCAACAGATGGAGCTAATATTGTGTCTAGTACAATCTTATCTTCATCTGTTAGAGATTGAATTTTGTTTTGTAAATCTTCAGAAATAGGTGCAGCTACTTCTTCTTTTGGTTGAGGTGCTTGAGCAACTTGTTGAGGTTGAATTCTTTTAGGTTGCATAGCTTCTGGAACTTTCATTCTACTCATATCTGGTGCTTGTGGAGTAAATGGTTTTTTATCTACTAATCCAGTTGTGCTAACTTTATTCCCTGCTTCTATTGCCATTATATATGCCTCTTACCAGTTCGATTTAATTCTTCATATTGTTTATCATTTACAAAGTTACCTATTAACCAACATAAAGGTTCACCTATACCTGCATAGATTCTACCTAATAAATCAAACTTACCTTGATTCATTCTCCATGCAATATCATTTGCTCTATGTTGTGCAATATGTTTCCATACTTTTCTGTATCTAGGATACTTTTGAATATGCTCTACAGTAGGTACTGCCCATGATAAATATCCTTTAACATGTTTTTTACTTAAATTATTAAAAGTAAATTTAACATCTCTTACCCAATCTTGTGTAGATAATTCTTTTGTTCTATGTAATTCAGTACAGATAACTCTAGCATTTGATGAGCCACTATCATTACCACCAGATCCTGGTTGATTCATTCTAGCTCTTTCTCTAGCTGATGATGTTTTAGCTTCTTTTGCTTTTTGATAATCTCTTTGTTGATCTTTCATATTTTGAGTATCATCATAAAACTTATCACCAGGTTTGTATCCTTTTTTCTCAATTGTTTTTTCTCTAGTTGCAATTCTATCTCTACCTGCTTTTTCTAAATCACCAAATGCAGATACTCTATTAAATCCTGCATATAAATCTGTTGTTGGATTACCACCTATTCTACCATCACCTCTATCTGTAAAATATGATTTATCAAATTTTTGTGTAGGTGTTTCTGTAAATGCAGCTTTAGCTAATGACATTATAGGGCCATTTGCTAAAACTTTACCAACACTACTAGCTAATGTTTGTAATCCTGTTTTAACTTTTTTAAGTCCAGTCTGTACTGTTTCTGTTATCGGCTCAGCTTTTTTCTCTGGCTCATATACTCCACTAGCAAAGTCTGCTTCTTTTGCAGTTCTTGTAGCTGATGGCATTGCAGTAGATTCAACTCTACTTATACCTAATTCTGCAGCATTAGATGTCATTGCAGCTTTAGCTGCTGGAGTTGTAGATATATATTCTGGTCTGCTAAATACTCCTTTAGGTGTTACATCAAATGCACCAAAAGGACTACCGATAGTTGTTTTATCTGTAAATATTCCTGGAGCTTTTGCTTTTGCAGGTAATTCTTCTCCAGCTACATCTCTCATAGTAGGTCTTTCAAATGGAGTTGTATCTTTTTTCTGTTCTGTTGTTTCACCTGCTACATCTCTTATAGTTGGTCTTGCTATACCTAAACTAGTTGTAGTTGTATCAACTTGCGGATCAATTTTTTTAGCTTCTTTTTGTAACTGTGCTTGGCTCAACATTTCTGAACCAGTATAATCTATTCTATCTCCACCAGTTGCAGGTTTAAATAATTCTGTAGTTTGTTGTTTTACAACTTCTTCTGTAGCTTTTTTAGTTGCTTCTCCTGTATCTGTTGTACCAGCAGTAGCAGTTGTATAATCTGGTATAGATAATTTTTTAACAGGTGTAAATCCAACCTGTTGAACTGTATATCTTCCAGTAGCAGGATCTTGAACTAATTCAAAAGTCCCACCACCAACTCTATTTACATCAAAAGTTGTTGCCATAAATTATTCCTTATTGCGTTTGTTCGCTTCCTGGAGATTCAGAATTTGACGCACTAAAGCCAGCTTCCCCTGGCATCGGTACATTACCTGTTCCGATGTTGCCACCTCCAGCTCCAGATGTATCTGTTGCCGAAGCTCCTGGAGGAACTTCTCCAGTTGGCCCCATTTGATTTTGTCCTCCAGCAGAGGTAGTATTGTTTTGATTTCCATTTGCCATCCCCATTATTTGTGCATAGATCGCAGCTTTTTCTGGATCATTAATTAATTGATCTGGATCAATATCCAAAGACTTAGCAATTTCTTTTAAACAAGTATGCCATCTTACAAATGGAGCAAGTGCAGGATTAGATGCAGTTTGCATAAATGTAATTAGTCTTTGTGATCTAACTTCTTTTTGCATTAGTGAAGAAGTTCCTTGTGCTTTAACTTCCAGATCACCTTTTATGTTAGGAGAGTCTTCATTGAATTGCATATTCCAATGATACAATGATTCTCCAAGGGGTTTCAATAAGTAGTCATCAATGTTTTTGATAACTGTCTTAATACTTAATGCAGCAGCTCCCATCAACATAGACATACCAGATGCAGTTCTAGTTGTAGATTGTACACCTGTTGCTCCATGTGAATATGATGGAATGCCTGTTGATTCATCTGCTAGTTGTCTGAACTTATCAAACATTTGTAAATTTTCTTGTGCAGTATTTGGAAACTTAAGACCATGTACTGCTTGACCTGTTTGACCACTTTGTCTTCTAAAGATCTTACCAGGAAATACTTTCATATCTTGTCCTGGTACTAGCATTGTTTCATCAACATCGAATACTAAATTACCTGCTAATGCCAAGTTATCAATAGCCATTCTAGCATGACCATTCATAACCATTTGTGAGTCTTCCATATTTTCTGGAATACCTACTCCAAAGAATTGATATGGATTTAATTCATATGGACATACTAAGTATGGAATTCTTTTTGGTGAGAATGGATTCTCTACCATTCTTAAAATTTTATTACCACAAACCCAAGCGTTAATATGTACTACTTCTGAATCAGTGCTACATACAAGACCACATTCTTCAGCAAATTTTTTACTTACTATACCCCAGTATTCTAATACTTCAAATCTGTTTTTATAAATACTTGTAATATTTTCTCTATCATACAGTGCAGATTCAAATCCTCTTGCTTGATAGTTTGGCCCCATTTCTAAACAGTTTTGGATAGCATCTCTATCAAACATAGGTTTATCACCTAGATCTTCTAATTGCTGTTTATTAAATGAATGTCTTTGAATTACATAATCACAATCATTTATGTTAGTAGCATTTGGATCTGGATAAAAATCCCAACATGATACTGCTTCAATAGAAGGAATAGATTTAGTTTTTGAAACTTGAATCTTAGTTACATTACCTTCATCATCTTCTGTAGTATCATAGCTATGATATGTTTTAGCATCTGTAAATGGCCCT
>Ga0099849_1001617_pt1 | contig 10569 bp, 12 predicted proteins | sample CB_VirMetaG_4_FD_78177 | JGI IMG/M metagenome (GOLD analysis project Ga0099849, IMG submission 78177) | Freshwater to marine saline gradient viral communities from Chesapeake Bay - CB_1508_1M Viral MetaG | ecosystem: Environmental > Aquatic > Marine > Coastal | place: USA: Chesapeake Bay... | reverse complement strand
TTTTTATTAAAATTATATGCCATAAGAGTTAATTCTTTCAATGAAATCAGATAAAATCTTTGTTTTTTCCGAAATATTTTTGTCATTAAAGTTATTACTTAATGTGTAAAAAATATCTTTATCGGGTTTATCTGGATATGTTATTTGAATGAAAAGACTGTATTTATTTACATTTTTATCTTTATTATCAATTAATTTTTTAAACACAAATTTTTTTGTGGTTCCATTACTAAACAATTCAGCTACTATTTCATTTTTATTTTTATTTAATAAAAAACTTGTTCTTCCAAATCCAGCAAAATTATCTTGTTTACTTTGAAAAACAATTAGTTCTTGTTTATCAAATGGAATTCCTAAATTTTCATTTAATAAATCGTTGAATGATTTATCTTTTATTTGTTTGAATTTACTTAAAGTATATTCTCCTTCTCCATCTTCATTTAACTTTGTAAAATCTTTGACAGTTGTAGGAGATATAGATTTTGCCATTTGACGAACATTTTTTGATACTTTTTTAGGAGAGACTTTTCCCTTTTGTACTGCTCGTACTAATCTAAATAGCTTTGCTTGTTTTTCACTTGATGCTGGCATATATCAATAAATATATATTTTTTTTATATTTTTTAATTTTTAATTATATTTATATATCAAATACACTAATTGTTTAGTGTTAACGTAAATTTATCTTCTTTGGAGTTCTTCAATAGCTTCATGGGTGTTTACCCAATATAAGACAAAAATCAAGAAAGGATAATATAAATAAAATGAGTGATCTATTAAACGAATGCGTAGCCAATGCAAAAGCTGTACGTGAATCTGCATTAGCCAACGCTAAAACATTCCTTGAAGAAAACTTTGCTTCCAGTGTCAAGGAAATGTTTGCAGAAAAATTAAAGGAAGAAATGAATGGAGTTGAAGAAGAAGCTGATACCTCCAATATTGGAAGTGGAGACAATGTTTCACCTTCTAAAGATGCATGTGACAACACAGTATCCGCTGGTAAACAAGAATTCAATCTTGAAGAAGGTGGAGAAGAAGAAGTTGTCAGTGATGAAAGTGAAGAAATTACAAGTGATGACTTGGATGAAATTCTCGCTGAATTACAATCCGACACTGAAGAAGTCTCCGAAGAAGTATCTGAGGAAGTATCTGAGGAAGTATCTGAAGGAGAAAAATTAAATTTCTCTGGACTTGAAGAATCTGATATTTCAGAAGACGATTCAGAAGAAATTAATCTAGATGAACTTCTCGCTGAACTTGAAAGTGAAGAAGGGGCAAGTGAAGAACCTTCTTTGGATCAAGCTTTAGACTTGGATCAAACACCAGTTCCTTCTCCAGAACCTTCTCCTGAATCAGAACAAGGTTCTGTACCTTCTCCTATGGATGAAGAAAATGTTACTGCTGAAGAAATGGCAGAAGCACTTATTACAATCAATGAAGAAAATGAAGAGTTAAAGGAAAAAATGGGAGAATACGAAAAAACCATTAAGTATTTGAAAGGTGTAATGAATGAAACTAACCTTTTAAATGCTAAATTGCTTTACACTAACAAGTTGTTCAAAGGAAGTCTTTCCGAAGGACAAAAACTTAAAGTGATTAACACTTTTGACCTCGCGAAGAATATTCGTGAAGTTAAATTAGCATATACAGTTTTAGCCGAATCATTTAATGCCGGTGGATCAGTTGTCAATAAGAAAAAGAATACAACTGCGCAAACTATCACCGAAGGTTTGGCAAGCAAACCAGTAACAAGTACAAAGCCTGAAGCTGCAATCGTTGCACCTGAAGCTTCTGAACTTGCTTCAAGACTCCAAAAACTCGCTGGAATCACGAAGTAATTATAGTTTGCGAGTAAAAAAATAAAAATAGAAAGTAAATAAGGAAAAATATATGAGTGATATTAAATCATTATTGACAAGCAATGATAATCCACAGGCTCGTTTGATGAAAGAGACCCGTGGATTGCAAAACAAGTGGGAAAAGACTGGTCTTCTCGAAGGCTGTGAAGGTATCGAAAAGGCACACATGTCCATCCTCTTGGAAAACCAAGCACAACAACTCTTGACTGAAGCTTCCAGTACTGGTACTTCAGCAAACAGTGAACAATGGGCTGGAGTTGCTCTCCCACTCGTTCGCCGTGTCTTCGCAGAAATCGCTGCCAAGGAATTCGTTAGTGTTCAACCAATGAATCTTCCTTCCGGTCTCGTTTTCTACTTGGACTTCAAGTATGGTAGTAACAGTGCTCTCGGACATGCATCCGGAGATAGTTTGTTCGGTGGTAATCTTAAGAAAGCCGGTTCTACAGATGCTGCTGTAAAAGGTCTTTACGGACAAGGCGCTTATGCTTACACTGAAAAAACTGGCTCCCTAACAGCTGGTGTCCTCTCAGCAGACACCGGATCATGGTCAGATGTTCAATTTGAGCCAACTCTCAGTGCAAGTGCAGCTGCAAATCAAGTTTGGGAATATACCTATAACATTGATGAAAACACCAATAACATTGATTTGACAGCAGTTCGTTCATTTGAACTTTCTGGTATAAGTGTATTAAAAACCTACACCAAGGCAATTAATACAGGTAGTTTGGCCAATCCTTACTATCAAATTAAGTTCTATGGAACTGGAGCTGCTGCAGTTACAACAAGTCAAACCTTGTTCTTCACATATCAACCAACAGATCAAGCTCGCGGTGATTTTGAAGCAGGTAAAACAACTGGTGGATCTGCTGATGCTGCTATTGATACAGACATCGCAATTCCTGAAGTCAACTTGGTTCTCAACAGTGAACCTATCGTTGCCAAAACACGTAAGTTGAAAGCAGTCTGGACCCCAGAACTCGCTCAAGACTTGAATGCTTACCACAGTATTGATGCTGAAGCTGAGTTGACCGCTCTCTTGAGTGAATATGTCAGTATGGAAATCGATCTCGAAATTCTTGACATGGTTAACAATGCTGTAACTGGTACTGCAACTGAAGCTTGGAGTGCTGAAATTGGTGTTGAATTTTCCAAGAGTGTAGATGCTACAACTGGTGTTGCTACATTCACACGTAATGGAAACACTTCACCAAATCGTACAGCCTACGTCAAGAGTACATGGTTCCAAACCCTTGGTAACAAGATCCAAAAGGTCAGTAACACAATTCAAAAATTGACCCTCCGTGGTGGTGCAAACTGGTTGGTAGTTTCCCCAGATGTTGCAACCATCCTTGAGTCCATTCCTGGATATGTTGTTAACACCGATGGAGATCAAGCCAAGTTTGCTATGGGTGTAAGTCGCGTTGGTAGCTTCGCAAGTCGCTTCCAAGTCTATAAGAATCCTTATATGACCGACAACGCAGTACTCATTGGTTTCCGTGGAAATAACTTCCTCGAAACTGGTGCTGTATACGCTCCTTACATTCCTCTTATCCAAACACCATTGGTATACGACCCAACTAACTTCACACCACGTAGAGGTGTAATGACCCGCTACGCTAAGAAGGTAGTTCGCCCAGAATTCTTCGGCAAAGTAGTCGTTGGTGATCTTGATCAGATCTAATTTTAATTAGATAAGATAAATTCAACCCCAAGCAGAAATGCTTGGGGTTTTTTGTTATTTATTATTATGATTAAAAGTGGAATATATAAAATAACAAATTTAAAAAACAAAAAAATTTATATAGGATCATCTAAAGATATAGAATTGAGATGGAAAGATCATAAAAAACATTTAAATGGGGGATATCACGTTAATAAAAAATTACAAAATGCTTGGAATTTTTACGGTGAAAAAGAGTTTGAATTTACAGTATTGGAAGAAAATATAAAAATAGATAAATTACTTGATAGAGAACAATTTTATTTAGATAAATTTAAACCTTATCTTAGAGATATTGGATACAATATTGGTTTAAAATCTAGCGGAGGAGACAATTTCACCAATAATCCGAATAAAAACAATATACGTAAAAAAATGGTTATTATTAATAGCACTGGACATATGTTTGGAAGAAAACATAGTAACAAATCCAAGCAAATTCAAAAAAATAAAGCTATTGGGAGATTTACGTTAAAATGGTTTATAGAAAAGTATGGAAAATGTGAAGGTGAACTAAAATACAGAAGTCGTAATAAAAAACTATCTAATCGTAATATAAACTATACACATGATAATAAACTCACTGGTAAAAAAAGAGGACCGATGAGTGAATCGATGAAAAAAAGAATTAGTGAGCAAAAACAAAAATTTGCTTTACGTAAGAATGAGTTTATTGAGGATTTGAAAAGTAATAATTATACAATAGTAGAATTAAGTAAAAAATATGACATATCTACGACATCTGTAAAATTATACAAGCGAAAAATTTATTCAAAGAATTGATGTATATTATTTACTGTAATTTCTGTTACTTCTTCTTTGAAGTTTGTATTTTTTGGATAAGGTAAGATTTTATGTTTTAGTGATCGTCTTAATTTTTTATTTTCAGTTTTATTACTTATAAATTTTATATAGCGATGTTTTCCGCTTTCTTTTTTTCTCCAAAAAGTTTTTCCTATTCTTTCTTTTAATTTATCTACGTTATGAGTTTTCCATCTAGCAAAAACGCTTCTACTATGTATCCAGTTATAATTTGGTGGTCCATCTAAACTTACACTATAATTTGGTCCATGTCCTACTTCTATGCAACTATCTCCCTGATACCAAAATCCCGTAGCTTGATATATTGTTCCTTTATGACCGGCTTCATTGTCTGCATAACTCAATACACATTTTATATTTGGATATTCTTTATTTAGCAATTTAAAACTTTGAGCTATACAATAACTTTCTATATTTTTCCCGTGACCATCTTCTATCCATAGACGAGTTAATTCAAATACGTTATTATTTTGTAATAAAGGGGTGATACTTTTGCTAGCACTTCTTCCTACTGCATTACCATACACTATGACACCTATTAGTTTATAATCATCTTTTAAAAACAAGTTAGAGTTATCATTTGTATATATTCCATATGATACTGAGCAAGAAGTCCATTTATGAGTATAATGGTATTTTTCAATAAGGTTTCTTGCGATTCTTTTATTGATATCTTTTACTATAATTGATTGGGGGTCACAATATACCATAATACTATTAAAACAATAATATTATAGGTTTATTTAAATGTCGAGTTTATTTACTGCAGTATTCACATTTTTTTGAAGATGAAGTATCTGAAGATTTTTCTGTAGCATATTTTACGCCCATTATAGTTCCTAGAATACTAAAGCTATTTGTTAATAATATTCCTATAATATTAGACCAAGCGTTGCGTATTACATCATTTTCCAAATCTTTTATTACTACGTAAGAGAATAGCAATGTTGTAGTTACTCCTATACCTATTACTATCCAGAGTGAACTTTTTACGATTGCGCCGATTAATTCGTATTGAGTTTTTTTTTGGAGTATATCCAGATCATTTTCAGCTCTAAGTTTTGCTTTTTCCGCATTATTTTTTAATTTTTCTGTTTCTGTTAATGCGGTTTTTAATTCTTCATTAATTTTCTCGTTTTTTTCTTTCCATTTTACTAGTTCTTCGTTTTGTTTTTGAACTGTTTTTGTTACTTCCAGTCGTTTTTTTCTCGATTCTTTATCTTTTTCTATTGCTGCGGAGATGTATTCATGAAATTCATTATCGCCGGAAGTATCTATTAATTTTAGTATATTACCTTCTAAGGTTATACTGTTATTTTTATGGATTTCTATTAGAGATTTTTTTGAATCTTCGGATAATTTTATCATGTTTATTTGTAAATTTTGAATTTATTTTTTCTCGTCAAATAACCTTCAAAATCTTTTTTGAACTCTTCCAATCTTGGTTCTATTTCATCTGTTTTTATGATCCAAAATTGAGCTCCGGCTTTCATTGCTCTGGCTTGTTCTTCTGCATCATCGCTTGATGATATTATACCTATTACTACTCCGTCTCCGTATTCAAAATTAATTTTTCTTATTAATTCTATTCCATCGAATGAAGAGCCAATTATATTAAGGTCTACAAATATACAGTCTGGTTTTTTTAAGTTATTTAAGACTAATTCTCTAAAATATTTTTCTGCTTCATCAGCGCTGTTTAAACTTTTCAACGACACTGCTATATCTAATAGGTTACAAGCATCTTCAAATACGAGATGAAATAAATTTTCGTCATCTATAAGCAATATTGAGTCTATCATATTATTATTATTATTTTTGTTCCGATTTCATTTTTTTCACATGTAACTTTAAAACCGTGTTCTTTTAATATTTCCATACATATATTCAATCCAAGTCCGCTTCCGGATTCCTTTTGGTTTTCTTTTCGTTTGTATGGTTTACTTAATTCTTCAAATTCTTCTTTTGTCATTCCTCTGCCGTTATCTTGAATAATAATGTTGTTATTTTCTCTATATAATTTGATAAATTTAGTATCGTTGTCATTGTATTTTAATCCATTGCGAATTAAATTGTCTATTGCGGTACAAAATAGAGAATTATTAACATCTAATCTTCCCAATTCTTCTATAATTACTTGTTGATTATATGAAGTATTTTTCAAAAAATTGGTTATAATTTCTTTTAAGTCGTGGTTTTCTTTTGATAATTTTGAATTTGGTTTAACTAAATTTGTAAATTCATATACTCCTTTATAAACTTTCTGTGTATGTTCCAAACCATCTTTCAACATTTTTAAAGGACTTGATAGTTTATATTTTTCTATAACTTCTCCATTTAGTCTTCTTTGAATGGAACTAATACCTCTGGGTATGTATGTATTTATACCGCTATGCATATCATGTCTAAGTATTTTGGCAGCATGTTCTAGATAAGTGTTCTTTTTTGTTATTTCTTCATTGGCCTTGATTAAATCAGTAACATCTTGTCTTAAAGAAATAAAGCCGGTAAATTTGTCGTTTTTATCAAACATTGCTTGTATCCAACTTTTTACCCAATATAAATCTCCGTTTTTGGATTTATTTGTTACCGTGCTATACCATATTTTTCTTTTCTTTAATGTAACATAATACATTTCCTCCCAGAATTTTTTTGGATGTATTCCGGAATTAACTATTTTGTGGTCTTGATTAAGTATTTCAGAAATGTCATATCCAGAAACTTTACAAAATTTGTCATTTGCATAAGTAATTCTTCCAAATTTATCTGTTTTAGATATTAAAGAAGTTTCTAAAAGTAAAGATTCACTATAATACAACTGAGTCTTCATTTTTTCTATTTTTTCAGAATCTAAATCATCAGTATCTTCCGAAGAAAATATGTTTAATATCTCTTTAAAATCTTTTTTATTAATCCATTCTGAGTCCATCTGTTATAAATATAAAAAGTTATTTTAAATACACAAACATAATATTTATTGATATGAATAAACATACATTTTTATTTTTGTTATCTGCATTTATATTAGTAGGTTGTAAAACTCCGAATGTAGATAAAATTAACAAGACCCGTGATTTTATGAGTGATACTCGTAATGAGTTAGCAGACAATACTGATAAAAAGATGGAGCAAATTGCTACACTCGCTACAGGCACAGAATATAGTCTTAGTCAAATTACAAATCCACCAGTTGAAGTCAAAACCGCGATGGATTTTAACACGCGTATTTTAAGTATAACGGGAAATCCAAATATTGATGAAATTAATAAAATGAGACAAATAACTGATTTGTTAAATTCGGAGATTCAGAAGGAAAGAGAAAAAGGTGATAAGGAATTATCAGAAAGAGATAGACAAATTGTTTTATTGCAATTAAGACAAGGTGAAATTGAAAATAAATATGATGTTCAAATAAAAGGACTGGAAAAACAAGCTACAGAAATTGCTAAAAAAGCAGATAAATTACAAGCTACTGTAGATGAAGTTAATAGTTGGTTTGGTTTGGGAGGAGTAATATATGGATTAAAACGATTCTTTACAACTGCATTAACAGGAATAGTTATATTCGGAATTTGTTTCTTAGGATTAAGATTTTTTGCTGCAACAAATCCTATTGCCGGAGCAGCATTTTCTATAATAGAACATTTTGCCGCATTCTTTGTTAAATTAATTAAAGGAATTGCTCCAAAAGCTGTTGAGTTTAGTAATCATGTAGAATTATCAAAATTCACTCCTTATAAAAATACATTGGACAGTATGGTAGACACATTAGAAAGTTTAAAAACTATTCAAAAATCTAGAGGTAACAACATATCTTTAGATGAAGTATTTCAAGAGCTTGATAAGAATTTAAATAATAGTGAGAAAATTCTTGTTAATGAATTGAAAAGTCAAAACAAATATGGTGCTTAAAATTAAATAAAATATTTATATAATATGATTAAACTATCTGATTTATTTGACCGTGAAGGGTTATGTGGAATGAAACTTACAAGTAATGTTTCTATCAGTGAAAACTTAAAATATCATTTGGAAAAAGAAGTATCTTTAAGTGAGAATGTATTTAGAACTTATAGCGATTCTTATTTTGATTTAATAAATGAAGTTCGTTCATTATATTTTGAAAATAAAATTGAATTATGTGATCCTGATGCTGAATTAGTAGAAAGTGATTTAGGTAAAAAAGCTATTTTTGAAGATAGAGAGGTTTATTTGGACGCTCCTATTGAAGAAGAGGAAGATTTAATAATGGAGGCTAAATACAGAGGTAGAAAAGTAAGTTTAAACAAGCCTTTTAGAACACCAGGCGGACCCAAAAAATATGCTGTATATGTTAAAAATAAAAGAGGAAATATTATTAAAGTTACATTTGGAGACCCAGGCTTAAAAGTAAAAGGGTCTAGTGCTGCTAGAAGAAAAAGTTTCGCAGCTAGACACAAGTGTAGTCAAAAGAAAGACAGAACTAAGGCAGGTTATTGGAGTTGTAGAAGTCATCGAATAAAAAGTTTGGGAAATAAAGGTAAAGGAAGATACTGGTAAGTTATGGGGCCATATAAAGAAAATAAATTAGAAGATAATGAATATATTAGAGAATTTGACTCTAATCTATCTCAAGAAGAATTGGAATGGCATTTAGATAAAGAAGATAGAATCGTTGAATCAATAAAAAATGACAATTGGCAATTTCAAATGGATAATGAATTACCAATTGTTTTAACTCGTACATTTGTTCCTAAAGAAACTTACCACAGATTGATAAAAGGTAATGGTAATTTGTTGGTAAAAATAACTAAATTAAAACAAACTTAATATATTTATAGAATATGAAATTAATTGATATTTTATCCGAATTAAAATTAGAAGAACTGGGATTGCCTGCAAGTTCAGTAATGAGTTTAAATCAGTTTGTAAAAGATGATATGAATGAAGCTGATGAATTTGGTTTGGGCGCTAACATTTCAGATTTACCTCCAGAAGAATTGCAATCATATTTGAAACGACAAGCTGGAGAGCCACAGGTTTATAAAACAGGACCAATGGCTGGTCAACCAAAATTAGGTAAACGAGGTGAACCTTTATACAAAACTACTCCTGAGCCAACTGACAAGTATAAATACCCATATGTTCATCCATCTTATGCTAGAGAAATTCAAATCGTAGATGGAGAAAATCGCAAATACGATTTAAACAAATTAAAAAGTTTAATTACAGCTAGACCATCTTATATTTTGAAGCAGAATGAAAAAATCACTCACAGTGGTGGAGAAAGTACGCAATATTTCAATATAGGATTGCCAGCATTACAAGGTTTAGCTTATGATGAAAAAAACAATAAATTTGTAATTGTAAATACATGTCCAGGAGCAGGTGCTTGTAAAGTTTATTGTTATGCTAAAAAGGGTGGTTATGTCCAATGGAAAGACGCATCTTTATCTCAAACAAAACTGTTAAATTTTCTTCTCAATGATCCAGAAGGATTTAAAAACATGTTAAGTTTAGAAATTTCATCAGCCAAATCAAAATTTGCTAAAAAAGGTGCTAAAGTAGCAATAAGATGGCATGATGCTGGAGACTTTTTCAGTCCTGACTATATGAATTTAGCTTATAGTATTGCTAGAAAATTTCCAGATGTAGATTTTTATGCTTATACTAAAATGGCAGATGTTGCAAAGGGAGAAAAACCCAACAATTTCAAGATGAATTTCAGTTTTGGAGCTAAACCAGAGCAAGAAAGACAGATTGATATTCAAAATATAAAACATTCCACTGTCGTTCCAAAACAAATGTTCACTGACTTAATGATGAAAGATTCGGATGATAAGTATATAAGAGATGAAAAAGGTAGAATGCAGTTTAAATCACCTGAAGCTGAAAGTGAATTGAAAAGAAAACTTGCATCAAAATATGGAATGCCAACTGATAGTGTTATCACATATGATGAAATGAAAAACATGCCAGTTGGAAATGAAAAATATTACAATGTTATTGTTAGACCAGGCGATGGAGATGAAAGTGCTAACAGAGCTGATGTTCTTGGAACTTGGCTGTTAATACACTAATTTATTAAAATCTATAGTAATCTTATTTACTTTAGATATTTATAATTAATGAGTAATAATCTGGATCAAGATCGCGTACGATGGCCTGGAAGCGGAAGTATTGTAGATT
>Ga0099849_1001612_pt1 | contig 10581 bp, 14 predicted proteins | sample CB_VirMetaG_4_FD_78177 | JGI IMG/M metagenome (GOLD analysis project Ga0099849, IMG submission 78177) | Freshwater to marine saline gradient viral communities from Chesapeake Bay - CB_1508_1M Viral MetaG | ecosystem: Environmental > Aquatic > Marine > Coastal | place: USA: Chesapeake Bay... | reverse complement strand
TAAACAATGTATTACACACTAAGTTTCACATATGCTGGGTATTCGCACTTCTGGGCGTATCAATAGCGATATGTATATACATACTAGCAGGATTACTTTAGGAAATTTTTGCTTTTTTCGGCGGATCGCGTTGCTCTACACTGGTGCCCTCGGAGGTGTTATTCGAAGTTAGCCATCACCAATGCGTATCTAACACCTTCCACTATGTAGTTTACTCCGTGCTTTACTCTAGGCTTATTCAAGTCTCCACTCTGTGGCATTTGAATAGCAGTACCCACACTTTGTTCAACCACTTCACCTTCGATTGTGAATTCGCCTCCCACATAATCATCATTCAGTGGAATCACAATTAGGTCTTTGGCATAACTGTTTGTGCCGGGTACCCAATAGTTGCTGATAGTTTGCCATTGCCCGTCACGATGTTCTGTGCAAAATCCTCCCACACTATACTTCATCACTTTGCTTCTGTACACAGGTAAGCCGTCCCATTCTCGAAATGTTTGATGTTCGTATGGTTGATGTGCCTGCATTATTCTACGTTTGGGTGATGTCTCACTCACAGTCTTTTCCACTGAACGAAAGTCCAGTTCTTCTTTAGTCATAAATTGATGTTGTTCCTGTGTGTCTGCTTTTAGTATATCAAACTCAAATTTCTGGTGATTGATACCTGCTTCTGCCTGAGCGATGATTTCTGCACATTGTTCGGGAGTGAGTGCGTTTGGTACTATGGTGTATGACTTGCTCATACTGTTATTTATTAAGTTATCGATTTACCAAGTTTTTAACACGGTCATAGATGCCAATCACAAAGTCATTGAACTTTGGCTTTTCCCATTGACGTTCGTGAGCATAATACAAAAACATTTTGGTCAACACTTCCAAACTGGCGATACTGGCTCCAGCAGTAACACTACCAGTTATTAACCAACTGAGCAAAAAGGTATCTAAACTTGCCAGTATTCTCCAAGTACAAGTTTTACACAAACTGATAACGTGGGCACGTTTTACATAATTAGCCATACTGCTCCCAGGGTAAGCACAACACCTTTACTGAATGCAATCCACATCAGTGTGTACTCGTCCCAATCAAATTCATTCATTATAAATCCTATAAAACGTCTGTGTGCTATGCCTGTATTTCTCAATAATTCTTTCATAGAAACTCCTGGTTTTGTTAATCTATACAATTATTTAAAGGTTTTTGCCACAAATATTGGTTGACAAAGACTCAGAATACCAGTATAATAAAACTATGTTTAATGCAATAGAAAAAATTTTAACTGGACTTGCAACTATGGTTGCAGGTTTATTTGTGGGCGGAGCATACTTTTTATACTACCTTTGGATGATCTTTTGTTTGGGATTATTCATATTTCTAATTACAGTATAGAGAATATGACAGGTTATATATTATTTGTGGCAGTATTTGTATGGATAGTATCCTATGTGAGACTGCCTAAATGGACCTTCCCACTGGTTAATGTGGTGCAACGAAGTAATTTTGCTACTCTTAACAGTATATTTGTTATTGTGGTTTATATAATGTTTATGTTGGCAAACGGATGATAGAGTTTATGCAAACATTATTTGTGAGTTCTCTGTTTTTAACAATAACACGTTTTGGTGTTAGGGACGGATTTTATCGTGATTAACAGATTAATTGAATGGTTTGATATCTGCAAAGTACATTGGAAAGAAATATTTGCATTGAGTTTTGCTCTTCACTTTGTGATTGATATCTTTATATTTTGGTTAGGTGTTGTTGTGGGGAAGATGTTGTGATAGATATACTACAAGAGATAACAGATTGGGGCAAGTACCCAGTTGCCAACGGAGTATATCATATCAATAGTGCAGGGCATTTGGTTCAGCACAACGATACTGTATTTAAAACTCCAATAAAACAATTCAGCAAAGCAAGACGCAAGTTTACCAAGATAGGCGAACGTCCTGAAACGTTTGATAGTGACGTTATCACTGTGCAAGGCAGTAACGGAAAAACATACACTATCCAAGATGGCAAATGTAGTTGCCCAGGTTACACTTATAGAGGAAACTGTAAACACATAGCCGCTTGACATCGTTAGATAAATACTGTAATGCGACTGCACACGATATTATTAGAATACGATACTAAGATAACTGCTCAAAAGCAAGGCCCTGCTCTCACAGCCAGATGGTTGGAAGATAGTTCTGCTAAAAGAGAAGTCGATGGTCACTCGGCACAAACACCCGAAGACATTTTAGAATTTTTAGAATACGCAGATCCCACAAAAAATAAACAGTATATGCTGTGGATAATCAAACAGTACATAGCAAAAAACTTTATGTATGAAGACATCGAAGGACTCAAAACAGAAATAGAACTGTATCACACTATGAAGCCTAGACTTCCTGTTGAACAAAGAGACATTGGAAGGTTCGACTTGGGCAAGTTCAGAGAAATGATGATGAGTTACGAAGGTGCAGGTGGAGACTTTGAACTGACAGGCGAAGTTAGTGAAGAAGATGTAGACATTTTGGTTAACAGTCCTCAAGGTGTATTAGCAAGAGCAAAAACTGAAAAAGGTGCTTGTGAAATGGGCAAAGGCACCAAATGGTGTACAGCCGGTACTGATGGCAGTAACTATGCAGATGATTATATACAGGGTTCAGAACCGTTAGAACAACCATACGGAGATGGCTTGTTTATATATTGGGAGTACCCAGGCAAAAAGAAATATCAGTTACACTTTGGAACCGAAGACTACGATGGAGATGCTCAATGGGGCGACCAGCAGTTGCCTCGTATAACAGTAATGGACGCACAGGATCAAACTGTGTTCACTAAAGATGCAGATTGGTTAATTCGTAGACAAAACAATCCAGTGTTAAGTGGATTGATAACAGCAATGCGAAATTATTACAACAAAGAACTGAAAATGGTAGATATGTTCGATGAGGGGTACGATGAAGATACAGCATACTATGACGGCGATAGTCCTTACGATACATTCTTCGATAGTTGGCGTAAACTGTTTGGCTTAGGCAGTAATGCAAACATAGAAAAACTAATAATGGATAAATTGCCTCACGTTACCAAAATGGATGTAGAGGCAAGAAAAACTGCAAACTATTATCGAGGACTTCAACACGAATTGTTAGATGTTAATAGATTTAAATTCGGATTAGGTTATGTGAGCAACATTAGAGGAGCACGTTGGCCTCAAATGGAAAAATTAATGATATCAGATTTCAACAAAATAGGAAAAATATTATCCGCTGATGAAGAACTATTCAAAAAATTCTTCTCTAGTCTAAACAAAAATTTTGTGAATTTTCGAGATGACTTGGATTTTAGAGTGCAACAAGGTATGCTCAGTAAAACAGTAAAGGATGCTTTTGATAAGAATTTCTTGGACAAGTTCACAAATCCATTAATATTAACAAGCGAAGATGACGGAATAATAAATGCTGTAAATGTATTGTGGGGAGAAGAGTTTTTTGCCCCTCAATTGAACAAACAAAATAACAAAGGGTTTGGAGTGGATATTAAAAGTATCCCCAAACTGCCACCTGTACCATTACAACAAGCACCCGCAATAGAATTATTCAAACACATTGAATTAAAACCATTGAATACTGGGTTTACTATATCATACCAAAGTGTGCTTACCAGCAAAGGAATCTTTAACAGAGAGCCAAATCTTTTTGACAGAATGAGGCACAGCATAAGTGTCTTATATGAAATGACATTAAATCTATCGCGTGATTTACCTGGTGTGTCTTTTTATGATGATGTAAAAAATGCGAGTTCTTTACCAAGCGAATTAGAACAGTTAGGCACAAAGAATAGTCCATTGCTGAGTGATTTAAAAAAGCAATTAGAATCAATAGGACTTGATAAGGACCAAGTACACAATTTTGTAAGTACTCCAGCAGGCGGCTATGGTAGAACTTGGGCCTGGGGAAAATTAGATCCCTCACTGATTTTTCAAAACTTATTTGGTTCAAGAATGACATTGGATATGGAGTCTATGTCACCTGAACAATATCAACAGGTCAAAGCAGTATATGAAATATTAAATCCTTATATGTATAAGTTGGATGATAAGTTCTTTGACATAGTAGTAAGCAATTTGAAATCATCGCCATTGGGCCAATTAAAAAATCCCATACTGGATCAAATGTATAAGGAAATACTAGACCTTAAAAATCATCGAGGCTCGTTGTTCAGCATATTTAATACTGCTGTGGTTAGATGTAGGGTTGCAGGAGAACTGTTTGCCAATCGAGCAGGACAACCAGTACAGTTTAATGACAAAGGAGATGTTATTAGTGGACAAGTAACCGATACAGGCAACTATAAATCTATGGATTATATAAGAAGACAGATAATACGCAAACAACCAGGGTACGCAGACTTAAAACTGATTGCACCTGACCTCAACGATCCTCAAACCAAAAAGATATATCAGCAAGTGAGTGCAGAAGCGTCTAAACTGAGTTTTGCTCAAGCAGAAAATTATAAATTTGACAAAGAAAGAACCCAAGCAGACATTGAAAGGTTTGAAAAGATATATAAAAGTTTTAAACCTATCAGCACTACTGCAAACGATTTAAGAGGAGAATAAATACAGTTATGCGACTATTCGAACTAACAGATCCTAACGCAAAGTATTTTGAATACCTCGACAGTCTTGATCCCAAAGAACATAAATTTATAAAAGTAAAAAGTGCAGACTTGTTACGTCAACGTTTTCAGCAGTTAAGCGAATTAGAAGCAATCAGAATCGCCAGCAAGTGGATTTTAACTCTTGCTCCCAGTGGCGTAGCAGTACCAGAAGACATATCTACATTTTCTCTTTCACAGTATGGTCAAGTAGCGGCAAGTGTTTACAACAAAGCCAAGCCTGAAGATAAGTTAGATATGTTAGCAAGATTTTACAGGGGCAACCCTCCCCAAGGCGTAGATGCCAAACTTGTCAATGCAGAAATTTCCAGTCTAAAGTTTATAACACAACGAGGAAGTAAAGAAGAGGAAGATGCTGTGGAAAATCTTATACACGACATTGACAATATATATGAATTATAAGCAATCAATTTTACAACACCTAATCAATAAAACCATACATCAAACAGATCCAGTTGGCAGTTGTGCCACGTTTGCAAATGAAGAAAAAGTTGTATTCACAGCATTTAATATACCATCAACGACTACAGCAGTTACAGATTGGGATAATCATTGCGAACTACAAGTAGTTGAATATATGTCTGTATATAACAAGCCAATTGATTTATATATCACACTTTCTCCTTGTAATCGCTGTGGAGAAAAACTATTAGAACGTTATGCCGATACAGGATTTATTAATGCTATCTATACAACAAATATTGAATTAATTAAACGTAAAGATATGTCTGCACTCGACATACAATATCTAAACGTAAACACAGAAGCATATATTAAACGATTAGAAGACGAAGTTATGTGGCAGTTTTTACAAGTCGCCAGTTAATAAACGACACTAATAAATCCCAAGGTAAATACTGGTATGAAGATATTTCTTTTTGGCGATAGTTTTGGTGCGGACTTTTCAGTTAAAACAAATCAAACACACGGTTGGGTTCACCAATTGGCAAAGTTTCACGAAGTACATAATGTTTGTACAGCAGGTGCAAGCCAATATAGAATTTGTAATCAACTAAGACAAGTAAACATTAACGATTATGATTTGGCAATAATGTGTGCTACTAGTCCAACAAGAATATTTACACCTAACCACGTGTTACACAAACACGATCCATTACATCACAGTTGCGATTTAATTGTTGCAGATTTAGAAGATGCAATTTTTAATAGAGGTATCAAAGACCCTAGTGTAACTAGTGCCTATGACTTTTACAAATATCACGTAGATATTGATGCATTGGAGTTTGAATACCAGTTAAAAATAGATTGGTGTGTACAACAATGCAAAGACATTCCTCTTATTGTAACGTCTTACACAGACCTCACAGCCTATAACTTTCCTAATTATGTGAAAGGCAATGATTTGTTAGAAAGTAATCCAGGCAATAACAATTGGCTAGACACACGTGGCAATATTATAATGACAAAAAGAATCATAGATGCAATTACTGAACTTACATAAGCAATACAACTATCCTATACAATTAAATAGCGATGGGTACAGAGCACCCGAATGGCAAGATGTTAAATGGAATGATAGTATATTACTGTTCGGCACAAGTCAAACATTTGGTGTAGGTTGTGACTATGAAGACACTATAGGCTATATGCTAGAACAAAAGTTAGGAGTGCCAGTAATTAATTTAAGTCAGCCAGCAATTAGTAATTGGTTTCACATACACAATGCAGAAACTATACTAAAAGAAAAAGTTCAACCCATACAAGTAATAGCAACGTGGAGTCCTAGTTCTAGATTTGATATGTTTACTGAAAAAGGAGTTATGAGATTTGGCAGTTGGATATTACCTGAAAGTGCTAAAGATGGATTAGAAAGAGTACCAGAGCCAATCAAAGAAACATCACACCCAGCATTTGGGCCTCAGTTCTACACATACTGGAATTACAGTGATTCGAATGTAAAGACATACAACAGATGGTCTAAAAAATTATTCAACAGTTTGTGGGATTGTACTGTAACTGATTTTGCATATGGCGATTATGACACAGAGTTGTTTGAATCAAACAAGTTACCAGACGTTAAAAACTTCTTAGATAAATCCAGTGATGGAATACACGGTGGTGCAAAAACAAATAAATACATTGCAGATTTAATTTTAGAAAAACTATGATACTAACAAACATTGCAGATATGGCTTTCCCTTGTATATCGGGTTTCTATGGGTTAGACAGTGCCGCAAACTTTCTAAGAGAATTAACACTACAACCAGACGATTGGTATTATAGAAATAAAGAAGTAAATTATACACTTAACAGTCAAGGATACAGAGCACCCGAATGGCAAGATATTGACTGGAGCAATAGTATTGTGTTTATGGGAGGCAGTCAGATATTTGGAGTAGGCAATGATGACAGCGACACTATTCCTAATATGGTTACTATACTAACAGGCACCCCTACAGTCAATTTAAGTCTAGTCGGAGTTGGTATGCAGTTTCATAGACAGAATACTAAAATGCTTATTGACAACAACATAAAACCTAAGAAAGTATTTTTAATTGCAACACCTAAATATAGATTTACTTGGATGAAAGAGAAGGCTCCTGGAGAATTAAGTTTTGAAAACTTTGGCAGTTGGCTATTAAGTAATGACAAACAAGATCCTACATACAGCAGTAGAGAACCAAAAACAACTTATGCTAAATTAAGAAAAGCAATGTTTACATATTGGGCAGATTGGGACCATAATATAGATTGGGAATACAAACACGTTGTGGATCATATTAAACTGATGTGGGAGAAAGCAGGAGTACCAGTAGAACTGTTTGCTGAAAATTCTGAAGATTGCGAGTTGCTAGGAGTTAAAGATTATGACCTAGAAGGCTATATGAAAGTAAAAGGAGCAAGGGCAAGAGATAACAGTCACGGCGACAGAAATTTTAACAGGCGTGTAGCAGAAACATTTAAGGAGTTTGTGTAATGGCATTTGTAGTAGGAAGTCCTTGTGTAGGTTGTAAAGATACAGCCTGTGTTACTGTTTGTCCTGTAGATTGTTTTTACGAAGGACCAGATATGCTTTACATCGATCCAGATGAATGTATTGACTGTGCTTTGTGTGAACCCGAATGTCCAACTGATGCCATATGGGCAGACGACGAATTACCTGCAGAAGAAATTCCGTTTATAGAAATAAATGCCAAAGGTGCAGAGAAATATCGAGATGCTGTTATAGTTGACCAAAAAGAACCTATGGCAGAAAAGAGTCCTTACTCAGTATCAGAAGCAATTAAAGTAGTTCACATAGAATGAATATATTTTATTTGCCTCCTACAAACACATCGAACACAAATTATATTCTGGTATCAATGCCAAAAAATATGTATAGCACTATTCAGGCATTGTGTGAACAAATCGATGGGAGCAAAGCATTACGTGATTTACCTGATCCTATACATTGGTTAGACATAGACCAAATTGGATCAGAGATTGCACAACGCCAACACAGCAAATATTGGATAAAAGAAAATACTAAAATATTAATATTTTATCTAGATCCATTTAAACGTTTTTGTAAAGGTCTAACAGAACACATATGGCAACAATCAAAAATAATTTTTGGTAACCCTTCAAAAATATTAGAATATGCAACTTTATATACCGGAATAGTATCACAAGCAAATGATGAATTATGTGGTATTATTCCCTATAATGAATCTGGAGGTCCCAGCCACTATGCACCTTGGATACACTATATTGAAAAGTTATATGCAACTGCTATAAAAAGTACCTCACCTAACCTGGGTATACAACTTGTAGAAATAAATGATAATAATCATTTACAACAAGTAAACTGGTTTAAAAATAGGTTTACACTAAACGGAGAAATAGCCGTTAGTGCAAATTTATCATCTGAAGCCAAGAAACATTGTTTTAATCGTATATGCAATCATATAGAAACCAGTCCTAGATTAAACAGATCAATCAGAAATGCTTTAGATATTGAGTACAAAGCAATCGATAATTTATCCAAAATATCACTTATTTAAGTATGCTTTAACTAGTTATAACTAGTTTTAACACCATATTCTACAGCCAAGAATCCGTATTATTCTGTACTATTCAGTTAAATATTATTGCAATCTAATTTTAGATTGTAAAATCATATAGGAGATTAATATATGGATAATGTAATGAAAATGGTCGGCGACTTTGTCGGTGGCTTACATCACATCTTTGTCGGTCTATTAGGCCTTGGAATCGTAGCAGGTTTACTGTTCGGTGACGTGGCGATGATTGGCGGAGTTGTAGACAACATCACAGCATTAGTATCAAGTTTAGGTAATAACGGATTAGTTGGACTAATCGTTGCTATTATCGTAATTCATTTGTTGGGAGTAGACGACAAAAAGAAATAACTTAGATAATCATATATCTCAATATTTTGTAAGGGAAATATTATAGATATCGCACTAGGGAGGCTTTACCAAGTCTCCCTTTTACACAGCAACAACAATAATAATAATAGGAGAAATTTATGTTAAATTTTAACAAGGTTTTGGCAACAGTATTACTTTTAACTTCAACATCAGTATATGCAGGTTTCCAAGCCGGAGCAGACAGTGACTACATTTTTAGAGGTGTATCACAAACCGATGGCGGTGTATCTGCTTGGGCAGGCTATCAACACCAGTTTGGTGACAGTGGCTTTATGGCAGGTGCCTGGGTTGGTCAAGTTGACTTTGCAGATGGATCAGATTTAGAAACTGATTTGTATGCCGCTTGGACTAACGGTGACTGGTTGGTTGGATATATCGACTACGGTTATAATGGTGACGCAGACTTAGACGGCAGTGAGTTCTTTATCAATAAAGAAGTTATGGGCGTTTCAGTTGATTACTATTTAGGTCAAGATGACTACACAGACTATTTAGAACTAGGATACTCTTTAATGGGATTCGACGTTTCTTATGGTATGTGGGATGAAGTTGGTGACAACCTTAAACTTTCTAAGTCATTTGATTTACCAATGGGTATATCAGGAGAAGTAAGTTTTGTTAGTTTTACTGCTGACGATAACTCTACACTTGAAGACGAAGACAGTTTTGTCTTTGGCGTAAGCAAGAACTTCTAAAAAAGTAGATGAATGATAAGGCGGGGTCGTAAGGCCCTGTCTTTGTCTAGACACTAAATAATTGTATGAAAATTTACACATCAGGATGTAGTTTTACTCACAGCACAAACAGTTGGGCACATTGTGATGATGTAAGAAACTTAGCAACAGACCACAACAACTATCTTCAAGATGTAAGATTTGAAGAAGAGAATAGTTACTATCCAGACAGACCAGCAACAGCAGAACAGTTTAGTAAGTTAGGCAAAAAAATTCCAAATGCAAAATACAAAAATCTCAGCAGTGGAGGTAGCAGTCCTGCATTCCAAGTAGAAAAATTTATACACTTTGTACAAACAGAAGGCAAGCCAGACGTTTGTCTTTTTCAAGTAAGTGGACTAACTAGAAAAGTTTGTGTGTTGCATAATCAACTTGCCGAACTAGAAGAAATTAAAAACCAAGCAGAAGTAATTGGCAACAAAACATATATACATATTGGAATGTACCTCAACATAAAACACTTTTATGAAAATATTTCCTCTAAAGAAATTAAAGGAGCAATGTTTAATTCAGTAAAAGATTTTTTAAAACTTACGCCTAAAGAAGTTATCGATGAAAACTTGACAGCATTAAAACGATTAGTTATATTTTGTAAAGAGAATAATATTAAATTAGGAATGTTCGAAGGTTGGACAGAAGGCGATAATGGCGAAGGAGCAGATTGGGAACTTTCAGACTTTGCAAAAGAAACTAGAAAAGAAATACAGCAAAACTATATTACATTAGAAAGTATTATGGGATATGCTAAACGTAATTTACCACAGAATCAATGGCACGACTT
>Ga0099849_1001609_pt1 | contig 10601 bp, 16 predicted proteins | sample CB_VirMetaG_4_FD_78177 | JGI IMG/M metagenome (GOLD analysis project Ga0099849, IMG submission 78177) | Freshwater to marine saline gradient viral communities from Chesapeake Bay - CB_1508_1M Viral MetaG | ecosystem: Environmental > Aquatic > Marine > Coastal | place: USA: Chesapeake Bay... | reverse complement strand
TCTGTGCTATAATGATTTCCTAGAGTAAAGTCTACTGCGTTTCTTGCTTCAGCGTCCCATTGTTCTCTTGCGTCTCTCCAACGCCTAAACAATTCTTTGGTAATCTGAGTCTTTGATTTGTTTTCGTCGTAATTAGCCATAAACTCCCATTTTACTTTTTAGTCTAAAAATAAACATTTTTATTTACCTTTGTCAAGTAAAAAATTAGATTTTTTGACCAGTAACCCAGTTTATGACTCTTTTTGCCTTACTTTCTTCTATTTTAGTTATTCTGTCTTCTAGTTTATCTGCGTCGATTGCAGAACTTTTAGGAGGCTTTGCCGTCGTAACAGCATACCAAAGTCCATCAAGAAGGTCGTCGTTTCTACCTTTTGGAAATTCAAACATCTCATCTACTAAAGGAGAGTGTTCTTTCTTGATAAACATTTTTCTTCGATTGACAATAGGACAAAGCAGTGCTTCTAACCTGTCTTCTTTTTTGATACCATGAGGAGGTCTTACTCCCTGTGATAAACCAGGAGCTAGTTTTCTATCTTTACCTGCCAACTGATTTACATAATCTTTTACCAATCCTTGAGCACCAACCTTTTCAACATTAACTCTTCTAACAGGGTGATACTTCTTTGCATATTCAACAATTGTTTTAGGCATATCATATAAAGCAGAATGTTCTCTGTAAAAATCAACAACATATACATTTCTATCTTTATCTATTGCAATAACCACAATTACTTGATAATCACTTCTCGCATTTGCTTCATAAGCTAAGTCAACACCTATATATACATTTACTGGAATAGCAGATTCATCTATTATCATATAGTTAAATCCATTTCTTTCAACAAGATTTCCTTGGTAATAGTTCAATCTATCGATATGGAACTTAGCACTTTCTAAGTCTCTAGCTTCGTTTTGATATTCTTGTGCAAACTTATGTACTAGTCCCATCTCAGTAAACCTTTGTTTTATGTCCATCAACTTTTCTTTTGTAAAGTAACTAGACCACAAAGGTATATCATCTACTATAGCTTTTTTATAAAGCACGTTCCAGGCTGATTTCCTGTTCTCTTTCTCTGCCTGCATATATCCATCGTACACTCCCTGTAGGAATGAATCGTAATGGACTATCGTACCAATAAGCCATATTGACCCTTCGTTTTCTTTGGAGTTTTCCAAAGCGGGTTCTACCGTTGACATTACCCATTCTTTAATCTCTCTTCTTCTTTCTGGTGTTTTCGTATTTAACTCTGACTCAAAGTCGTCAAGTATGATATTAGTATATCTCAATCCTAGTTGTGACCTACCTCTTAATCTCTGAGATGTACCTTTTGCAATAATTCTATCTCCTCTAGCAGTAGTAAATTCTTTTTCTGTCCACTTACTACCTTTTAAATCTCCAAAGTAGTATTGTAATGCTGGATTTAAATCAATATGATTTTGAATATATTTGATATGGTCAATAGCCTGAGATTGTTCTTCAGAAACCCAAGCTATAAATTGTTTTTTTTCTGGAGGTGCAAAATATAATTGATACAACAAAGCTGTCTTAGCAAGTGTTGATTTTGCATGACCTCTAGGTAATATAATACAAACTCTTTTATCATCTCCTAATAATATGTCACTTAGCTCATACTGATAAGGGGCTGGAGTTGACTTCATAAAGTCTTCTGGTAAAAACATTTGACCAAAAGTAACAATATCCTTTCTTGCCAACTCTAACGCTTGTTCTTTCTGAGAAAGGTCAGGTGGTATGATATTAAAATTATCTGGTTTCTTGGTATTCTTTTTCATATACTCTATCCATCATTACCAATGTTTTAGGTGAAAGCCAATCGCCATCAGGAATTTCTGTAAACATACTTGAGTTTTGCCATAACAAAGGACCAGCAACGTATACCCAACATTTTTCTTTTTTTCCAGTATCGTCAAGTATTACATTTACAGTAGTTCTAATATATAATCCATCTTTGGTAGACTCATACATATCATACATATTTAGCTCTTCTTTAGTTACCTTTATTACCTCAACTACCGCACCTTTTCCTTTTTCATTTTTAATTAAGGCTGGAAAATGTTTGTGTCCAGGAAATACTAAGCTAAATCCTTCGACTTTGCCAGTATCTTCAAATCCTCTTCTTAATGTACCATAAACTGCTAGTCTCATGAATGACCTACCTCTCTAGGTATACCTACATCTGTAATACCAAAAGATGTATTATATACTGTTAAACAGTTAAAGCATTTTATATGTGTAGTATCTTTTTTTTCTTTACTCCACAAAAACACTCCTGTTTTCTTTAATCTATAATGACAGATAAGACAACGTTTATTTTTGGTTATCTCTTTTAACTTCCGCCAGTTTCGTGTGTTTGGATTCTTGAATTGCATTTAATTGCTCCTGTGAAAAACCTTGGAATAATGTTAAAGTCTCTGTAGTCTTTTCTGTATCCATCATTCCAGATATTTTCATTAATGTTGTTATTGCTGTTATTTTATCTCTATCAGATGAGCCACCTTTATCTATAATGTTTCTCATTTCCTCTAATAGGTAGTTAGGAGTAATATCAGCTTCACTCAAGTATTTATCTATTTCTTCTCTAATCAATTTTTTTACCCTATCAGTTTTTAATAATAATTTTGCTTGTGATTTTGCATAGTTTTTATTTTTACTAGGAAATGCTTTCATATAAGCTTCGACCACATCATCTCCTTTGGCAACGTATTTACCGAACAAAAATTCTTTATCTGTTGGGTTTTTTCTGTTTTTCTTTCTAACAGAAGGAGATTCTCCAGCAGTTGAAAATGTATGCATATTTGTTTTCATATCACCTTCAATAACTACTTTAGGACTACAAACATAAGAACCCATTATTGTTCTTATAAAGCTAGTTCCATTCTTTCTGTCACTTTTTTTCAAAACGCCTAGGTGTAACACTTCACATACTTGACCATCATCGGTCAATATCCATTCACCTTTGTTTGAGTGTCTCCAATCTGTTACCAATGGTAATGTTGGGTATTTATCTCTAAATTCATCAACACTCTCAAAAAGATAGTGTGTTACACCTTTTACAACACGTTGCTTCATAATTTAACTATTTTTCTTCTTTTTTGTCAAGTTCGTCTATAACAAATCGAATATAGTTATTAGCAAGGAACCTAATCTCATTAGACTGTTGGTCTAGTCTCATAAGTTGACCAGCAAGCTCATTTGCTCTATTGTACTGAGCCTTAGCTTCTTCTGATAGTTCTGAGTATAAAAACTCAATTTCCTTACCATCGTTCATTATTTTCAACTTTTCTTCTTTTTTAGCCATCTTATCTCCTTATAAAGGTCTCACCATAGGTGGTGCGTGTTCTTCTAACTTTCTATGTAACAACTCTAATATTTCTACATCTGCAACATTATGGTCGTATACATACTTTAAGGACTTCTTATCGCCCCATCTTGCCTTTTGCCAGTATTCTGGTTTAATTCTAGTTTTACCATCAATACCAAAAAACTCAGTAGCTGCTTGTAATGATGAGCGATGTAACTTTAATTTAGACCTTACCACATAATATAAGTCTTTGTGTGACTTTTTCCTATATGGAGGAAAATATGTTCCATGATACAAAGCTCTTGTTCTAATAAAAGGAATATCAAATCTAGTACCATAATATGTAAATATTACGTCATATTTGTTCATTTCTTCTACTAAAAGCTCTACTATTCTAGCATCGGACTTTTCGGACATTAACTCTTCTCTAGTAATACAAGCACCAGCAACTTTCTTTTCTCCTCTTCCTTTAATACACCAAGAAAGCATTACATCGATATTTGCACTAAAACCAGTAGATTCTATGTCTAGATAGCCTATAGTTAGCTCATGTCCAGTTTTATACCTTTTAGGCTTTCTAAATCCTAAAGATTCTATTTTTCTAGTAACTGATTTATATGTTCTGTTATATCCAGCTATTCGTATTTCTTGATATAGTTCGAAGGCAGATTTATTTGTTTTTTCATACTGATGTAAAATTACTATTTCTTCATCTGTCCACAATTTAGCTTTCGCCATTATTTGCCCCATTTGTTTTGTTTGACTATCATTGCCATTACCGCATAAACTGCAATATCCATAAAAGCATCATCTATTGGTTCATTCTTTGCTTTCATATCGTGATTAGTTGACAAGTTGATTAGTCTGTTTATCTTATCATTAAGCCTTACAATAATACCAAATAAGGCTGTATTGACTTCTTTTTCGTTTTTTAAACTGGTACCCATAGCAATATTGCCAGGACCATAATCAAACTGTTTTTTACAAAATGTTAGGTACATTTCATTTAAAAGAGCTTGAAATTCTTTTTCTGTAGAAGGGTAGTTATCTTTTATATATGATACTACGTCTTCTGCTGTGCTAGTTTTTTGGTTCATCTGGAAAATCCTCCGCATCTTTTACATTTTCTAATTCACGTATTAACTTGCCCCAGGCGATATTTTGCAATCTATCCATTTCTTGTTGCAATTTTTGTACTAATTCGTAATCACCTTGTTTTTTTGCTTCAATTATTTTTTTAGTGATTTTTTCCACAAATAATCTCCTACACCTAATTGAAATAATCCATTACTAATAGCTTCGATAGTTCTTTCATCGTGTTCTAAGCCAGTATTATAATGAATAGCATGCAATACTTCATGAACCAATGTTTCAAGTTTTCTTGATTCTTCAATATTTGCATTTATTAGTATAATATTATCTTTTACAAGATGTCTACCATACAATTCTTTATCATTATCTTCATGTTCTAGTGGTAATTCTACTATCTTATAATCATGACCACCAATATTTAATCTCATTTGTTTTTCTTTAACCATTTTACTCCCTACAATTTGTTTGTGTATGCAACTTAGGTATAAAATGCTACACAAGTCAAGTAAAAAAGATAAAAATCGTAAAAAAATCGCACGACGTCCCAATGTTCTAGATTCTAATGCTCTTGAAATCGCTACAAATCAAAAAAAGTAAACAAAATAAAAAAAGACCTTGACCCAAACAAAGGAAATCCAGTAACTTTAACAGTCCGAAGGACGAAAAAAAACACTAATGCTCGTTGCTCTGATGATATAAAGAGTATTCAATCTATTTCCTACATAATGCTCGGTGTTCTAGAGAGGGTCCTTACGCAAAATTTTTTCTCAAAATTTTTCTAGTCGTCGTTTTTTGCATTCTTAGGGATTCTACGCCCAAAATTACAAAACCGTTGAGTTTTCCACAATATTTTCCACATATCCACATACCAGTATCAAAAAATTGCCCTAGTTTGTGTGTTTCTTTTTTTCGCGATGGGGTGTCGGGTCTTTTTCCTATTGAAAATTGGGTTTTTTGGTTGAATTTTTGGATTTTGGAACTAATGTTAATTTTGCTTAAAAATTATAAAGTTTTGACCAAATACAAGAAAAAATAAATTTTTTTTTGCTTGTTTTGTCGTCGAGAAACTAATTTTTTTTCATATTTTTAAAAAAAAAGTTTGCAAGTCTCGATTATTTACCATAATCTTAGGGGTATTATTATTTGACAATTTGGAACTATCGGACACACGCGGTGAGAGTCTCGTCTTGCATAACGCGTAATATGGTGCCGAGTTCAAGGCTTACAATCTTTTTCTATATGTTGCAAAGATTTGGCGGTTATCTCAGGAGAGATATTTAATTTATAACGCCAATGTATAGTAAAGGAGAATACTAAAATGAGTAAATCAGTTAGTAATTCAGAAGTAGTAAAAAGAGAGAAAAAGCAAGGTGTTGTAACTCGAGAAGTTTATGATAGAGCGATGAGTTCTTATCAAAACTTGGCGAAGCAAGGAATCATAACAAGAGACCAAGCGCAACAACTTATTGACGCGTATGCCTCAGACCATAGGGTCAAAGGTACACGAGGAGAAAGTAATCTTGCAATTCTCTTAGAAATGCCTTCGGTTGCTTCAATGATGCAACAGGCAACCGCACTTCTTGTTAAGGTCAATGCACAACTTGCAAAAGACAAGACGAGAATGCAAAAGGTAACCAAAGCAAATCAACCAAAAATGGTTGGGTTGCCACAGGTTGGCTTAAAGGTCGAAATTACCAATGCAATAGAGGTAACAGACAAGGCATAGTTACTACTTACTATGCATAATCGAGCGGGGCGGTAGCAATACCGCCTCCTCGGAAGGGAGTATATCAATGAAATATACTGACATCTTAAAAAGAAAAGTGAGAGCAAAGAAGCGTGAGATTAAAAATTACGCTCCTCCAACCTCAGAAAGTGTCAAACCTGAGCCTTCGGTTAGGCTTACAAAGAAATGGCGAGATGAAGCACGCCAAGAATTCTTTGATAAGTATGGCAATTGGATTGACTAAACGAGTAGATGGCGCCCTATTATACCTCGGGGCGCCTTACTCTTAACAAAAAAAGGAGATGAATATGTTATATTCACCTAATAAACACTCAATTAGGGCGGAGTGGAAAGACATCGGAGTCCTAACACTAACAGATATCATAGCAAAAGAATATGGAACTCAACGAGTTGAATATATCTTAGGCTTAGATATCAGAACTAACGAAGGAATGGATGCATTGATGGTAGTGTATAATGCACTGAAAAAAATGAATCATCCTTCAGTATCTTAACAATAACCAGGGGCGGCGTAACAACCGCCCCACAACCAGGAGATAATATGTACAAATACAAAAACATAAACTATGTAAAAATGATAACAAGAAAAAACTTTAATTGGGATAAAAAAATATCAGAATTAGAAAAGGAAAAAAATAAACTATCAAATAAACTAATCGGTTTAAAAAGTAATGGTAAAAACACCCTAGGTCAATTCGAAGTTGTTTCAATGCACTTAAGAACATTTAGTGAACTTAGGAAATTTTTTGATAATACTATATAAACTAAAGAAAGGAGGAAAAATGACAGAAGCACTTGTGTTATGTGTTATCACATTGGTAGTTGTATTCTTTTATGCAGTCGGTATAACCATCGAGTTTCATAAAATCAGGTCATACTATCTGGGTAAAAAAGACGGATGCAAACAACGTGACTGTTGTAAATAAGAGCCAGGGTCCCTTCGGGGGCCCAGCTTTTTTTTGTGCCCAAATTTTTCCAGGCGACGAAGCTCGACATAGGTCAGTAATTTCCACCCGACGCAGCTAGATAGTCCCAATGTTTCCAGGCGACGGCGCTAGATAGCAGCAATAGTTCCGCCCGACGGAGCTCGATTACGACTGAGTTCCCTCCGACGCAAGCTAGATTACGACTGTTTTTAATCTTAAATAACAGGATAGCGCCCTCCGACGCAGTTCCCTTCCGACAAACTTTGTACCCTATCGACGAACTGAGTTCTTGCTTTTTCAGCGTCGTATAGCTAAATTCCCTTATACGCGGAGCGTCTAGCCCGACTGGGATTCGCTTCCGACGAAAACTTAACTACTGTCAGAAAGGAGATATTATGACTACAATGATACAAAGACGTAACTGTACTTGCGACTGTGGACACACCCACGTCGTAGAAGAACGCGTCGAGATGAAAGAACTGCCGATTGGCATAGAATCGACGATTGTCCCTAATAGCCAAGATGGTGCCTGGACGGTTTATATCACCGACCATATTAATGGTAACGACTTTGAGCTACCTGCCGACGATATGAAAGGTTGTCTGTGGATTGTAAACAACGTCGCTCGTAAGCTTATGCGTATGGGCTACCGATTCGTCGTAAACTATAAACATAGCCGATTTGAAACACACAGTCGTATAGCCGCTATTTCAGTCAATGATTTTACTGAGTCTAGCCCTGAGCTATCCAGACGAGACATAGTTTCATTTGAAGAACTATCCAGACGCGCGGGTCGTCAGTCGGTTATGGGTGCGAACAGAACATACAGAAACGGCTACGAAAAATAAATGGTCGCGACGATTTATAGACTATACTCTTGCACTAGTCGAATGCAATTGGATTGGTTTCCTTTCCCAGTCGTCTATGAGTCGTCGCAAAGATTTGGTAGAAATACCAAGAATGCAGAACAGACGCTAGAATTCGGTCTGTTATATAACAACTCTAATATAAGGAGATAAGACTATGTGTGGAATATATGGCATAGCAAAGTCGCCGACGCCTTACACCAATCAGCAGTTAAAAACTGCTAAGAAAGTGTTAAGAGAAATGGCAATAGATAGCGAGAGTCGTGGTGCTCATTCGTCTGGTATTGCAAAAGTCGGTGCTAACACTAGAATATATAAATCCCTATTGCCGTCGAGCAAATTTGTGGATTCAAGTAACTATCATGAGGCAGTAAAAAGCCTAGCGACTGATAGTTATATACTACTTGGACATACACGATTTGCGACCGAAGGCGCAATAGTCAAAGCAAACGCACACCCATTTAGAGTCGGCGATGTCGTCGGAGCTCATAATGGTTGCGTTTATAATATATCAGAAATGCAATCAAAACTAGACAAACAATGTCCAGTCGATAGTCAACTGATATTTAAATCAATAAACGACAATGATAATATAGAAGACGCAGTCAAGAATTTTGACGCCGATTTCGCTTTATCTTTCGTAAAGAAAAACCCGATGAAGTTATATCTTTGTCGCGAGAATAATCGACCATTGTATGTTGCTTATGTACCTGCAATGAAGACTCTATTCTATGCGTCGGAAGATAGTTTCATTGAAGACGCTATGGTCAAAGCAGGTATTACAGATGTTGATGTTTATAGTCTGAACAAAAATACATTGTATGCCTTTGATACGACTATGTTTGATGATATCAAAACTAATGTAGTTAAGACGTCATTCAAGTATGATAGTCGTGTATATCATTACAATATGAACAACTATGCGTCGAGATATAGTTTAGCCGATGATGGAGAGTGGGAGCCTATTATACCTCAGTCTTACATTGACGACGAAAAACTATCACTATCGCAGATGTATGGTGGCGAGCCTGATGAGTGGTTTTACGACGATGTTCAAGATGAGTGGTGTTATGCAGATAGCGAGTCTGGTCAAATAATGACCGAAGAACAAGTCGCAGAACTATGGTATAAAGAAGAGTTTGCATACGACGACGAAATGGAGGCAGTTCTATGAGCGACGAACACGATATAATAATGGAATGTTGCGACGATTGTAGTCGTGAGTTTGAAGAGGGTACTATGGAGTACACCAACGCAAACGACCAATATGTTTGCGACAATTGTGCAGACGAGTATGTAACTTGTTACGACTGCGGTTGTAGAGTTCACGAAAATGACTCTTATTATCCCGAGTCTGCTACCGACTACTATTGTCAAGACTGCTATTATAATAACTTCGTATCTTGTCACGACTGCGGTTATGATATGTACGTCGACGACGCAATATATCACGAAGGACGCGATGAAAACTATTGTGAAAGTTGTGTTCCGCCTGAGGATGAAGTAGACTGGAATGTATACTCTAATAATTATGTTCAGGAGAACGACGATTTTGTTAATCCGTCCTCTGATAATTATTTGGAAAATACTTTCAATGATATTAAGTCAAAGAGATATGTCGGTATTGAAATTGAGACTAATTACGAGTCAGAGATTTCAAACGACGATGTAACTCATTATATCAAAAACAAAGTCAGACGCACTCGTATGGATAGCGACGTAATAATACCTATAAGAGATAATGCAGTTCACGACGGAAGTGTAACTAGCGAAGAACATCGTTTTGGTAATGAAATAGTTATGGCACCAAGACGAGGCGACAGAATATTTATTGATGTCGAAACGATATGTGGGTCGCTTAGACAACTAGACGCATATCCTTCTGTCAAGTGTGGATTACATCTACATGTCGATACAAGAGATTACGACTGGTATCATTTCTCAGTCTTGACTCTTATGACTAAATTGATAGAGCCTCATGTCTATACTTGGGTGCCTCCGTCGAGGTTGTCAGGACAATGGTCTAGGCCAGTCAGTCAACCAGTTTCCGACTTTAGATATATTTCCGACAGAGAATCTTTCATAGACTTCTTTTACGACAATGGAGGATTTACTGACGAGAAATATAACGACAAAAGATATCATGGACTTAACTTGCACTGCCATTTTCAAGCAAACCAAGGGACTGAAATACGATATCATGGCGGAACTCTTAATCCAGACAAGATTAAGCATTGGACTATATTTTGGACTAATGTTATTGATACTTGCTACGACATAGCAGAAGAGTTGCGACACAAAGGTCATCTTATTAATTATAATTCCTTTGGCGACACTGAAATGTATAAGTCGTTAGTCAATACTAAGAGAGGTAAGGTTTATAAGACTTTACACTCTAAGTATGGTAAGTATAGTATAGACTATGGAGAGAGTACCGACATAAAACAATACAAGAAAGATAGTGAATTGTTGCGACGATATCTAAGGTTGCCTAAAAAAGATAAACCTTATCTTGTACAACCAATGTTAGAGTTTGTCAGAAGACGACAAGAGCATAGCTTTATGTCGATTCAAAGTATATTTGATTTATTCGATATACCGACTGAAACGCAGAAGTTCTTTCAAAATAGAACAGAGGAAATACTAGGTC
>Ga0099849_1001608_pt1 | contig 10602 bp, 15 predicted proteins | sample CB_VirMetaG_4_FD_78177 | JGI IMG/M metagenome (GOLD analysis project Ga0099849, IMG submission 78177) | Freshwater to marine saline gradient viral communities from Chesapeake Bay - CB_1508_1M Viral MetaG | ecosystem: Environmental > Aquatic > Marine > Coastal | place: USA: Chesapeake Bay... | reverse complement strand
CTTAGAGGGTTGGCTGTTGAAGCAAACGTCCCTATCGTTTCTGCCACGCAGACCACTCGTTCTGGTTATGGTAGCTCTGATGTTGAGCTTACTGATACTAGCGAGTCCTTTGGTCTCCCTGCTACTGCTGATCTTATGTTTGCCCTTATTTCTACAGATGAGCTTGAGGAGTTGGGACAAATTATGGTGAAGCAATTAAAGAACAGATACAATGACCCCACAATGAATAAAAGATTTGTAGTGGGTATTGATAGAGCAAAGATGAGATTGTTCGATTGTGAGCAGTCAGCACAAGACGACATCCTTGACAATGGTAAGGATGAGGAGTATACTTATGAAGAAAGTAAACCAAACCTAAAGGATAAGTTTGGAGCATTTAATTTCTAATGGGACTCACTACAAGAAAAATGCAATCTGAATTGGTTGCTAAAGAACTTCCTCATTACTATGAGGTAAAACTCAACAATCATCCGAATGGACTACCACAAGTTCATTGTGGAAAAGAAGAGTATGCTATAGAGATGTGTGAAAGGTATCCTGGGTCTACCTGGGAAAAGATTTATCTTCCACATCCACCACAAATAGTTGACGTGCCTCATGTTGCAGTGGCACCAGACTTTGAACTTCCTATGCAACAATCACTCCCCCAATCTGACCTACAACCTTTAGAACTATGAGTAATGTTGATACCCAAAAGTATGTTGAATTCGTTGATGCAGTCACGTCAAATGAAAGTAAAGACTATGAAAGTTTCATTGCTCGACTTGAAACTCTTGAAGAAGAAGACTTTCCTACCGAGCGACTTCTTACTGCTGCTGTAGGTATGTCTGCCGAAGCAGGTGAGTTTACTGAAATCATTAAGAAGACTATCTTCCAAGGCAAACCTGTAACTGAAGAGAATCTGTTTCATCTGAAGCGTGAACTTGGCGACATCATGTGGTATGTTGCTCAGGCATGTATGGGTCTTAATACATCTATTGATGAAATCATGGAGATGAATGTTGAGAAACTGAGGTCTCGTTATCCTGGTGGTGAGTTTGATGTTCACTATTCTGAGAATCGTAAGGAGGGAGACCTGTGAGTAAAGTATCAGCAACTATCAATCTCCCCAATTTAGGTATTACTGATTGGGTTGTTGAAGCAGATTCTGAAGAGGAACTGAAAGAAAAGATTGAATTTTTGTCCAAAGCAAGAAAAGAATTTGACCCAGATTGGAAGGGTGTAGACCTATGACTAAAGAAAAACAAGTAACTATTAAACTTGATGCTCGTGCGGCCGCCGCAGTTCGTCAAGTTCTATTCGATGCTCAAAAAGGATATACCTATGATGAAGTAAGTGTTCCTCCTCGTGTGGTTGATATTCGTACAGTCATTCAACAACTTGATGATAGTATTGGTGCTGTTCTTGGTGCTTGATATTTAACTCCTTCGGGAGTTTTTTTTTATAAATAATTTTTATAATAGTTAAAGATTATCAAAGATGGATTCTAAAGGACTTAGAAGTTTGATGGAAGCATACCAGCAAATCAATGCTCCTCAAGAAGTAGAAGAGGGTGTTCGTGATTTAGATCCCGAGAAAGGCACTGCTGAGCGTAAGGCACGTCTTGAGAAGAAGCGTGGTATGAAGGTTGATGATCATCCTCAGTATAAGGAAGAAGATAAAGTTGATGAAGCAATGTCCTCTTATGATAGAAATCGTAAGAGAGCAGCACAAAGAGCAGCAGCAAGAAATGCAGCTAGAGATGCTGGTAAGACTGGTGTAGTTCCTGGTGTTGGTTATGTAACTCCTAGAAGGGAGAGAGAAACTTATGTTGATTCTGCAGGCACAACTCGCCATAAGTCTGGTGCTAGAATGGAAGAAGTTGAGATCGAAGAAGGTCTCAGAGATAAAGTTGGTGAGAAAGTTAAGAAGCATATTAATAAGTATGCTTACAAGCAGGGAATCCATAACAATCCTGGTTGGTTGAGAAAACCAGAAAAGAGAGCTGCTCTCAACAAAGCAGTAAGAGACGACATCAAAAAGAACCCAAAGGCAGCAGTTCAGTATGCTGCTGGTGAAGTAAAGAGAAAGGTAAAAGAGAAACTTCGTAAGGAAGAGTATCTTGATGAAACTGGTAAGAATGATGCTCGCATAAGAGACAACATTAACAGATTTAAAGATAGCAAAATAGAATACACTCCACCTAGAAATTGGGATCCAGAAGCAAACAGAGGTAAAGGTGCTACTGTAAGTTCTAAGCAGGCAGAGAAGCGTCGTCGTAAGGCACTCCGTTCAGAAGAGTTTGATGTCTTTGATACTATCCTTGAGTTTCTGATTGATGAGGAAATCGCACAAGACATTCAGGAAGCAAACTGGATTATGGCGAATGCGATTACTGAAGAGCAGATTGATGAAATCTTGGGAATGTTCAAAAAGAAGCCTGAAAAAAAAACTGAATACGCAGGAAGGTCTATGGAACCAGTGAAAAAAGATCCTGGATACACTGTAGATAAGAGAAGACCTGAGGTTTCAGTTTCTACTTATGGTAAAGGTGGAAGGACTGATAAGTTTAAGACAAGAGGTGGAGTTTGATTTAGAGACCTCCCAGAAATGGGAGGTTTTTTTATAAATAGTTAAAAAAAATGATCGAAGTTTTAGGAACAAATATAAAAGATAGTAACGAAAGAAACTTTTATAACATTCTTGATAGAAAAAAACAACAGATCAATACTATAGTATTTAAAACTACTACTAAAAATATAGTTTTGAACGATGTATATAAAGTAAAGTTTATTGGTGGAGAAGACAAAAGAGGACAAAAATCTGACTTTATTGTCTATTATTCTGATAATAAAGAATACAAAGTTTCTTTGAAAAAAAATAAATTTGGAGAATGGGAATCGGCAGATACATTAATTGGAGATTTGGTTGCTGAAAAAATTGCTGATTTTGCAATAGATCAAATTAATGGCAAAAGTGGCAATAGAAATTTTGAAATTGATCATATACCAGTTTCTGGTAAAAGAACAAAGTATTCTTATGATATAGTTGAATCTGGAACAAAAAAGAAAATAGGACTAGCATATAAATGCGGAACATCTGATGCCAAAAAGGTATGTTTTGGTGATGATATTTTGGGCAATGGTTCAATTATAATAAAAAATTTTAACAATCAAATTAATCCAAACTCTTCTGGAGAACTTATTGTGAATTGTAGTAATTTAATTGAAAATGTGAGAGAGATTCCTAGAGACATTTATCCATACTTTCATGTTAGGGGAAGATCTGAAAGAAGAAATGTTGATAGATTTCCTGGAATTAGAGTAGAAGCTAGGCCAAAAAAAGAAATTAGTAATGCAATTTTTATAGAAACTCCACTTAGACGATAATGCCTAGAAAACTAAGTAAGGCCAAAAAGGCACCATCTCTTTTAACATCTCAAAGGAAAAAATTAGAAGAGCAGAGAAGAAAGAAAGCAGAATCTAAAAGTAGACTTGATATTCTTAATGAGAGAATTGAAAATCTTTCTGACCCAGAAGATATTATGGTTGAAATAATTGATGTCTTTGATAAAACTGAATTAGTTCCTGAAGAGGGAAATTATTATACTTTCATCTATAATCCCAAGACCCCAGATATTTATTATGATCAGCATCCATTAGTTGCTGTGACTTCCATTTTTAATTGGGGATTTCAAGGAATTAATTTCCATTGGAATGAACCAAGAAGATATACTTGGCAAGAAGTTGCTGGTCGTCTTCATGTAGTTGAAAATGATGAGATTATGTCAATGAGAAATATTAACTACGCAAAAATCAAGAGATCGTAATACCAATAAATATAGTATATATAAGTTTAAAAGAATGAAAAACTTTTCGCGTTTTATAACTGAAGCACAAGATTCACTTGCGTCCCAAAGAGCAAAGAAAATGGGACTCAAGGGAGACGGTCATGGCGGATGGTATAATGCGTCTGGAGAGTTTGTCGCAAAGACTGAAGGTGGTGATCTAAAGTTTTATAATCAAGGACAAAGACCTGGAAGAGATGTTCCTCCAGATCAGCAGAAGAAACCAAAAGAACCAGATAAACCTCAACAAGAACCAGCACCAGAAGATGGTGAAGGTAGTAATAAAGTAACTTTGGTATTTGGTAAGTTTAACCCACCAACCAAGAAGCATCAGCAATTATTCACTGCTGCAAAAGGAATTGCTGGTGGTTCTGACCTGAAGATTTATCCTTCTAGAGGACAAGATTCTGACATGAATCCTCTGAAACCTGATATCAAAATTGAGTTTATGAAAAAGATGTTCCCTTCATTTAAGGATAACATCGTAAATGACCAAGAGGCAATTACTATTTTTGATGTTCTCCAAAAGATGGAGAATGAGGGATACTCAGAAGTAACTATTGTTGTTGGTGCTGATAGACTTGGTGAGTTCAGAGGTCTTGCCCAGAAACACAATGGAGAACTTTACAACTTTGACGACATTACTGTAGTTGCTGGTGGTGAAAGAGATAATGATAGTGAGACATCATCGAAGATGAGAGAGTTTGCTGCTCAAGATAATCTCGATGGATTTAAAGCAGGTCTTCCAAAGAACTTCAAAGATTCTGAAAAGTTATTCAAGAAAGTCAAGAGTGGTATTGGCGTAGAGACAAAAAGCGAGATGTGGAAAGTGTCTCCAAGATCTAACTATAAGAATCTAAGAGAACATTATGTTGGTGGAGACATCTTTAGAAAGGGAACAATCGTAGAGAACGCAAACACTGGATTGAGAGGTAAGATTATTCGTCGTGGAACTAACTATCTCATCTGTGCTACTGAAGAGAATGTAATGTTCAAGTCTTGGATTACTGATGTAGTAGAGAAGAAAGCATTTACTGATGTATCTGGTGTCCCTGCAGACCAAAGAGAAGTTGGAACACCAGCATATACTCAATACACAATGAAAATGGCAGATGTTAAGAGCATTCGCAATTTTATAAATAAGTATAAGGCTAAAAAGTAATACTTCATACTAATGACTCATCTTAACGATATTTCAAAAATTTATCTAGAACAGATTGCTGAGAAAAAAGACGATTCATATCTTGAGACTGATATGAAAAAGCGTCAAAAGAATAATGAGAAAGCGATTGCAGACATGAAGAAAGTGAAGGACGACACTGTTCCTCGTTGGATGAAGGAAGGAAAAAAACTTGACCCAGTAGGTCAGGAAGATGCAGACATCGATAATGATGGTGATGTAGATAAGTCTGATAAGTATCTTCATAAGAAGAGAAAGGCGATTGGTAAGGCAATCTCCAAGAAAAAGGGTGAAGATGAAGAAGATGATGAGAATGTAGAAGAAGCAGTTGTCGTCACAAAGAAAAAGGCATTAGGTAGTCGTTTTAAGAATGAGGCGGAGAGACAAGCATACCTCAAAAAACTTGATCAAAAATCAAAAGAGAAAAGACTCAATAAACTGAGAGCAACTGTAGAAGAGGTTGAAGAAGTAGAGCAGATTGATGAACTTAGAATAACTAAACTTGCTGATAAATCTAAAGTAAAAGAACGTGCTAAGAATATTAAGAGTATAAGAGATAAGAAAGCAGAACTTGCTTATCTTATGAAGCACTATAAGGGAATGAAGACTGGTGTTTATAATTCTTATGAACCAGAAGGAGAGATGGTTGATGAAAAGATTGATGTAAGAAAGCAATCATCTAAGAGAAAGTCTCTTGGTAGAGGTTCTTCTATCAATCCCGATGCTAAGAAGACTGGATACGAATCACCTGCTGAATTCAGAAAGACTGAGAAAAAACTTGCTCCCTACATGGAAGCAAAAAATGTCCATGGTGAAGTAGAAGTTCCTTCTGGAAACATTGGAAAACTTGCTAAGAAGGCATCAAAGAGAATTGATACTGATGTTGATGGTGATGTAGAGCATAATGATAAGCATAAGGGTGAGTATGGTGAGTTTGTCCCAACTCCTGATGGCAAGAAAAAGGTATTCACTGGACCTAAGAAAGTGACAAAGGAATCTTTCTCAAACTGGAGACAGGATTTGATTGAAGTTGCTGATGAAGATGGTGAGAAGCAAATCAAAGAGATGCCTAAGAACCAGAAAAATAAAATCTCTATTAACCCAAAGTTGGGTGAAGCAGTAGAAGGTATTGGTGGAACTCTCCTTGAAGAAGTAGAGATTGATGAGTTGGATGTTATTATTAATACCATCTATGATGAGTTCCTTGAAGAAGGTTATACCGAAGATGAGATTGAAGAAGCATTTGAAGTTGTTTTACTTGATGAAGCAACTGTAACTTACGGTCACGATAGTAGGGGACTTGAACCTAAGAAGCAAAGCAAACTTCAAGGTCGTATGAGATACATTAAGAGAAAGGTTGGTGAAAAACTTTCTGCTGCAAAAACAAAGGCAAAAGAAAAGTATGGTATGGCATCTGCTAAAGCACAAGTCGCTGCTTATAATAAAGTAAGAGAACTTTCTCAAAAAGGAAGTGATGTAAAGAATAGGGCAAAGACTTCTTTGAAGAGATTTGTGAAAAAGCAAGCACAAAAAGTTGTCGATCGTATGAGTGAGGAAGTTGAGCAACTTGATGAAAAAGCAGTCTCCAAAAAACAACAGAGATTTATGGGGATGGTTTATGCCGCAAAAAAGGGTGAAGCGCCTGCATCTGCTGAGGTTGCCAAAGCAGCTGCGGGCATGAGCAAGAAGGATGCAAAGGATTTTGCATCAACAAAGCATAAAAAACTTCCTGAAGTCAAAGAATCGATGCGGGGTGAAGTGCAGATGAGTCCTCAAGAAGTTCAACTTCAGAGAAAGTCTGCACAGATTGATAAGAAACTTGCATCAATCCGTCAAAGGAAAGTTCAGAAGCAAACTTCACAGCAAAGTCAAAATAAAGAGGTTTGATTGCTATATAGAATGTAGACTTTGGTAAAAAATTATGTGGGCATTATTCCTCCCTCTGGCAAAGAAAACGATTGGAAATCTTCTTGAGAAAGAAGAAGTCCGTCGTTATTTGGTTTCAATTCTTCGTAGTCTTGCTGCTTCCACTGACAACAAACTCGATGATGGTGCTGTAGATGTAATTGAGTCACTGCTTTTTCAAGAAGCAGGTGAAGCAGCAAAATAAATCGCATAAATAAAATACAATCAAAGGGGAGAGGAAACTCTCCTTTTTTATAAATATTTTTTAGTAAAACTTTTCAAAAAGGTAAAGAGAATGGCACTCTGGGGAAATACCGATTTAGTATATGATGCTGGTACAATTGAAGTTGATTTTGCGACTAAGACTGCTTATGGTCCTGTTGGAGTAGTTACTTTCACTGATGCGGTTGGTGAAGGTGATGTTATTACCGTAGGTGCTGGTGCGACTTATGGTTATGCAGCAATCGTTGGCGTAGGAAGTACTGCATTAACTCTTGCTTCTACTGCTGGATTTACTACTACTGTAATTCCTGCAGGCACTGCATACTACATTTCACAGGAACCAAGTTACACAATTCTTGACAGCACTTACAGAGCACCTGAAGAGAAGACAGTTGGTTACTCTACAAGTCCTGTAACAACTGCTGTGTATGGTGTTGATGCAATTGAAGTTGGTGCAGCATCAACTACTGAGTATGCTGTAGGACATAGTGGATGGGTAGGTGTTACCACTTACATCGACATGCATGGAGAGCTGAGAGTTAAGCACGAAGTATTAGTTGCTGGTGGAATTCTTACTACAACTGATAATGATGCTGATGACGGATACTTCCCTGGAACTTGATTTTAATATAGTGTAAGTATGAAATTTGATCATCTGAATGAGGATAACTTCCTTTTATTTGCAATTAAAAATTATGAAAATCCTCAGGCAGTGACCAAAGATGATTTTAATCGTGACTTAAATCACTTTAAATATGTCAAAAGACTTCTAAAGAGATATAAAAAAACAGGTGAGATTCGTACTCACCTGTTAATTAATCATTTTACTATTTTGTATAATGTTTTTGGTGAAGCAGCAACTCCTATGCTATTCTTTAAATTGGAATCGGAGATGTGGCCACAGTTAAAAACATTTATGGTTTTTTTGAATAAGATTCCTGATTATCCCAAAACAAACATTCATGACATACCAGTTGATTTGAATTGTTTAAGAGAACTAAACTTAATTTTTAAAAATGAGTAAGATAGATAGGGTCATCAATCACTTTAGAAACCTTAGAGAATCTATGGTTGTTGGAACTGGTGGGTTTACATCATCCGCTGATGAAGGAGGACCTGTTGCTGGTTATGATAAACCAATGAAAAAGTATGCAAAAGGCGGAAGAGGTTCTCGTAAGAAGTGGTTAGATTATCTTAGAAATAAATAATAATAAGTAAATGGCACTAGTGCCAAATGGAAAAATTAAAGAAAAGTCCTTCACTTTATAATCTTCTTAAACTATCAAATTCCGTGGTAAAGTGGACAGGAGTGATTACATTTTATTGTAACCAAAAATTATAAGGTAGAAAAATGGCGTTCGGGTTTGGTAAGAACATTGCCGTTTTAGAATCAAAGTTCGACATGTATGAGAACTTGTCCAAGGAAATGTTGGACAAGTTAGAACGTGCTGTAACGTCTATTTCCGAGAATAGTAATAAGATTTCTGTTATACTTGAGAGGCATGAAAATAAACTAGAGGAATCAGAAAAGACTGATGCCTTATTGTTAAAAATGCTTGATGAAGTTAAGGAAGAAAATAAAAGAGACCATAAAGAAGTAAAAGATAGAATTTTAAAAGTAGAAGAAAAGATACAAGAGTTTGCTAAATTCAGATGGCAAGTGGGTGGAGTCATCATTGTAGCAAGTCTTCTTATTGGTGCTGCTACAAGTGGAATCGCATCTAACTTATTGACTTCTGTTGCATCCCCAGATAGAATAGTAGAACAGGTAAAATAAACTCTCTACTACATTATGGATTTTGTTGATACCAAATACATTGGTATTTTGTCTCCTAGACTTCTGAAATTTAAAAGAGTAAAGAGTAATCTTTATAACTTCCGTTGCCCAATTTGTGGGGACTCGCAGAAGAATAAGAACAGAGCGAGAGGTTATCTTTACCAAGTAAAAAACAATACTAACTTTAAGTGTCACAATTGTGGCGTTAACATTTCATTCAATAACTTCTTGAGGAAGATTGATGTTAATCTTCATAAGGAATACACTTTTGAAAAATTCAAAGAGGGTAAGACTGGTAAAAACTTTGTAGCAGAAGAACCTAAGTTTGAGTTTAAGAAACCTGTATTCAATACCAAGATTAATCTTCCAAAAGCGTCAGAGAATGAAGACGCAAAAAAGTATCTGGAAGGTAGAAAATTAAATCCGCATAAATTTTATTACACCCCTACTTTTAAGAAGTGGGTCAATAGTCTGAAAAAGACATTTGATAATACTTATTATGATGAACCTAGGATAGTCATTCCAATTTTCTACCAGAAAAAACTTATCGGAATTCAGGGAAGAGCACTTGGTCCTAGCAAGGTTAAATACATTACTATCATGTTGGAGGATGATGTTCCTAAGATTTACGGACTTGATGAAATCGATACGACTAAAACAGTCTATGTCACAGAAGGACCTTTCGACTCCACTTTCCTTAGGAACAGTATTGCTATGTGTGGTAGCGATGCTAACCTTAGCACTCTGGATTATCAGTTCGTATACGTCTACGACAACGAACCAAGAAACAAGGAAATCGTTGCAAAGATTGATGCAGCCACCCAGCGTGGAGATAAGGTAGTAATCTGGCCATCCAACATAACTGATAAAGACATTAACGACATGGTATTATCTGGACTGGATGTGCAGTCTGTGATAGAATTAAATACTTACTCTGGTTTAGAAGCAAAACTTAAATTTAACACTTGGAAGAAAATATGAGCAACGGTACAAAGGTAGTCAAGAGAAATGGACGAATTGAACCTCTTGACTTGGATAAGATGCATTTGATGGTTGAAGAGGCAACCAAGGGTCTTGCAGGGGTCTCTGCGAGTCAAGTTGAGATGAAGTCAGGTATTCAGTTTTATGATGGTATTACGACAGCAGAGATTCAAGAGATTCTGATTCGTAGTGCAAGTGATCTGATTGATCTGGAGCATCCGAATTATCAGTATGTTGCTGCACGTCTGCTTTTATTTGCAGTTCGTAAGCAACTCTATGGTGGACATAAAGAACTTCCTAACCTTGAAAGTCACATAATTAATTGTGTGAACTCTGAAGTTTATGATAGTGAAATCTTCACAAAGTATTCTAAGGAAGAGATTGCACGGGCTAATAGTTACATCGATCATGATCGGGACCTCTTATTCACTTATGCAGGTTTACGTCAAGTCGTTGATAAGTACCTTGTGCAAGACAGAAGTGGCGGTGGAGTTTACGAAACGCCACAATTTATGTACATGATGATTGCTCTGACCATCTTTGCAGATTATCCAAAAGAAACCAAAATGTCATACGTCAGGAGATACTATGACGCAATCTCAAAGCACAAAATCAACATTCCCACACCTATCATGGCGGGAGTGCGAACTCCACTTCGACAATTTGCTAGCTGTGTTCTTGTTGATGTTGATGACACCCTCGATAGTATCT
>Ga0099849_1001605_pt1 | contig 10612 bp, 5 predicted proteins | sample CB_VirMetaG_4_FD_78177 | JGI IMG/M metagenome (GOLD analysis project Ga0099849, IMG submission 78177) | Freshwater to marine saline gradient viral communities from Chesapeake Bay - CB_1508_1M Viral MetaG | ecosystem: Environmental > Aquatic > Marine > Coastal | place: USA: Chesapeake Bay... | reverse complement strand
GTGCCTGTTGTACCTGAAGTGCCTGATGATCCGCTAGATCCTGAAGTACCGGTTGTACCTGAGGTTCCTGAAGATCCGCTAGAGCCTGAAGTGCCGGCTGCTAGTCCTACATAAATACATACCCCAACTGGATCTCCAACTTCACCATTAGTAATTGAAGTATAACCACTTGCCCAAACTACTGTGAGTATATAGTAATCCACAGTTTTAGAAACATTTGTTATATTCCAGGTTGTAGTTGGAAGAGAAGAATTACTCCAATCTATAGCTATAACCCCAGTATTATTAACATCTAATTGGTCTAATAATCCTTCAAAATTTGCGCTATTATCATCAGTTTTATGGATTCGAATTGTGGTGGTTGATGTGGGGAAATTAGTGCTTGTAATGATTTGTCCCGAAGAAGGGTTACTATTATCATCATTAAATTCCCAGGTCCCACATCCAGAATAAGATTCACCACTTGTACCTGATGATCCTGAAGTACCTGATGAACCTGATGAACCTGATGTACCTGTTGTACCCGAAGTACCTGATGTACCCGTTGTACCTGAAGAACCTGAGCTACCAGAAGTGCCTGAAGTGCCTGAAGTGCCACTAGAACCAGTAGATCCTGAAGTACCTGATGTGCCTGTTGAGCCTGAAGTACCTGAAGAACCTGAAGTACCGCTAGAACCAGATGAACCTGAAGTACCTGTTGTACCTGAAGTACCTGTTGTACCTGAAGTACCTGAAGAGCCATTATTTAATCCTAGGTAAATACATATTTCACCTGCTCCTGTAGTCCCTGATAAAGCACCTGAAGCATATGAAATTGTAAATGTGTATACCCCACTTGATTCAGTTACATTACTAAAATTGTGGTAAGATGTAAGACCATTACCCCATGTTATATTTAAGGCACCTTGACCAAACGTTATAGCATTATCTAAAAAATCAGATTGGTCGTTACCATTATCGTCAGTGGCATTTATTTTTATAAAAGTTAAAGTAGGGGAAAATGTTCCTGTAGTATAAACTTCACCGCTAGTAGGAGGGTCTGTAGAAGTTTGGATATCATAATCCATACATTTAGCAAAGCTTAAACCACTAGTACCTGAAGAGCCTGAAGTACCACTTGAACCTGATGATCCGCTAGTACCTGATGTACCCGAAGAACCACTAGAACCTGAGGTGCCACTAGTACCTGATGATCCGCTAGAACCTGAAGTGCCTGAGGTTCCAGATGTTCCATTAGGTATAATGCTTATACAAGTTTCATCTTCCCCCGCAAAAGGGGTAGCTGAGGATGAAGCTAGAACATTTAATCCTGTAAATGTTACATAATATTGTGCTGGGTTAGAAGTTGGGATTTGTTGAACATTAGTAACACTAGTATATGTAAAAGTAACAAATTCACTTCCATATTTTTCAGCTATGTTAATAGTACCTCCTTGAGTTTGACGTAAATATTCTGTAAAGTTTACACCATCTTGGGAACCTGTGTTGATTCTTAAGTAGTCAGTATCATTAACATTATAGGTAGCCTGGTTTGAACTATTACTAGCATTCCAAGTATTATCCCAAGGGTAAATGTCACTACTAGCGTAGTTATTTCTTCTATCATAGAATATACAATACTCACTTTGTCCTGAAGTGCCTGATGTACCTGTTGTACCTGATGATCCACTAGAACCTGAAGTGCCTGAAGTGCCTGAAGAACCTGTAGATCCTGAAGTGCCGGAGGTGCCTGAGGTACCTGATTCTGAAATTTGGAAGCAAAATTCATCATCAGAATATAAAGTTCCATTACTATCTAATTGGGTTACTGTTAAAGAACTAAAATTCCCAGAATTGCTAACAGCTGTTATTCTAAAGACTCTCCATACTGTAGTATCTGAAGTATTAGTTAGTTTTAATAAAGCCGGTGTAGTAATTCCTGATAAAATATTTGTTATATCAGTACTATCTCCAGCGGTATTACTAATATCTATCCTAGTAGGGGGAGTAGTTGCTAAGAAAGCAAAACGTCCAGTTCCTGGGTCTGTAGGGCTTCCACTGATAGTACCATCATATAAAGATGTAAATAAACAATAACTTACACCTGAAGTACCTGAAGTACCTGTTGTACCTGAAGAACCTGAAGTACCTGAAGTGCCATTTTGCCCTGAAGTACCACTTGTTCCTGATGATTGGGCTTCAGCGTTGCCTCCACTCCCAGTAAAAAGTATACAAACTTGAGTTTTTTCTTGGAAGGGTTGTCTTTTAGAAGTTGCTAAATTAGTGCTACCCTCTATTGTAAGTTCTACATAATTTCCTCGATCTGTAACGTTAGAATATTGAAAAATAACATAAATATCAGGGTTAGTTCTATCATATATAGTAATTACTCCCGATGTAGAAACTTCTAAAAGTCCTTCAATATCAACATCTAAATTAGTAGTTTTATGGATGTTGATTTTAGTAATATTATCAACAAACTTAGTAGGTCCAAAAGAAAGACGACCCTTACCCGGAGCAGTTTCAGGAGATACTACAGTATAAGGAATACATAATATTCCTTTAGGTTGTTTATCTATGGGAAAGTTTGAGGCCATAAATTAATTTAGTGGTTCTTCGTTATAAATATTAAAAGATTTATTTATAGAATTCAAGAAAATTAAACTTTAAATATTTTCCTAAGCCCTCTATTTTATTATTTTTTTCCACTAAATTAACAATTTTTTCATTTGTAAACTTAACTTCTTCAGGAGAACCTTTTATTTTCCACAAAAATGAAAATGTTATGTATAAATTAAAAGCATATTCAGGATCTTTTTTATTTAATTTATTATAAATCTCTTTATTTATTTCTATATAAAGATTTTCGTTTTCTTTTTTAGCAAAATATCTTCTAACATTTCCTATTTCGTAATCTTCAGAAGTAGGAAAGTTCTTTTGGTAAAAGGGCAGTTTAAGTTTTGTATTTAAAGAAACATTTTTTAGCTTATTATATATTTTACTACTATTATTATCTATTATTATTGTAGAAGGAGAAGGGGTAGGGGATATAGGGATTAATTCTAATAAAATACTAGGACTATCTGCTGGGGTTCTGCCCGAGAAAAATTCTCCTTTTGAAGTTTTCCAATAATGGCCTATATATTCTTTTTGGGATTCAACAATTTGTAGTTGTTTCCCAGGAGTAAATAAATTAGTTTTTATTTGAGATTTAGGATAATAAGCCATGATTAAGGAGTACTAAAATCATCTGAGGGTTCACTAGTGTTAATATCATATGAAGGGAGAGCTGGGGTAGCAAGTGTTTTATATGATGTAGTCCATTGGTTTTTAACAATTGTATGGTCAATAGACATTACTTGAAATGAAAGTGAATCGGTATAATTTTGAGGAAATAAAAAGGGGCTCACTGAAAATTCTTCAAAAAAGTCTATACCCGATAGACCCATTACTTCTAATGTTAAATCAAAAGGTAAATAACCTTTTCCGGGAAGAGCTTTATTAATACATTTTAATCCTAAATCATAAATTAAAATATTTTCTAAATCTGTTTTCATACTTAAAGTAACATCCGAGGGAGGATATATAAAATTAGTGTACGCAGATATGGCATTAGCAAAGTAATTAGATTTACTTGTGGCTATACTCTCTGGGAGTTGGTTTGGAGTAGATATGTTAGCTTTAGTTCTATCTTTAAGTCCTCTGTTAAAATTAGCTAAGCTGGGGGCAGCATTGTTTAGGCCAGTATTAGCTCCTATAGCTATTTGGGTAGTTAAAGCCGGAGTAACCCCAGTTGTAACCCCAGCTCTTAATACAAATGAGCCTTCATTTCCAGGCTCTACACCATCTATTCTAAGACGAGCTTCTTCATCCGGAGTTGGGGGAACTATTCCTGGGATTTTAGTGTCATCATATATTTTAATTGAATTGTCACGTTCATTATAGGTTACTGAAAAGTTGTTAATGTTACCTAAAGCATTTTTTATACCATCCATTAATTGGGATAAAAACTTAACTATATTAACAGTTCCAGATTTAGGATCAAATACTTTATTTATAGTAGATTCAATATAATTAGTATTAATATGAATGGTCATTAATTTTCCAGCGTAATCATTATTATCAACTCTAAAATTATCACTTAATATTTCACTTAAAAAAGAAATTTTTGTAGACGAAGAAGAATCAGGATTTTTAGCTTTAAACGGAATAAGACAAACCCCGGGATCTGCTGAGTTTTGGAAGAAATGAGTAAACATGTAATTATTATCGTAATTACAATCAATACCAGTTAAATCTTCTAAGGCTTTTTGATTATCTTGAATTGAAGTAAAAGTAGAATAATTTAAAGGAAGGATTCGTTCTTTAATCAATCTTAAAAGTAATCCTAAAGTTATATAATATGCTTCAGAATCTGAAGATCCTTTTTTAAATTTGATTAAGACCGCTTCAGGTAATCCTGAGACTCCTTGGTCATTGCCCATTTCAGGAATAATAGGAAGAGTTTTATATCTATTATTTCCAGTACTATCCTGTTGCCAAGGAGTTTGATTTTGTTTAAGAGAACCTTTATAAATTTGGATTAATTTATTAAGTTTAGAATTGTTAGCATTATTTACTTTTACATTAGGAGTATTAGTAGTAGGATTTTGATTTGTATTAATAGAAGGATCTAATATTTCTATAGCTCCTAAATTTTTAAGTAATTGATATTGTCCCCTATTTATGTAACTTTGAATTGCGCTTTTGTAATTATCTGTGGAAGCAAATCCTAAACTTTGTAAAATATCAATTTGTTTCGAAGCATTAACATTTTTTTCTTTATATCCCCCTAAAGGTCCATCATTAGGTCCAGGATAATGTAAAGAAATAGAATCTAATAAAGAACCTTTAGAAAGGCCCTTAATTGTAATATCATAAGTACCATTTTCTCCTAAATCCCAAGTATAATTGCTAATAGTTACTAAAGCTCCTCCATAATTTCCTGCTGTATCTTTTTCGTGTGAAATTATTTTATTAGATATTATTGATGGGGGTTGACCATCAAAAAAACTGTTAAAGGCTGGGGTTTCTGATGGGGGAGAAGGGATAAATATAGCATCTCCGCTTTCAGTATTGGTATCAAAATAATTAACATGCCCCCATTCTACTAATAAAGTAAATCCTAATCTTAAATATAAGGTTTCTATTAAGTCTAATTGGGTTTTATTTTGAGCTAATAATTTAATTGAATAATCTCTAACAGCTCCCCTACCAGTGTGAGTTATTTTTAAGCTGTCTATTCCTGGAGGTGGGGTGTAACCATATTCTGAGGAACCTAGCCCATATGAGTAATCCGCAGCTGTGATAGGGTTGTTTCTGATTTCATTGCTAGGAACTATTCCTCCCTTAGGTGTAGATAAAGTATTAAGTAATACAAACCTTTTAGCTAATTGAGCTCCTGTAAGATTTCCTATTCCTAATAATTCTGCTCTTTCAGATTCTACATCTACAGAAGAAGCTATTCTTACCCAAGAATTCATGTTATTCATATACATGATTTCTTCAGGAGTACGTTGGGTTGATCCTAAAACTTTTTGTCTATGTTTTATTTGTTGTGCTACCCAAGGTTTAAATGATTGACCTATAAAATTAGCCATTATTCAGTTTATTATAACTATTTAAAATTTGTGAGATATTAACAGGTATTCTTAATTGAACCCCAGTAGGTGGAAGAAGAGTTCCAAATATTATAGAAGGATTAGCAATTGCTATAATCCACCATAATGTTTTATCTCCATAATACTGATTTGCTAATAGATCGTATCTATCTCCTTCTTGAGTAATTACGTATATATCATCTACTGATAAAGGGATTTCCGGGTATTTTACAGTAGACACATATTGTTTTCCCGGGTTTATAGGGGAGTTAGTGAGTTTTGATATAGATTTATAACGATTCATTAATATCTATTTAAAACTTTTTTATAACCTTTACCTTCGCTACCTAAAGAGATAAATCTAGAATCATTAGTATTACCATAAGGATTACCATTTCCTACTATACGGGGTACAAAATTGTGGATAGGTTTAAAATTCATAGTACAATTAATTAACAAAGGCAACTCTGCTGTTTCACCATCATCATTCCCATCATCTTTTTTAGCTACTTCCCAAGGGGAATCTTGCGAAATATCATACGTAAGATTATCTATTATACCATAAGTATCATTTAAATAATCTCCAACAGTTAATTGTACAATATTTCCTCTCATAAATCCACCTGAAGAATAATCTGGGGTCATTGATGAGGCGAGGAAATTTAGCTTGTCATAAGTAGGGAATAATTCTATTCTAGAATGGACATACACACTAAATCCTAAGCTAATACTTCTATCAAATCCTTGATATTTGTAAAAGTTTTCTCCTCTACCCATATATTTAAAATTATCCCAAGTAGCAGAATAATTATCTGTAAAAGCTTGAATATAGGCTCTAAAATGGATGTAAGTTTTATTTTGAGGGTTATCGTTATTCAATACAGCTATATAAAACTTAACTATATCTCTAGAACTTTTACTAAAATCTACATTTGAACTGTTATATAATACTTTATTATTAATTTGGTCTACCCCGTTAGTTTCTGTAGGGGTTCCTTCTGTATAAGCCTGTCTGTCTAAATTAGGGGAATTACCAGGATCCCCAGCTCCATAAGTTTTTGCTCTGTTAAAATCCGTATAATTAGTAATTCTACCTAAAATACGTTTCTTAGTATCCGGGGAAGCGGTTGAAATATCATTTAAAGTACGCATAAAATTACCTATAGTAGGTAATCCTGTGCCCTCTAAGTTAGTTAAGGTTGTTTCGTTTTCAAGTTGACTATATGTCAGAGCTATAATTTGTTTTTTAAGAGGTTGTGAAGATAAATTTTTAGCCCATTCCTCTGTAAATTCATACCTTTTAATTCTAGTGGGGCCTATTCCTAGTATTGAATTGGGACCACCCCCATATTGTAAAAGTACAGTTTCATCTGTCCTATTAACATCTACTAAGTTTGAATCTGTTATGCTTATTGATTCTCCTAAAAGTTTAACTTTTCTTAAAGTAGTTAATCTATTTAATCCTCCGTCGTTACCATTAAACTCATTTCTAACAACAAGTTCATAAGTATCTTCTTTATCAACTATAGGAAGAAGTCCTTGTTTATTAAGGTGGATACCACTATTAGCACCTACAGCAATTTGAGCAATAGTATTTAAAGGACTGTATATTCTTCTAGGACCCCCAAAAGTCTTTGGGGCTGTTCTAGCTAAAGCAGTTTCTTTTAATAAAAATAAAACCCCTCCTATACCATCAAAACCCCACTTAGTTAAACGGTTAACATCAGTAAGTGAAGCTTGGATTTGACCAGATCTACCAATTAAATCTCTACCCAAGAGACCCACAGAAGGACCCGGATCCCCATAAGCGGGAAGCCGAGTCCTTATATAAGGTTGCTTACTATCAGTTGAATAGGGTAGATCCCTTAGATTGGTCTGTAGATCTATAATCCCTGGCATTCACTGAATAATTATGCGGGTGGGTTATCTAAGTACTTAGGAGGAGTAGCACCATCATTAAGGTCAAAAATTGAGCCTTGTAAAATAAGATTACCATTATTTGATGGGGCTGGGTTAGTGAGCTGAGGGTCAGCTCCACCTAAACCTAAGTTGCTTAAAGCTACTGAGTCTATTAGTGCCATGGTTGTTTAGTTTTTAAGGTTAAAATTAAAAAAATCGATTTATTATAAATATTATGAATTTTAGGAAAATTATCTAAGATAAGTTGAACGGTTTCCTAACCCTCTTCCAACTTCATTTCCATCCATTTCTACTACAATTGGGCGATTTACTACTTGATTCATTTGTTCTACGAATGAAGCCATAATTTCTTTTAAGTCTTTTACTTCCTTTTCTAATGCTGATGTATCGGTAGGTGAACTTTCTACTATTGTAGTATGTTGTGGTACTTTAGTGGCCATTGTATCTCCAATGGAGGTAACGTTACTTATACCATCATTAACATATGAAATGTTAGGAGAAACTACAACACCATCTCCTTTAGCTGTTACAGCAGTAGCACCAAACCTATCTGTAATAGTAAATGGTCCTCTTGAGGATGAGGTTGATCCATCTTGGATTTGTTGAGGAGTAGATAAAAAAACATTAGATATAGCTTTACCTACAGTTGTAGCATCAAAAGTATTAGCTAAAGCTGATCCTAAAAACTGTCCTATTAATCCTCCTACTACTCCACCAGCAAAAGTACCTATAGGACCCATAATAGGGGTTAAGGCTAAACCTCCTATTAAAGAACCACCTATTCCCCCAATAGTTTGATATCCTATACTACCTAATTCTTGGTAAAGTTGAGAAATAGGTGGAGCTTGTGGGTTATTTTTATATTCTTCTATAGCTTGGTTTGCTTTATATCCCCCTATTAACGATTCTATAACAGGACCTATAAATGGAAGTCTTTTAGAAGCATTTTTAGTTAAACTAACAAATCCATCTTTAATTGGGGGAGAAGTAAATATATTAGTTATAACTTTACTTAATCCATTTTCTCCTAATTCACCTAATATGTTTTCTAAGTATTCTTTAGGATCAGATAACATTTCTGTTATACCGTCATTAATTTGTTGGATGCTTCCTTCCTGGTATTCCCCTGAGGCGGTTTTAATGGAAGCTCCTGATTGGGAACCTTTAAAAGTTTCAACTTTCTTAAATAAAGACCAAAAATCAGGAATGTATCCTTCTCCTGTAGTAGGTTGAATTTTAGGTTCAAATCTTTCATAAGCTTGGTCTCCTCCTATTTGTTTAACAAAACTAAGAGCATGCTCAATGTATTGAGGTATAAATTCTTTTTTAACTTCTCTCCAAGCATTTTTAACATAGCTTAACCTATCTCTTTGTTGTGATTCAGCAAACTCTTTATATCTAGTAATAGGTTGAATTTTAGATATAACATCTAGAGTTTCTGAATAGTCATATTGGCCTAGGTTAAGTTTGTCGTAAACTTCAGCTCCTTGACCCATTTCTAGGGGAATATAATTGTAAGAAGTAGCATCTAAAAGTTTTACGATATATTCTTCAACTCCTAATCCTAATTTTTTAATATTTCTTTTAGTAGTAGGAATGCCAGTTACATATTCATCATCTTGTTTTTGGACTGCTTTATATAAAAGAGCATCTTTAACACTATTAAAAGTAGCTGATAGATCATTAATTTTACCAGAATTAAATGAAAGTTTAGAACTTTCTCTATTTTGCTTAAATCCTATTGTATATTTACTAGCTGTACCTTTACCTAATTCTTTAATAGCTCTAGCAAATGCTAATAAACCATTACCCGAGGCTGTTATGTTTTCTATATCGTTATTTTTATAGCCTGAAGCTGGGAATGATAGATTGCCTGAATCAAGGATTTGATTTGTTTTACCATCCCTATAATTAACTGTAAATGAATCTAAAGCAGGGGGTGTAGTTGTGTCAGGTTTAAAAGCAAGTAAGGATTGGTTATTACCCATTTGGTTTAACCAATAGGTAAAGTATTCGTGGGGCTTCGTAATAAATAAACCTTTATAATTTTCAGGAGTTACCATATTAACTCCTAATTGAGATATTACCTCTGGGTCTGCTATACGGGTGCTTGAAGTGGTGCCTGTAACTTCTGTATATCTGGCGGGTCTAGATTCTGTGGCGCCATCTTTAATTTTTTGGATAGCTCCTCCAATACCATCAAAAGCAGCGTATATATAATTTTTAGCCTCTTTTGCTTTTTGTTGTTGTTCTAAAGTACTAGAATCAACTACTTCTCCGTTTTCATAAGTAACAAAAGTATTACCTTCTGTGCCTCTAATTGTTATTCTTTCAGTAGCTTCACTAGTAATTCGTTTAGGAACAATGCTTTCTGTTATTTCGGGTTCGGGGGATGGTGGAATATAATCTTTGTAAAGTTTACTAGGTTCTACAAAAGTATTTAACCCCATAGTAAAATACGAAGGTCTTCCATTAGTACCATAATGAATAGGCCCAGCACTTCCTTCTGTTAGACCCCTTTGGATAGCAGTACCATAATCAATAGTATCATGATCACCACGTTCTTCTTCTTTAGCCATGAAGTCATAAAAGAATAAAGGAATTCTTTCTTTAATAGCTTTTTGCTCAGTTCTATTTATTTGATTTACTAATCTTTCAAAGAAATTAATAGTTCTAAACCAAGCATCAACACCTGTTTTAGCAAACCTAGAATTAATTCCCTTTTTAGATAATTGATAAGCAATTCTATAATCATCTAACCATTCTTGTTGAAGTTCTTTTCTCACAAGATTTTCTTCTGAGTCGAGTCCATAAACTTTTTTTATAACTCCTGTTCCTTTATAGGTTTTGCTACCAACTTGTATAGGTTCTATACCAAGAAGACCTGGGGTAAATGGCCCTCTTACACCTACTATTTCTGCTCCAGGTTGGGATTCAATAGGCATTCCAGCTTCTTCTGCCTTTTTAAGTTCTTGAAGTCCAGTAAACCCATCTTTAATTTTTTGTACTACAACTCCTGATTTGCCTACTTTGACATCTAAAGCACCAAAGTTTTCACTTACAGGGAATACGGG
>Ga0099849_1001593_pt1 | contig 10652 bp, 10 predicted proteins | sample CB_VirMetaG_4_FD_78177 | JGI IMG/M metagenome (GOLD analysis project Ga0099849, IMG submission 78177) | Freshwater to marine saline gradient viral communities from Chesapeake Bay - CB_1508_1M Viral MetaG | ecosystem: Environmental > Aquatic > Marine > Coastal | place: USA: Chesapeake Bay... | reverse complement strand
CTCTATAAGGATTATTTTGCTACTTTTTTGTGAGCTCATCTTTAAGATTCTTTGCAACAAAAACAGGCCATGCTAATGAAAGCAAAACAGTTTTTAAAGGATTGTCTTGATCTCCTTTCAGCTTGTTTTTTCTTCTTGGAGACGCCATAGCCTTAATTAGCTCTGCTGTGTTCTTTTTTAAACTTACTTGCATGCTCCAGAAAATCAAACTTAAAGAGACATACTGCATTACAAATATAATAATATTATATTTATTTAAAAGTAGGGTTTCTAAAATTATATCCATTACTTACCTCCTGCGAGTGATTTAATCAACTCCATTATTTGCTTATCTGATACTTTTTGTGTATTAGACGCAGGTTCGGCCTTGACTGGTGCGCTTGATTCATTTTTTATGTTTTTTTGAACAGGCTTCTTTTTTCTATTTACCTTAACTTGCGAAACAGAAGCTGCGGCTTGAACTCTTGGTTTTGCTACAACTTTTGATTCTGCAATAACTTCAACACTTTTTTCTAAGTAAGCCTTCATTGAAAGAGGCCTAAAGTATTTGTCTTCTACAATTACTTCTAAATTAAGATCACATTCTCCTTCTTTAAAAATATGTTTAAGGGCTGGAATTGTGACAGATACTTCATCGTTCTGAAAATAGTTTGGTTCGAACATTAGAGTCATATCATCTTTTTCAACTAAAAGTCTACATTTTGCAGGTGAGCTTGTTGTTCCTTCGACTGTAAGTGCGAATGTAATTTCATTTTCTTCGTCAAGTAAAAGATTAATGTTTGACATTTATTTTCCTCTTTGCAGTTATTTTGAGATCCTTCTTCTTTACTTCAACATTTTTGTGTGAGGCAACGACCTTAAAGTTTTCTGATTTTTTATGTTCGACGTGAATATTTTTAACTTCAACTGCAGGGCGTTTAGTTCTCTTCCAAATTAGTTCTTTTGCATAGGACTTCTTAATATTTATGTTGTTCTCTAAGAATATTCTACTCAATTTATTAGATACGGGATTTAGTATTTCTCTACCGTTGTTAGTCATAATCATTGCTGATATTTTAAATCTTTCTTCGTATTCACTTATCAGCTTTTTATACGCAGCTCGACCGCCGCGCAGTACTCTGGCAGCTCTTACAATTAAAGGTGTAAAGCCGCTTGTAACTAGTCTTGGACTAGGGCCCATTCCAAGCATAATTAAAGGAACAGGAGATCCAACTCCAAAACCAGCCAACTTACCCTCTCACACGTTCAAAAACTTCTGTAAAGGACGGGCTTTCGTTTCTATCGAGAAGAGAATAGCGAGCCAGTTCAGTTACTCCGTCTTCTTCGTAAAAAACCATTTCTTTTGTATCAACCATAATTTTCCATCTTCCGACAGTCATATGTCTAACCATTTTCTGGTCTAGCGTAACAGTTTCTATTGCGCTGACACCTGAGTGTGCTGTGGACGTCCATACGATAGAACCACTAAATTGGTGACTTAGATTAAACTCTACTCCATAACAGCCTGTACTTGATCCTACTTCATAAACTCCGGCGTTCGAAGCTGTTGTATATGCAACGCCTTTAGTGTCAAAAAGTTGATATCTTATTGAACCAGAGATACCTGCGAGAGAAGATCCAAAATTTACATTTTGATTAATTTTCATGATACTTACGAGACCTTATGACGTTTATTGGTCGTTCTCCTGCTCTTGTTCTTGACTTAAGTTTTTTTTAGCTTCTCCTGTGTCGGTGTCTACGTTAAGCTCTTCAAACTTTTTTAGATCTTCTTCCATTTTTTTAAGATTTTTGCTATGACCGTTTAAGCTAAGTTCATGTACCATAGAGTCTCTAAGCTTTTGCAATGAAGAATACATGCTTTTAATTCTATCGTCAGGAGTTCCTGCTATGCTTTCTTGCAATGTTAAATCAATAAACATTTTAAACTTTGCAATAATTTCGTATAGCTCTTCTGAAGATTTTAATTTAAAATAGTCTTTGTATTTTTGTTCTAGCGACATAAAAACTCCTACCTTGTTAAATATACTACAAAATTGTTCCTTATAAAACAAATGCCCCTCGTGAATTTCTTCACGAGGGGCAAAATTAGTCTAAACTAACTTATTAGCGAACGATAGCAACAACGACGTCGTCTGCTTCGAGATCAAAATTGAAGTCGATGTCAGAAGTAGCCGTGCCGAACTCGTAATCAGCTGAAGCACCACGAGTCAAGAGCTGGCCGTTGACGTAAATGTCTAGGCGAGCATCTTGCTCATCTGCACTAGCGCCGAGGTCTCCGCGGTTAAGACCGGTGAAGGAAACAGAAGCACCTACAGAGACAGCGCCTGGAGTCTCAACGTACTTGGCAGTTGAATCAGCAGCACCCTTGAGGCTGTTGATAGCACCGATGATGGAGATGTTGGCATCGAACAAGCTAACGAACTGAGCGCGATCACCGCTTTCAGCAAGCTCGTATTGACCATCAGCACCGGAGAGAAGAAGCTCGCCGGAGGTTTCAAGCTTGAGGTTACCGCTACCATCATCCAGTATATCGTGTGCTGAACCAATGTTAAGAGCAGCAAACTCAGGAGAAGCACCGGAGTGAATGTCCTGAGGAGCACTGAAGGTAATGGTGCCGTCGCCGTCGTCTGCAATGAGAACCTGGTTAGCAGTCTCGGTGACAAAGCTGAATAGATCTGCAGAGATCATGACCCCACCAGGACCCGCCTTCATTAGCTTGTCTTGGGTGAGGTTTGAACCTGTAACAGCAGCAAACTGAGGCTCAGCGCCGGTGTGAATGTCCTGAGGTAAGCTGAGAGTGATGGTGCCATCACCGTCATCTGCAACAGAAACCTGACTTACAGTGCCGGCAACAAAAGTAGCCATATCAGCAGGAACGATCTTACCGTCGTTGTCTGAGACGAGCATCTTGTTGTCAGTATCAGCAAGCAAGTTGTCAGCGGTGTAAGAAGGTGCATCTACATCAACAGATGCGCGCCATTCGTCTGAAGCCTGAACGTACTTGAAGCTCTTTGCGCCAGCATCGGAACCAAGAGCAAAACCAGCACCATCGAGAAGCGCCCCGGAAGCGCCGGAAGCAAATACGACGAGCTTGTCTTCGACAATAAGTTCAGTGACATTAGCAACAATCTGATCACCTTGAACAGTAAGGTTGCCAGCGATAACAACGTCATCACTGAAGGTTGAGCCATTGACAGTAAGAACGTCAGTAGCAGCATCGTATGTCATTGCAGAGTCGTCAGCGAGATCGCCGTCGGTACCAGCAATAATAACGCGGCCGGCTGTTAAGTCAGCAACCTTGACGGAAGCAGCTGAGAAATGTGCGCCGTCCCATTCGAGGCCAGCGACATCTTCAATTGCACCATCTGTACCTGCAAAAGGAACACGACCAGCGGTAAGATCAGAGATCTTTGCTGATGCAAGTGTTGCTTCGGCACCTACGTTGAGAGTGCTTCTTAAGTCAGCAGCGCCCTCAGCTGTAAGTGTACCTGAGCCATGAAGGTGAACAGAAACAATAGCTCCCTGATCTACCTGGAGCTTGTTGTCCATGCGGATGTCTTGTGAGAATCTACCAGCTTCCTGTGAGTGGTAAGCGGATCCACCGTGGAGACGCTTAATACCGGATGCAAGGTGATCCATTACATCCTGAAGTGATCCTGCGTCAAGTGAAGAAACTTGACTTTCAGCGGAAGAAAGAGAACCAGTCAACTGCTGGAGTCTCATTTGTGAACGAGGTGCCATAATATACTCCTTTGTTTAATTATTAGGCATTAAAACTTCTACGCTAACTTGACAAAGGACATAAACTTAACTCGATATTAAATATGCCCTTTAAATTGTTTTTTCAAGATTTAAACAAAATATTTTTTAAATTTTTTATGTGCGAATCAAATTTTGCTGCTTCGCTGTTTGCAAACTCAATAACGTATCTAAAGCAATTATTTTCTGCATCTTCAAATACAAAGCTAAACTTGCCTCCTTTTTCGACTTTCGCGTCTACAAGCTTCTTACCTTTCATCATTAAAAAAGCTGCGATTGCCAAGTCTGACGTTTTAAAAAACTTATCCATTTATTAATTCCTAGAGTTTGTGTTGAATTAACTAAAACTTTAACACGAACGGACCTACACTTACTAAATATCGAGAAAAGATCGTTAAATCTAGAATTAAATTATTTTTTCGTAAATAGACAAAAGTACGCTTTGTTCTTCAGGAATGGATGAAGAGTGAAAGAAAATATTACTGCCTGTCACCCAATAGTCATAAAAATCCAAACCAAGATAGTCAGGAGTCTGTAATTGACCATTGACAAATATAGATACGCTGCCTGTATTAAAAGGTGTATTTTTTAAAGAAAACTGCGTATTTAGTCCGTCAACAGATCCACTTAAGACTTCGTTAAAAACAGTTTCTTTTGCTAAGCTTATTACAACGTTTTGACTTGAACCTGAATCTATTATTTTTATACCATTAGATCCTGTTAGGACTCTATGATGTGGTAAAGAACCTGTTGCCGATAGTACGACATATTGCCCGTTAATATCAGCTGCATTTAAAGAAGTCGAATATTGCTGTTTATTAATAATTGTATCAATAATATCATCTGCAAAAACTGGAAAAGAAAAAACTAAATGATCAGACCCACTAATAAAATAGTCTCTTTCAGAGTTTGTCACCTGAGTCAAAGATCCGGTATGTAAAAGCTGCCCATTATAAACAATATCTATTCTTTCATCATCGTGACCTACCTCATCAAATGAAGATGAAATAACTCTTACGGGTGTTCCTGCCGTTATCGAACCTGTCATAAAGAAAGTTAATTTTTTTCTTGAACTTTCAAAAGCTGGAGCTGATACTACAACTGTATTTGCAGTCTTTTGTATTTCTACGCCTGATCCTGCTACAAGCAGCTTTCCGCCTGGGACGTTTGGTGAATTTGCCGTCAAAACAACTTCGTCAGTTATAGATAAGGATCCGCCTCCTGAAGACGAAGATCCTGAATTAATAACTTCTTTTGCCATTTTTCCGACATAGGCAAAAGCTCTTGCATGTGCAGGAATTTTGTCAGCTTTGTAGTCTTGCAAAAACAAAATTCCATTATAGTAATCAACATTCCAGTCAATATTATCTAGCAGAGGAATTTGGTCGCCTACGCCTCCAGAGCCGTCATCTTTGTAAATTTTTACAATATATGGGTTTGGAGCATCTTGTGAAAAGAAAGGTGGTACTAGCTGAAGCTGACCAAGAGTTTCATGTACAATTTTGCTGTTGTTAAATATACCATTGCCTGCTCTATTGTTGTCTGTATTTGAAACATAATCGGAAGGCAAGACAAACTTATAAGCATGAGGACCAGCAACCTGAGAGCTTTCGCTGGTGTCTTGTCCTGACCCTCCATCTGGATTTGTAGAGTTTGCGTCGTAGGTTGTCCCTGTCAATGCTGTCAAAATAAAAGGAATATACTCTACTGTCCCGCGTGCATCTACAGAAGAGCTTTGTATTGTATATAGATCTAAAGTAGGTGTTGTCGGTATATCTTCTCCAAATATAAGAGAAGAAGCAGCTTGAATATTAGAGCCTATTAGCTCTTCACCGTCCGTCTTTAGATTAGATGTATGCGCTTTTCCTAAAAGTTTTTTCTGTGCAAAATAGGTTGCTGAAGTATTAGATTTTCCCGCCATTATCCGCTCCAGCTCACTGTTATGCGATCAAGATAACCGGTCCAATTTTCGCTTGCTGATACTCTAATAACAAAGTATTCTGCGCCTGAACTAGTTCCGTTCACAGTTAATCCATTAAATGTACAAACATTAGTAGCACCAGAGCCGTCAACAGCAGAATCTGGGTCTCCAAAAAGACATCCATCTCCGTCATTAATATTTCCTGCGCCTAGCGAAGCTGTTCCCAAGTCTAGAAAACCAGTCTTGCCAGGAATTTTTAATTCTACATGTATGTTTTTATTTGATCCTAAAGAAGAGGACTTACCTACGATAGTTGCATCACCATAAATTGTAATAGTAATTCTAGCCAGATCGCTTGTCGTATTATTTAAAAACGATCTATAATAGTCTCTAGTGCTATTTGTCAGAGATGAATAATTTGGATTTCCAGCAGGACCTTCAACAGAACCTCCATCGTCATGACTTCTAAAGTCTCCGGAAGAACCTCCATCTTTTGGTGCTAGCAAGTAAGTATCATAAACTATAAACCCAGTTGCATGCTCCGGGTATGAAGCTTGATCATTAACTGACCTTTGAGAATTCCAATTATTTGTACCACCTGTTATGTCACTTTGTGCACTGTAAGAACCTGATACTAATCTATAAGATTCACCTGTAAAGTATTCATCTGTATTTGCATTGGATGTATCTGAAGGTGTCCAGACAAGCATGTTGGAAGTTGTTTGTGTTAAAATTGTCAAATTACTCTTAAGTGGATGAACAAACACCATACCTCCGGCGCAAGAGTATCCCGTTGTATAAGATCCTGGAAGAGACTTTGATCTAGAAAAGGATAGAGTACCAGAAACGTGAAGTAGCGCATTTTGAGAGTCTGTATTGGTATTTAGCGTTTGTAAGCTATCTGTAGATGAAATTGTCGTCTTTGTTGAAGAAAGACCCGAACCTGACTGTATTATCTTTATACCCGAAGCATTTGTAAGATTAGTAAAAGAAATTGCTGAAGAAGAATCTGAATATACATTTTTATAAATGTTGCTTACTCTTGCTAAAATACTTCCTGTTGGAGAATTAAAGTATTTTATTCCACTTAAGAAACTAAAAGTATCATCTCCAAAAGCAGTTAAGTTTACACCTTCACTTGAAAGTACATCTGTATTATTATCATTAACCCATTCAATATAGTTTGTTTCTCTATCTGTACCTTCGATTGCATGAACAACCCTTGCATAGTTCCAGCCGTTTATTTGATCTGCTGTGTGTACTCTATAATTGCAAGTTCGATAAATTTCTGTATAATCAGGCACTCCATTAGAGTATATAGCGGGTTTCCATACACTTAAGTTAATAAATCCTGATCCGTTCTCATTTAAACTTGTTCCAGTTCCTGAACCTGGATCTCCAGAACCTACTAAGTTATACGAACCAGTAATTTCTATTTCATGGACAACAGACCCATTTACTTCTAACTTAAGGGATCCACTATTTGCGTCTGAAAAAGCATTAGCTTTATGATTTATTTTTGTACCATTAGCAACTTGAGATACATCTTCATTAAGATTTCCTTCAATGTTAGTATCAAATGCAAAAATAGATCTTCTAAGATTATTAGAAGAAGAATCAGTTTCATAAAAGTCATTTAAATCAGATGCAGAGAATCCTGCTATGGTACCTACATTTGCGTACCCAGTTATTGTCTTTGAAGATCCAAAAGATAAGTTGGCATCAGTACCATCCTGATTGCAGTCTATGTCATCTAAATCAGGAATTTCTGTAATGCTTCCAACACCGGCGCCAAAAGTAACCTCTATGTTGCTAATATAACCAGACCATGAAGCATCAGCTTCTATTCTTATACCTACATACTCATCATCACCTATTTCAATAACGCCTAGCGTTATTTCATTTGTTGCGTTTAGTGTGCTATCAAACAAATTACTGTTTGATTCTGAAGCATTGGCACCACTGTTGTCTTCATATTGTCCTAAAACAAAGTCTGAAGATATGTCGAGCCATCCTGTTGATTGAGAACCATTATTTGGAAACTTAATAAAAACTCTTATTTTTCCGCTATCTAATGAAGTTTCAGCGCTAACAATATTTGTACTGCTTCCTTGTATTACTAAAGACAAGTCTCTTTTACTAGACCCAGTTTCATTTTTAAACCATCTATAAAAAGTTCTCTTACCTGTTTCGCTTGAATAATTAGGATTTTCACTAGGGCCGTTATCTAAGCTACCACCATCGCTTGTATTTCTAAAATCTCCGCTATTTAAAGTTTGTGTAGGAGAGTAAAGTCTATCTCTGTAAAACTGCAGACCATTTGAGTGACCGCCGTTAGAAGAAGTCATATGAACATTAGAGTTCCAAACATTTGACCCATCAATTAGAGAAGATTGCGTATTATAAGATCCGCTTATAATTCTATAGTTTTCTCTTCTAAAAGTTTCATTTTGTGCTGTTGATGTATTTGATCGATCATACATCAATATTCCTGAAACTGTTGCTTGTCCGCTATTTGATAGATTAGATTTTAAGGGGTGGGTTACATTTACGCCAGCTGTCACAGAGCCATTAATAAAATAATCTGCTGTCATAGAAGAAGAGCCAGTAATAAATAAGGATTTTGCATGATCTTCTCCTGCCCCCGTATTTATTGCGGGTTTTGGTTGGCTTGACAGAGAAAAGCTTTCTCCTGAAGAGAATGTAGAAGATTCTGAAGTTGTGAAAGTTATGTTATTATTATCGTAAATGTTTTTATATGCATTGTCAACTTTTACCCGATACTCAGCCGAACCACTTTGGAAATACTCGACACCTGAAAGATGTATACTTCCGCTTCCTACAAAGTCTATTTCATTTTCTGAAGATGAAAGTGCATTTGCGTCGCTATCATTTACCCATTCAATATAGTTGGTTGTAACAGTAGTAGACCCGTAAACATGCAAAACTCTAGCGTAATTCCAGCCTTGACGTTGGTCTGACGCTATTATCTTATATCTTCCTGTTCTGTGCTGAAAATTGGTAAATTCTGTTCCATTATCTAATGTGCCCGGATCAGAAGTTGAAAAGTTAGTAAAACAAGAACCAGAAGACTCCGTCACACCTGTTCCTGACCCAGGAGAGCCAGTTCCGGTAAATGATGTAAGATCAACTGCATGGACAACACTTCCATTTATTTCTAGTCTTAACTCTCCCTGGTCAGCATTTCCAAAAGAGTTAGCCGGAAAATTTGATCCGTCAGCTGACACATCTTCATTTAGGTCGCCTACTATATTTGTTGTTCCGTCAAATATAGCTATTCTTAAATTGTTACTACTCGAGTCAGTTTCATATAAGCTGTTTACGTCTACAGCAGAAAATCCAGATGTCGTTCCTACTGAAAAATAAGGAGTACCTTCTGAAGAAAGATCATTTGATGTACCAAAAGATAAACGCGCATCTATTCCATCTACGTTCGCATCAATATCGTCTAAGTCAGGTGCAGGTTGTGGTGCTAAGAGTTTTAATATTTCATTAAATCTATCTATTGCAGTACCGATTGTAGTGGCATTTGTAAAATCAGTAAAGAGACCGTCAGTATAGTCTCCGTCTTCTGCATCTCCAATTACACCGCCGGCGCCAGCAGTAGCACTAATCGTGTAAGATCCTGAACTGTTGTGAGAAATACTAACATTAGTTCCGGCAACAAGAGACCCGGTAGCAAAATTACCGTCTCCAGCTGATACTTGTATAGTGCCTAATGAGCCTGATGACTCTGTAACTCTAACTGCTGTCATTTAAAACTTAACCTAACTTAACTGATTTAATCTTACAAAAAAAATATAATTATTAAATCTTGATATGCTGATTTAGCATGTATGCGTATGACTCATATTGATTATAAGCTGCGCCTAAAAAGTCTTCCATTCCTAAAGTTAGTTTTCCTGCTGATTTTAGTATACTGTGAAGAGTTTCGATACCGCGCATGTGATCAACTAACAAAACTAAAGCTAGCATAGAAATACTTTTTTCATCTAAGTTTGAAGGAGAATCGTATCTTGAAAGTATGCTCGCTGCATTTGAAGATAACATAATTGGGCATGCAAAATCTTCATCTTGCATAGAATAAACTAGTTTTTCTACAACTTTGTCAAAGTCATCCGAGATTGTTTCATATATTCTTCCATAAAGCATTTCGTGCGTAGAAATAAACGCAGGCCCTTTTGTCAAGTGATGTGCAGAGTGCATCCACATTTCAGCTGCCTTAAAAGATGCAACACATAACATTAATTCTTCTTTAAACATATTTGCTCCTTTATTAAATATGATAGAAAATAAAAAAAGACAGTACTATTTAAAGTACTGTCTTTGTACACTAAAAGTAATTTTATTCAAAGTCTATAGAAACATCAACTCTAACATTGAAAGTAGGTACTCTTACATGATTAACCATACCAATGTTTTTGCATTCGTCTGCCTCTAAAAACCAGTCAGCGTGCCCTCTATTGTGTATTTCTTTTAAAAAGTAGTCATCAGGTTTACCACAATTTCTTGCCATAATCTGAAAGATCTTCTTGTTCAACCTGTCAGTTTCAGCTGCTGATGCTTTTATTTCTTCGTTTTTTCCATACTGTCCCGATGCTACGTCGTGTATCATAACAGTCGCATCCGGATCCATAAAGCGCATTCCTTCTTCTCCGCATGTAAGAAGAACTGCTCCGCAAGACATAGCTTTTCCTTCGGCAATTGTTGCAACAGGAAGAGGCGAGGCTCTAATAGTAGCAATCATAGACATAAGTGAGTATACTTGACCACCGTAAGAGTCAATTACAACAGGAATGACTTTCTGACCAGTGCTTTGAGCCATAGAAAACTTGTTTCTAAAGTCATCTGCAGCTTGCTCATCAAATTTATTAACAACAACAATAACCGGGTTTTGACTAAGCTCAAATTCTTTTAGTAAGCTTGAACTCTTAAATTTCCATAGCATGAT
>Ga0099849_1001591_pt1 | contig 10661 bp, 5 predicted proteins | sample CB_VirMetaG_4_FD_78177 | JGI IMG/M metagenome (GOLD analysis project Ga0099849, IMG submission 78177) | Freshwater to marine saline gradient viral communities from Chesapeake Bay - CB_1508_1M Viral MetaG | ecosystem: Environmental > Aquatic > Marine > Coastal | place: USA: Chesapeake Bay... | reverse complement strand
TGACTCCAAGCAGGTGCTCTCTATCACCAGCCCCAGTTTCCTGCTCTACTATCTCTTCATTTACTTCCTCACCGAGTACCGTAAAGGTGTTTTCCTTGCCTTGACGGAGCAGGTTTGAGTCTAAACTACTATCTAAGACAGTAGGCAATAAATTTCCTATTGCTATCTCAAAGGGCAGATAAGACTCCCTGGCTAAAGTCTTAACGCCGCCTTTTAGTATGACGTTAGAGTCTTCACTATCTTCGCCATTCTCCCCTTCGGAGCCGGTCTCTATTCTGTCCCATATGAACTCACCCAGTGGCGTAAACGACTGTATCCTATCGAAATACTGACGTATGACGTTTTCTATGGGTAAATACATTGTGTGACATCTGGGGTTAGCCCCGATACGCACAACTCCACCTCGTAATATTTCTACGAAGTTTTTATCTTTAGTACGTAGTACTACTTCTCCTCGTCGCAGCCTCTGCCGGGAGTGTGCGTATGACAGGTTGCTGTCTAGGCCCAAAGGATAGTCGTCAGCAGAGTTGGCGGCGATAGTCACATACGCGAATATGAACGGCCCAGAACCTTCTGCGGGAGTAGCGATGTAACAGATATCCCCTGGTTCTGGATTAAAATCCATACCTCCAAGCCCACCCGAGGTTAAGAAAGGGCTGGCTATCTGTACATCTTCGTGTGTTTTGTGCGAGTACACAGTTTGTAGATCGCATGTTTTTCTTAGGGGATCTACGCTTAGTATTCTCGCCTGTTCAACTACGCAATAGCCTACTGCTTCTAGTGAAGATACTGGGTAAACCACAACTACCTCAATAGGGTCTAGATGAGCCCTTACCAGACTTACCAAATTCGGCATTGTAAACAATACCGGGTATTGGACTGGGGCCGTGAATATCAGATGAAAGACCCAGAGCAGGTGCTTCTCTTAAGGTCTGTTTAATGTTCCGATAGTGTGCTTTTACTAGGAAGTCATCCGTCTGATCGATAGGCAGCGTCTCGATGCCCTTAAGTATGGGGGTAATCTGTATTTTATTGGTCAAGCTATTATTTAGCTGTCGAATGTGGCTAGCTTGAACAAAATCGCCCTTGAGCACTTTGTCAGAATCTCCAGCATCAGAAACAACTGCGAGGTTAGTTAAAGCGCGGCTTACTACTTCTGCGTTTCTCCTCTTGATGCCTTCCTGCTTATACACATCGTGGATCTCAGTCGATAAATACTGTGCAACTCTATCTACGTTAGTAAGTTCCAACAAGTCTCTTGGGTTAATGATGCCGCCAGATACGGCGTCACCTTTTCTTACTTTATCTCCCACTTTAACAGAGACGCCCAAGGCTTGCGGTACGTACATTTGCGTGCTTCCGACAGTAACGTCGTGACCGCCCGAAGGTGATTTAGTGATGCGCGATACTACGCCTGTCGATTTAGAAAGTGTAGCTTGTCCCGGCAACTTTTGGGGCATTTTTAGCAATTGAGTAACGCGGTCTAGTCCGCTAACAACCCCACTGCCTCCCGTAGAAACGCCGCCCGTGTGGAACTGCTTCATCGACAACTGCGTACCTCTTTCACCGATGGCTTGCCCCGCAATAACGCCTATAGCAGTACCAGTTGGGTAGTACTTACCCCCTGCGGTTTTACCATAACACTTTGAACAAATACCTTCCGCAGCCTCACATTTTGTAGGAGAGCGCACAACAACCTTGCCCGAAGCGGACATCAATTTAGACTGCAATCTGGGAGTAATAACCGTGCCAGAAGGTACGGTACCACTCTTCAGCTTTACGGGCTTTACCAACATTCGATCAACTATATCAACACTTCCGGAGTCGAGCGAAATGCCTGATTTAGTACTACAATCATCCTTAGTGATGATTGTACTCATCATAGTATTCATAACCTGCTTGTTGAGCGCCCCAGGTTCAGAAACAGACTGTACCTTTTCGATTAAGCCCTTTCTAGCCCCAAAAGCAGCCGTAAAGTAACCAGCACTAGTCAGCCCTTCAGTGTAAGACTTTCTTACGGGCACTGGTATAGTAGACCCATCAGCATTTTCTAGGAGCATGGGGGCTAACAAAAGCTGCTGCAACTGGGGCCACTTAGGCTTAACACCAGCAGCATACATGGAGTAAAGCGCATTACCCTGCTTAGGCAACTCTCTCTTTGCCTCTTTCGCCATGTCTTCGGTGGCCTTGCTATAAATGGCAACTAGCTTTGCGTCTCTCTCTGGGCTGGGTTTAGTACTAAGTACTGGTGCGGCTTTGGCATCGGCAATCTTCAAATGCTTGTCTCTAATTTTTTGCAGCACCTTAAAGTCGGAGTCTTTGAAAGAAAAACCTATGTTATGCGCGTGTCCCCAACCCAACCTTTTTATATTATCAGCAGTCTTTACGAACTCAGTACTAGTACCATCTTTTGCAACTTTTGACATAAGCTGCTCGAGATTTCTAGAGTTCATAACGTAGTTAGAATCAGTCAAGATTCTTTCATCTCTATGCTTCTCGGGTAAAGCCATATACAAAGAAGCACGTCCCGCAGTAGTAGAGTATTTACCCGCCTTAACTATGTCAGTTGCCGCCACATTACCCGCTCTAAAATCACGAATAGCCGCGTCTAAAGAAGAATACGACTTACTAGTTTTGTTGCCCATCTGAGTAAGCAAAAACATACCTAGCTGCCCTTCGAGTGCAGGCATGTACACTACTCTACCGCTGCCAGGGTTAAAGATATTGTTGCTCGGTTTCATTCTATGCGTTTCTTCTATGGCTTCCTTAGTTAGCGGAACGAACAAAGCCATTTTGTCGCCGTCAAAGTCGGCGTTAAAGCCACCGACAGCGAGGGGGTGAATATGGATGGCTTTACCTTCATCAATGAGCTTAACGTCAAACCCTTGGATACCATATTTCCAAAGAACAGGATCTCTTTTAAATTGTATAGGTCGTTCCTTTACAACTCTCTCAAGCGCTTTATTTGCCAACGGAGTTTTTTTCTCGATCTCAAGTTCGGCATCCAAAGGCGTCATGCCCATGCCGATCAACTCCTTCTTTATGTAAGGAGCGAACAGTGTCATAGCCGCAATTCTAGGGACACCCACCTGATCTAATGAAAGATCTAGGTTTGGAACTATAACGCTTCTGCCTGAAGTATCTTGTTTCTTATCGACAACAGATGACAACAAGAACCCAGATTTGGGACCGCCTCGACCCCCGATGAGATCGAGTATGCCGGGAGGCTCTTCTGTTTTACCATCAGACATCATCTGCCCTGGCTTGCGAGGAGCCGTGCCCATCAGAGCCGCAATAGCTCCATACAGCTTTTCTTCAGGGACACGCCTGAAAGACGCGGGTAAGCCCTCTGCGTCTTTTAAAGCGTCATTTAGCAGAGCGACTTCCCTGTAATGCTGATTGATACCGTCTACCGAAAGATCTCCGCCTTCTAGACTAGCTATGGGCCTAAAAATAGGGGGAAGAACTGGCAGATTACTTATAGAGTAAACATCTTCAGGTTCTAAAGACTCTCTGTCTAAAACAGATAGATACTTAACTCTTTTGTTAAGCTTATCCATTTTGTTGCCACGAGCGTCCTTTAGCTCCTCTTTTGCTTCGGCTAGCTGCTGTTTGACATTTACGCTGGATAAAGCAGCTACTATAGCGGCGGGTCCGGTGCTGTAACCTGTTTTCTTTTCTTGAGATAATTCGCCGCGTTCATTTATGTAGGTAGTGCCGGATATTACACCTCTGTAATCTTTTCTTTTAATACCCAGTACTGAAGTGATAGCAGATTCAAACATAGGATTAGGTATGGCAGTGGCCAGTTTGATATGACTCCAACCATCACCCCCAAACCCTCCAGTTATATCTTCATCAAACAGTCCACCCTTCTCTACTTTAAGGTCCTTACCCCTCAAGACTCTGGTAGGGTTAGTCAACTCGCCGTTTGACTTATCAAGAATGTCCTCGTTAGTCATCGGCATAATGACTAGATCATTGCCGCGTTTTTCAACATCAACACCTAGAGCCTCTAAGTAGCTAAAAAACTTTTCGCTGGCAAAGCTTGTACGAGGTGGGGGTAATGGCATATTATTTTGTAAAGCGTCCCACACCTCTCTCTGCGTTTCATCCGACTTGTACGTCAGCCCTTCTTGAATAGAAGCAGTACTGCCGTGCGCAAGCATTGCGAACATACCAAGGTTACCGTACCGCTGCGCGCTGCCTTTACCGCTACCACTAGGTGACATGTTAGAGTCGTACTCGTAACCGTGACCATAGCTTCTGGCAGATAGTCCTTTATCGACCTGATGCTTGAGCTTCAGTATGTACTGGTGGCCTACCATTACTGAGCCCAGAGATTTACCAGTTTCTGGATCAAATAGTTCTTCTTCCCCGGTGAGTCCATGCTTACGTAGCTGGTACTCCACCATGCCGTTGTAATCCCTCTCGTAGCTGTAAGGCTCAATGTATACCTGCTTTTCGCCTTCTTTAGTTTTTACAGTTCTGTAGTGACCCGGTACTTCAACGATTTTTTTAGAATCGTCATTTTCAAAGTTAGCTACTGCAAAAGGCACGTCGCCCTTAGCAGCGGCAACTTTGCCCAACCTAGTTTCGTGAATCTGCGAAGGATTTATGCGTCCAGGGACACCCGAGGGGTTAACTATGATGTGCACAGGATTGCCATCTTTATCTCTTGGCATTTCCTCATCTGGCAAGATCGCAGTTATAACACCCTTGTTACCATATCTACCGGATAGCTTATCGCCTACCTTTGCTTTTTCTTCAGTATTTACAAGTACTTTTACTTCTTTACCGTTCCTAATAATACCAGATACTACTCCGACCTGATCCTTCTCCCACACAACAGATACATCTTTGTATTCTTTCGCCAAAGACTTATGAATGCCCTTCATAAGTATCTGCTCAGTAGTAGGATTAGTTTTGGCAAGTGCAGCTACTAGAACATCTCCGGGCTTAACCTGAGAGCCTATCTTGATAATGCCGTTGTCGTTTAGTTTCTCTGCGTTAGCATCAGTCAATACAGAAGGGTAGTGCGTACGAAAATCTTTCTTAGACGTCTTCATATTGCTTTCTAAGAAGATTCTAGGCTTATGCATGTGCAGGCTTACGAGATCGTTGTTTTGTGCCGTCTCGGAAATAATAATTCCGTCCTCAAAGGTAAGTCCCTTGTACGGCAAATACGCAATACGCATGTTGGTGCCCAGACTGAGCACACCGTTTTTGGTGAAGTTGTTATCTGCAACAACCTGCCTACTTTTAACAGTGTCACCCACTGCAACTAGAGGAGCCGCAGAAATGTACGCGGTCGTATCGTTCAGCGGAAAATTATTGTAAAGTTCGATTCTATGTTTTTTATTCGCGGAGTCTTTTACGACAATAGAATCTTTCTTCACAGAGACTACAGTACCGTCAACAGGTGACGTGTGGGCAGTGAACCTGCCTACAATTTTTTCCCAGGTCTCATTTGTTCTTCGGTTGCCTGAGTGAACCTGTACCAGCGGATTCTCTCTGTTTTTAAGAGATACAGCTTGCTCTAAGTGACGTACCGCCATCTCAGCCCTGCCACCCTGTGTCGAAGGCAAAAAGGGAATCATGTTAGTAGTCATAGAGAACATGTTTCTCGGCGTAGCGAGAACGTAGTCAACATCCTTGCTACCAACAACTGTAGTGTTACCTGTGTGAAGTGCCTTAATATTTTTCTTATCTAAAGGTACAGGTACACCGTTTTTCCATCTGAAGTCATCAGGGAAAGCAACTACTGCTGAAGCGAGATCGGTAGCAGTCTTGCCGACCATTTTCCCCTGCTTCATGTCCCAAACAAGTGCGGTGGCCTCATTGCCCACTTTACCGGTATTTATGCCTAAGTTAGTGGTGATACCTGAGCGCTTGCCCTCTGGAGTAGCTACTGGGTCAGTGATCCCGAGGTGACTGGCGTCGATCAACTTGGCATTGAGCGTAACAGCACGATCTGTACTAATGCCACCTTGCCCTAAAATAGTGGCGCGCAACTGCCCATTTATCATTGATAATGGATTGGTTTGCGCTCCCTGCTGGGCCAAACTGGTCGTCGTAAAGAAGTGCTTAATGGGAGTGTTAAATAAGTCTCGCGTAACAATTTTCGAAGGGTCCGTATGCCGATCAATGTTGTTAGCTATCTTTCTTCTGATATTAGTCCTAGAGTTTCTTATCCTCTCGGGAAGGTGATCCTCTATGCTCCATAACTCTTTAAACTTGTAGGAGTCTCGGTTATCTACGGTATCCAAACCTTTGTGGATATTAAGAAGTTTGGTGCTACCCGCAAGAAGAGAACCCTTATCTACCTTAGAAAACTCTTTGCCTAAAGTCTGCTTAGTGGTATCAGTACGCAACTCCGTTTTAGAGTAAACGTCTCTGATTATCTCTTGCGCCTCTACATCATTCTGCGGGTCACTGTACTTGTCTAGGGCTTTAGCTATCTTTACGTAGCTCCCAGGCACATCATATTTCTTACCTGACTCAAGTAACTTAGGTCCCCAAGACTTTTTAATGTCTTCATCAGATGAGCCAAGAGTTTTTAGTACTGGGTACAAATCTAGGTTTGATGTTCCGTACTTTAACTTGAAGCGCTGCTTAACCGGGTCAAACAGCATTCTGAAGCCCTGACCTTTTACTAAGTTGTACTGGGTTTCTAAGTCACCGTCACCCCGAACGCGAGCAAATACACCAGACTTTAAGCGCCACTGCTTGTCTGCTTGATATTCGCTACCGCCCATTATGTAACTGTATCTTTGTGTCTTGTAAGGGATTTTTGCCAAAGATACCTTTTTCTTTTCCCCAAGAACTTTACCGGTAGCTTTATCAACAACTTTAAAATCGCCCGAAAGAGTGTACCCCCAAACCCTGCCGGAATTACGAGCAGCGCTCTGAGAACTTATTGATAGTCTGGAAGGTTTGCCCGTCACGTAGACATCAGTCACTTCGAGACGATGCTTACGTCCTTCATATGGGAAAAACTTTTTGACCTCAGAGATAAGCCCTTGTTCTAATTCTTTTTCTCCCGAAGCAGGATCTAGCAAATGTACCATAGAGCAATACCGTATTGTTTTTTGTTATAAAAGTTATGTAGGACCCACATAGCGTGGATTCTATGAGAAGAATAGCACACTTTACCTGATATAAGTGTGCATAAAAAAAGGAGAAAAAAAATGAAAAGAATGATTAGACTTCGGGAGGTCTGCGGAGCAGACCTCCTCTCCGATGACCTCGACGACTCGCAGCAACCTGACAATCAGTAGCTGCTGCGAGTCGTCTATTTTTTGCCCGGCGTAGTAATTCTGCTGCGCTGGGCAATTCCCGGCACTGTGCTTGTACTCAGTGCCTTTTTACCTGTGAGTAACACCTAGGAAAAAAACTATGGGATCTTTGGGAAATTTGTTTGTCTTGCTCTTTTTCGCCGCTCTGGGCTCCACCCTGAAACAGGACGCGGAGTCCATGTACTGGGACGAACTAGATGAAGATGACTATGACTACTGAACCGGAAGAGGAGGAGAGACACCGCATATGGTGCCCAATCGACAATAAACGTTGTGAGAGTGTCAATTGCTCAAAATGCCCCAAAGCATTTAAAGACAACTACTACATATTCTTATGTCCGGAATGTTTGAAAAACCATAAACGGAAAAAGGTCCCCTTGTACGGTGAGGGGCACTGTAGTAATTGTGCAAGATACTCAAGCTTATTGTCGGGCGCACTATAAAAGGAGAGGGGTTGGTTATAAGTACCAACCCCTCTCTTAACTAGTACTCAGTACTATTTTTTTAGCCATGTAGCGGAAACCCTATCTTTTGTTATGGGACCACCTTTCGCCCATGTATAGCAAGTGCGCTCGCTGTGGCACTTAAACTTATGCATGTGACAGTAACCTAGATAGCCATCATTTTGCACCATTCCAGGCATACAGCGTTTCATGCTGGGGCTTACGTCGAAAGCAGCGCAGTTATCACACTTAGACTTTTTAGCACTAGCAACATCGGTTTTCCAATGCTTAGCTAGGTCAAGCCAGTAAGAGTTGTCACTAAGATTTATAGGGCCATACTTTATGTGATTTGCCTTTATTGCCCTATTTCTATTCTTAGTGTTTACCTCTAAATTTTGAGTAGCGAGAGGACAAGATGAATCCGCTGCCAACTTTTCTAAAGGCTTTAGTTTTAAGAAAATTTTATATTGACTCATTGCGCCTCCTAAGCGCAGCAAGGCGCAATGAGTCTCCTAAATTTCTAGAAGCTGTTGGCCTTTTTGGTTTATCCTCAATCACTTCCTTGCGGAAGGCATCGTCTCTTCGCTTTTTTGTCACCTCTCTTCTTACTCTTCTTGACTCTTTAAGTGCGGAGGCTTTGTTCATGGGGCTGTTAGGATCTAACTTAGGCGGCATACTTGATGGCCTTCTAGCTGACCTAGCCGCTTTGTATTTCTCTATAGTACTCATAGGACTATGCGTACTTTTTTTTGCGGCATTAAACATCTCATTTGAAAATTTTCTAGGTTTCCCAAACATACCTTTAAAGAGTTTGGTTTTGCTGGCTTTCTTTTCGATGAAGACTAATAATGGATCGTCGGTGAAAAACATAGCCTTACCTTGTAAAGTGGTCTATTTGCTACTGATTACGCTTTGACTTTTTAAGAGGACCGAATGTGAGATCAAATTCAGTTTTCCTAAGATTTTCAAGATTTGGTTTGGGGAGTGGTTTTTTTAGATTCTCAAAATACTCCTTTAAAGCATCAGGCACATCTTTTGGTTTTGTTTTTTTTAATTTCTCTTGCACCCCGCTCAACCTCTCCACTTTTTGTCTTCTTTTTTCCGCTGCTCTGACCTTACGGGTCATCCGTCGCAAGGGCGACCCAGGCAAGGGCAAAATAGCTGCTATCTTTTCTAAAATCTCTAGTTGTAGATCCGTTAAGTACTGCATAAGTACTCTCTCCAAATTAGTATTTAGTATTATCTACGCACAAGCTGCGGAAGCGGGTTATCCTGCCTGTTACTGGAAGGCAATCCGTTTAGCTTTTCGTTGACCATTCTGTAAAAAACAGGATTATCCTGCCTAATCTGATTTAGCGTAGTCATACGATCACTGTACGGCATATTTTTTAATTCTTCGGCAGCGCGCTGGGCCTGCGCAAAAATATCAAAATACCTTTGCTCGCCTTCCGTATTCAACTCCGAGCCAGAAGTCATGCCCGTCTCTTGTAACGCATTCGCCGCAGTATCCGGCTGGGCGGTGCTCGCCTCCTCTGGGGGTGCTTGTTCTTGTGGCTGCTCCCCCTCTGGAGGCGGCTCTCCTTCTCCGGGGGGCGGGGCTTCTTGTCCCGGCATGCCCCCCATATTAGCCTGCTCTTCTTGCGCTTTGCGCTGATATCTCATAGAGACAAGCGTAGCGCGGCCTTGAGCCTCCGCTTGCGCCTTGGCCTGCTCAATCATTGTGCTGGCCGATTGACCGCGCTCCTCCATCATCTTCGATACTTCATCAGCATAGTCATGTCCCGTACGTGACAACAAGCTCTGATCAGAAATTTTGCCTGCTTGATTTAGCTGGAAGTCGAAGGCCATTCTCTGCATATCGTCAGCCATCTTGAATGGCGTAAGACCGATGTTGCCGAATCTGGGGATATTCAACAGTGGGTATATCTGATCAAAGATGAAGTTGACATGGTTAGTCATGTCCATTCTATTAGACATGTACTCATTCTCCAGTCCCTTCATATTCACAGATGCGCCACTAAACTGAGCCTCACCATAGAAGAAAGAAACAGGTACACCCATGCCGCTAATGATCTGTTCATAGATAGCACGGAGTTCCTGAAACATCATCAAAGCTCGACCCTGCCCACCGATTTGCTGGTAGCCTACAGGGCTAGCCATTACAGCAATGTGGTTACTGTCTCGCTTCCATTGAGAAACTTGGTTAGTGACGCTTTTTTGAAAATCCCGGAGATTAACGTTTCCGTACACGTTATCGGCGGAAACACGTACCTGAGGGAAGAGCATGCGTAGAGGAACTACGTGCTCCATCGCTACCATCTCTTGTGCTTTTTTTAGTACACGACACAAAAACAAATCAGACAGCACAGGCATCAGTAGAGGAATCCCGTATACGTTATCCTCGTCCTGTCTTGACGGCGAAGGTCTCTTACTGTGAAAGACCATGCGATCATCGAGAACCACGCGGCGGTTGTGTTTTGTCGCAGTAATGAACGCCTGCAGTATTCTCTCAATTGTGCGAGGATCGCCCAGCGTAATCCTGTTTCGTAGAGATCTTGTGAGCTTAATTCTATACTCTTTTTCAGTCTCAGAGATACCCGTCTGCCGCGCTTCTACGTTCATAGGATTCCAGCGAATAAGCTTGATCCTATGGTACAAGGGCACTTTGTAATCTAAAACTTTGGCGGGACCGTTGTGTCCACAACCTTTGCACTTAATTACAAAATTGTAATCTCGCCAAACGTAAGGCGTACTATTTAGTTGGGTTCTACGACCGCAGTTGCTGCAGACTAAGGTCTTCTCGATAGGCAACATGACAGTGCTGTACGCATTGCCGAACGTGTACCTATCGAGGTTTGTCTCAATTAAGTGCAGTCGAAGTTTAATATGCGCTGCAATATTTTTTATTAGCTTTCTTACG
>Ga0099849_1001590_pt1 | contig 10668 bp, 12 predicted proteins | sample CB_VirMetaG_4_FD_78177 | JGI IMG/M metagenome (GOLD analysis project Ga0099849, IMG submission 78177) | Freshwater to marine saline gradient viral communities from Chesapeake Bay - CB_1508_1M Viral MetaG | ecosystem: Environmental > Aquatic > Marine > Coastal | place: USA: Chesapeake Bay... | reverse complement strand
GCCTCTTCGATTGCTACGAGTGAACGGATGTACTCCATGACGTAGCGCTTCTTCTCTTCGGTTGATGTAGACATGCTGTCCTCCTTGTTATGTTTGTAATGTAACCGGTCACGCTGCCGCTGTCAAGCGCTCAGCGTCATTTTTTTTAAGCCCTGCGAGGGCTAGTTCCTTCATCTTTGCCTCGATCATAACGTCGAGATCGTGCCCGTAATCGTCAACTGGTCCGTTGACGAAATCTGAGTGGGCGTGTGGGCGGATCTTGGCGTCCTTCTTCTCGTCGGCGCGGGACTCGGAGTAGTGGACTACCGGCTTGGTGTCTCCCCACGTCGAGATCGCAATCTCCAAGGCTTCTTTTTCCGTAAGACCGCCAGTACAAAACCCGTGATGATGATAATCAAAAACAATCGGAACCCCAGTACGAGGATAGATTCCTTCAAATAGTTCCAATGTTGAGTAAAGCGATTCACGGTCATCATTCTCCACAGTTAGACGGGAAGTGATAGAATCTGGTAGACGTTCAAAGTTCCTTACAAAAGTATCTAGTGCGACGGGCTTGTTTCCGTATGCTGCACCGACGTGAATGTTGATCTTTGCGTAATGATTGCGAGGTAGTCCAAGCATATCAAAGAACTCACCATGAATCTCCAAGTCTCTCAAAGTATTTTGAAATACCTTCTCGTTTGGAGAAGCCAACTTGTTGAATGGTCCGGGGTGAGAAGTTAGGCGAATGCCGTGTTCTCGGGCATAGTTGCCTGCTTTCTCACATGCCTCGTAGATTGCTTCATAGTCGGGCATGTCATGTAGTTGATACTCTGACGCCCAAGGAAAAACGTTGGAGGACAGACGGAAGAACTTAATCCCGTGCTCGACATTCCATTCGAGAACCTTCTGGAGATCGAGTACATTTAGGAGAGACAAGGAGGACGCATACTCGATCCCCTTCTCTTCAAAAGTTCTCTTGATCATGGAGCGATTAGTGGTGATTCTATCATTCTTGTGACCACCATAATCCTGCGGGTTTGACAACTGCATGTTGATACATGCGTATCCGTAGTTCTTGCTCATCTGTCCTCCAACGTTACAGATAATATATCCGGTCAGGCGGCTGCTGTCAAGGGATTTTCTTCATTGATTGTGACGGGGTTGTCAGAGAAATAAATTTTATCTATTCCTTCTCTCGGACCAAACTCTTCTTGAAGAAAGTTGCGGAAATGACGCTCACCATGAATATGCCTGTCAGTTGTGCCCCAGATACCAACTTCACGCAAAACATCCATCTTATTTACCACAAGACGGTTGACGCCATTCATGGCAATAGCCTGCTGGATCTCCCTCACATTCAGCCAGTTACACTGCCTGACGCGCCCTGTAGTGGCTCCAAATTCTTGTCCGACCATCTGGATGCGGTCAAAAACTTCACCTTCTGGCTGGAAGTTACGCTTGCCTACATATGTCTCGTAAGCCTTGATAACACCCCAGACATTACGAATAGAGCGTGGATTAATTCCGTTCTGGATAGCAGCAGCCACACCAGTGTGTGAAGAAGTAACATAAGGATAATCACCCCAATCTGGATCAAGCCAGAAGCCCTGCGCTCCTTCCATAAGGATTACAGTGTCACCTGATAGTTCTTCGTAAATGTCTACTACGAAAGGCTCAAGATCAGGTACATCACAGGCGCGAATGCCAGTACGACCATACTTGTCACGGTAAGCGGGACCATTACCGGTTCGAGTTGTTCCAATCTTCTCATCAGTGCTGTCTTCGGCTTTGTGGAACGGGGTGATAACATGAGCATTTGATGCAATCCTTAGATGTTTACTCGCGGAGATTCCATGAGATTCTAAGTAGTTTATTTCCTCCATAAGTTTCGTAGGATCTACAACACAACCGTTGCCAATTACTGATGTAACTCCGAAAAATACTCCTGCTGGGATATGGTGAGTTACAAACTTCTTTCCTTTATGGAAGATCGTGTGCCCCGCATTACATCCTCCGTTGTATCTCACGCAATGGGTGTATTCCCCGCTCTTCAATAGGTGATGGGTAACCTTTCCTTTTCCTTCGTCTCCGTGCTGGAGACCTATAACGATGTCTGTAATCAAGTTTCCTCCTTGTGGTTGCACTTGTACCAATACTTTAACATGGGAATGGAACTGACGCAACTAAAAAGTGCCATCCATTCTCCGTGGCAGTTAAGTAGATGTTCCATTTAAGACCTCTAAATCTGGAAAAATTGCCTCAAAAAATTTTTGACGATCTTCACTTTTTCATCTTCACTTTCTGCTTCAGAAAAAACGTAATCGTAAGTGCTCTTCTTAGATTTTATCTGTTTGTCAAGCTCTTTAGTTTGTTCTTTCATCCAGTGAATTTGTTCTACAATATTATCAGGAATTCGCACATCAAATTTTTCGGACATGTCAAGGAGTATAAAATAATCGCCGTCATCAAGCGCTCGTTTGGCTTCCTTGAACATAGATAATCTAATCTCTCGCTCTTCGTCTGTCAAGCCAAAAGAGCGGTCTGGGTGAAGATTTAGCGCTAACTTCTTGAATAGTTCCTTGAAGGTTGAATGTATTTCATCTTCTTCTTTTTGTTCCTGAGCCCCAGAAACAATTAATTTTTCTTTTCGAGGGTCTCGGGGCGGAACAACTAGAGTTCCTTTTTCTTGATTAAGTTTTTGTAAATCTATATTGTTTTCTGAGCAGTAAATTTCAAGAAACATTTGAAAATCAACCGCGTGCGCTTCACATATTTCTATAATAAGATTTAGTTCTTCATGCTTGAACTTTATTTCGTTTAGTGCTCTCTTCCATTTTAATAAATCTGTTACTCTCAAAGCAAAAACCTCCCACCATAAATAGGTGGGAGGCTGACACTAACCTTTACCCTGACCGCGATAACGCTTCTTGTAGCCCTTATTACCACCGTGCGGACCCGGCTGCTTGCGCTTTGTTAAGGCACTCTTGCCAATAGTGGTCTTTTTCTTTGGTGATTTATTATGTGTCTTCTTCTGTGCCATGCTTACCTCCTTTATTGTTAGCCTAGCAATCTAAAGTTTCTGTATACTGACCGAGTAGAGAATCCCCACTTCGGGCAGTATTGCAATCTCGACATATATGGTCGATTAATATGGATCCTATCTTTTTTTGGATCTACGCCCCAACATTTGATCTTTTCTGTCTCGTTATTTGAATCAATGACCTCTACAATCCAGAAGTCTTTACCCTTCTTTGTCTTCTTTGGAATAACCTTGCGTGGAATAAACCAACAAATCTGTAAATCTTCATCAAACTCGGAAATGGGTGGAATGTACTTATCCTTCAGTTTCTGGATAGTCTCTGGACCAATCACAAGATTCATCGGGAACACGCCAGTCAAATCGGTCTTGAACTGGATAATCTCTTCCTCGGAGAAGTCGCCTTCCTGTCTGTAGAGATCAATGTTGTCGTGAAACTTCTTCTTGGTCTTTGGACGCTCAACTACGGATGCACACCAGAAGTGTTTGCGACCTGTAAATCGTTCGTCAATTAGACTATCCATTGCTCCTGCCCGGCAGAGGGCGTCAAGTGCCTTCTTGTTTAGTTTAGCATACTTTACCTCTTCTCGGAACAAGAAATCCTCAATGTCTGTGAATGGGCGATTATCAAGCACCTGCTCCATCGCAGACTCACCAAACCCCTTGATGCTTGTGAGAGGCTGAACGAGGGTCTTTCCGTCCTTACCAATCTCCCAAGTGCGACCAGAAGTGTTCACATCTACAGGCGCAATCTTATAGCCAAGAGACTTGGCGATGTTGATTGCATTCTCTTTCTTGGTCTCGGGCTCTTTGTCGAGGAAAGCAGCAAGCCACTCTGCCTCAAAGTAAGTTAGGAGCCAAGCGCACTGATAAGAAATGATAGAGTAGGAAACAGCGTGGGATTTGTTGAAACCATAGCCAGAGAAATACTCAAACTTCTCCCATAGACTCTGTGCTTCGCTTCTAGCGATACCCTTCTCCACACAACCATCAATGAACTTCTTGTGGATCGCATCCTTGACCTCAAAACCTTTTCCGGTTCCCTTCTTAGTTAGAAGTTTGCGGAGCAAGTTACCCTCATCAAGACTTAGATCCTTACCAAGCACATGAGCAATCTTGGCAATTTGTTCCTGAAAGATCAAGAAACCAAATGTTTCTTCGGTGATCTCCTGTACCTCGGGTGTAAGATACTTGATGTATTGTGGACTCTCTTTCGCATCAATATAATCCTCGTTGACATTTGCTGAAAGAGGACCGGGACGATAGATGGAAGTAATAGCAGAGACATCAATGATGTTGTTAGGCTTTACACGCTTAGCAAAGTTTTGAGCACCATCTTCAGTGAACTGGAAAGTGCCAACAAAGTTGCCCTTATGGAAAACATTTTCATAGACTCTCGCATCATCAAGATTGATAACATCAGGGTGTAGGTTGTTGTCGTAGAAGTCCTTGACCTGCTTGAAAGTTGGCTCTGTAATACCATGATGGCGCTTGAGAATCAACTCGATAGCAGTCTCCATCATAGCAAGAGTCGAGAGTCCAAGCAAATCGAACTTGATGAATCCCATGGGCTCAAGGTGACGAACGTTCTGTCCCTCGGACCAAGGAGTCTGACGAACACCCTTGGAGTTAATGAGAGGCATGTTCTTGTCCAAGTCTTCGGCAATCACAACACCACCAGCATGGCGAGACGCGGAGCGAACCTGACCAACAAGTGACTTTACGTGTGTCTTAACGTGAGGATACTTGCCCAAGAATGACTTGAGAGAATCAGAAAATTCAAGAACCTCCTGCCAAGTTGGGTTGTAAAGACCAGCCTTGATACCATGCTTTCTCTTGGCAAGCGGGGTTGCTTCCTTGATCATTGCATTGGTAACAATATTGACTTCGCCAAACGGAATACCATACAACTTTGAAATGTCTTTGATAAGAGACTTCAACTGGAGAGTGTTCCAGTTGGAGATTGGAGCAACACATTCTTCGCCCCACAATTCAATCAACTTATCCTTGAGTTCCATCGGACGGCTGATGTCGTAGTCAATATCTGGATAATCCTTGGCATCGGAGCGCAAGAAGCGAGAGAAAAGAAGGTCATACTTGATAGGATCAACCTGTGTGATGCCAAGAGCATACGCTACAAGCGAGCCGGCAGCAGAACCACGTCCGGGACCAGCGAGCATCATTGTATCTGTAACATCAACGATTGCTTTCATGGTCAAGAAATACTTTGAGAAGCCCCGGTCGTCAATGACATGGAGTTCTTCCTTTAGTCTCGCAAGGTACTGCTTGTTATCAGCAAGACCTAACTTACGCAGACCTTCAAGCGAGAAGTTGATTAGCGCCTCGGTTGCAGTGTGTCCTGCGGGAACAACGAATGAAGGAAGGCGAACAGTGTTATCTGGAAGGAAGTTCTCAATGCGATCAAACGCGATTCGGTGTGTCTCTTCAATAGAGCGCAACACAAGGTCGTCGTCGTAGTCCGCATTACACAACTTAGAGTAGTGTTTGTAGGACTCCCACATTTCATCGCCATTCTTGGGATAGAGTTCGTACCCAATCTCTTCAACAGAGACAGGCAGTTCACTCTCGGTATCAGCCCACTGAGGACGACCCTTACCAAGCCAGCCAAGACGCTTGTATAGTTCGCGGTCCTTCCAAGCATCACGATTGGGGTAGTGCGAATCTGCGGTCGAGATCACCTTGACACCAAACTCTTCACAAACCTGAATAACAAACTTGTTGAGTTCGTGCTGCTCAGGAACATTGTTCCACTGAACCTCTCCGTGCCAGCGATCACCAAATACATCAACCATCTTGCGGGTTGTGTCTCGCATCGCTTCAAGGACAGCCTCTGGTCCTTCCTCTCGGTTCTCCCAATAGTTACCAGCGTAGACACCACCAAGGCAAGCGGAGGAAGCAATGATGCCCTCGCTGTGCTCCTTGAGCATCTTGTAGTCCATTCGAGGATAGCGATAGAAGTTCTCGTCCTTATAAGACTCTGAAACCAACTTGAACAGATTATTCAGACCAGTCTGGTTCTGGGCAAGAAGAACAAGGTGACGGCGGCGGCGTAGAACACTGCTGCTCTTGCTCTTACTTGCACCTTCATCTTCAACAGAAGCAGCAGAGGCATCGTCCTTCTTTGCCTCTCGTGCGCCCTTCTTATCCTTCATAGCCTGATCATATTCTTCTTTCCACTCTTCGATAGATGGAATGAAGTATGCTTCGCAACCAAAAATAGGCTTGAAGTCCTTGCCCTCTGCCTTCATCTTCTTTGCGTGCAGCACCTGATAAGACAGACCATTCATGTTGCCGTGGTCAGTCAGTGCAAGTGCGTCGGACCCGTTAGAGTATGCAAACTCCATGTGGTCCTGCGGGAAGCCCAGTCCATCAAAGATAGACCCGGCTACACTGTGGGCGTGCAGCCCGACAAACTTGATTTTGCTTTGTGTTCTCTCACTCATTCTTCATCCTCCATGCATAATCTATTCAGTTGATGCGGTTTCGTCAAGCGCCAATTGGGTGATCCGATCACATTATCTGACGCGAGATAGGCGCGGTAGCCATCCCAGTCCCTGAGATCGTAGAACCAGTCGAGTTCCTCGCGGAAGCAGTCTTCCTCGCTCACCTTGTCAAAGATTGTTGACAAGTCGAAGTGGCGTGCTGACCAGCGATCCTCCAGTGGCAGCTTCTTCAGGTCTTGCCACGTCTCTCCTTCGCCCAGTGGTCCATACTCTTTTGTTGTCAACTCATTTACACGACGGCGGCACTGGATAAAGTCTTCGCCTCTCATTGTAAATGGTATTGGTAAATTATCCTTTACTGTCTTACCTTCGTGAGTAAAGAAAAAGTTATTAGTGGTGTTAAATAAATCTTTTCTATGTTCTCGGATTGTCCAAAAGTCCATCATTCCGTGTGGAAATGAAACAAAGTATTTTTTTGGAATGACCCATTTTGAAATTCTGAAAGAAACCCACCAAGCAGAGTGCATACCGAATAGGGCAGACCAGCCGTAACTATCACGTCGGTCTCTATCCTTTGGCAAGATGGGGACATAGTAAATGGGAATATGAATACGGCGCTGTACAATGTGGTTATTAATATAGTTGTCCCAAAAGTAAACAGGATCATATACCCACTCACCAATGTGCTTCTTGACTATGGGTGCAAGGTCATCGTTAGCTACGATCCAGATCGTAGAACATCCTGCCATCGCACACTCAAACACAGACTTTTGGATTAAGGTGAAGTCATTTGCAACAGGAAGCATAAAAGAATCGTAGGGCAACTTGAAATTATCTTTAAAGTTTGCCAGAGGTATGATTCCTGCTAAGTGCTTTGCCATAGGTGTCCTAAAATCCTTTTGTGCTTCTCTGCTATTCTTTCTAAATCTTTGACCAAATCTTCTTCTTTAATTTTCGGAACTTTGATCGTATCTGTTTCCAACCATAGCGGAGAAGATGCGAGAAGTTTCTCACGATTGAACGCTTCAACCTTAAAACTTCTGTATCGTATTGATCCGTCTTTTTGGTAGCCATTTCTTGGTCCTCTCAGTCCTAATCCTTTCATCTTCTCAAGCATCGTAAGCCGCACTATGGTCTCTGAAAAATCAAAGTCATCTATCTGGTCGTCTGATAAAATTGAAAGCACACAGGCGTCTTTGAAGGGGCTTCTACCATCGACTCTGGGGGTGGGGTAGAACCAAATCTTGTTACAAAACTGGTCTTTACTTTCCATCAAGTCAAGATGATGTTTGCCTCCACGAATAAAAGCAAAATCATCATAAACATGGTATATTCTTGAATCCTTCTCGCAAGGTAGCAAATTGTAAGTGGCGTGTTCGTCAAAGTAATAACACCTGTCGAACTCCACTGTTCTTAACTTAGCATATTCTGAAAAGCCTGTCAACTCGTTTGTGTCAAGGCGAAGTGAAGAACACAAATCAGAGAAAGGGGCAAGCCCCTTCAAGCCGAGAACAAAGAGTAGGTGTTCCCATAGGGCTATTTTGTTTTGTCCTGTCTTATATTTTCCTCTCGGCATTTGCCAAAGTTGAGGCTCATTGTTAAGACCCCAACTGGACAAGTCAACAGATGGTTGAAAATGATCAAATCTGTGTGGCTTCTCTGGTGTACTGAAGAATACAGGTATATTTCTGTCAGCAGCAAAGAGTAGGGCGCGGAGAGAAGAACCAACTACGATCTCTTCGTAGCGTGGATTCAAGTTTCCTCCTTCATCTCCTTGATTACCTGCTTTGCAAGGCGTGAGACAAGAAACTTTGTGTTATTTTGCATCTTGGCTTTTGTTTCAAGACCTTCGGCAAATTTAATAGGACGCTTAGACTTGCCAACACGAGTCATAAACTCGCCTTCTTTACCGCCAATAAATTCACCTGTTTCCTCTTCATTTCCATAACCGGGAAAGTCAGCATTATTTGTTCCAATCAGAAATGATTGTTCACCGCCTCGTGGAACATACAAAACTGAATCCTGACAATAATGCTCGCTAAGACCAACAATCACATCTTTAAATCTAGGATCATCATTAAGATTTACAACAAAAAAAGAATCTTCTTTTACCTCATTTGCTGCTTTTGTGCCAAAGTCCTCAACATAAGTGCCATCTACATCTGTTACACCATATCCTTTTTCAAAAAGGACTGCTTTCATTTGTCGGTTACGCTCAAAATTATCTAAAGTTGTGCTATGGTCGGGCATACATTTTGTAGTATCTTTTGTATTTCCACGATGGGCTGTTATAAAAGCAGTTTCATGATTCAGTATGTGTTCATAAGTTCTGCTAATCGAACTTTCATTTAAAAAATTATTCCATTCGTTTAAAATCTTTTTCATTTATTCTCCCATTAAATGCTTTAGCTTACACATATGTAAGAGCCATTAGATATTATTTTGAAATATTCTGTTCTTAAATAGATAACTTTTTTTGTTTTTTTCTTTTCTTGCAATCTTAGATAGTTTAGCGATGTTCTGTGTAATTCGCTATTCGGCACAAAAACATAAAGAGTATTTGTTTCTAGATAAACCAAATGAATATTATTATCATTTGCTATCATTAGTTGCGTGTTCTCAATTTCTGTATGTTCAAAATCAAAACAATTATTTTCATTATACTTATTTGTAAGTTCCATAGACCACAATGCTTTACTATTCATAAAGATAGCAAAACCTATAGCAAATTTACTTACCATTTATCCAAACCCTCAATAGAATTCTATCTTCGACATAGCCTTCTCTGGCATGTCTACTCTGCTTGTTATCAATGATAAGTGCTTGACCTTTCTTTAATTTAAAGTAGTGCAAGTTTTTGTCTTTATCCTCGACAACAGTAACAGCAGTACCACCGCCTCTTACACATACAAATCCAACATAGTCTATCTTGTCTTTAAAATCTTTTGAGTAGTCACCGTCTTGATGAAGAGGAAGCGGAATATCTCTCTTGCTCCCCCGACCACTATCTTGGAAAGCCCCTACTAAAGAAGTCTCGATAGGGGTGCCAAGTTCTAGCATTTTGAGAACAAAGTCGTCAGCAGATATATTCTCAATAAACTCAAAACCATTCTTCATTCTTCGTTCTCCTTGTGAAAATAGTAAAAATAAAAGGAATAATTAGAGCCATTGTTGCTTTATTTGAACTTGTAGAGCAAGCGATATCCTGCTGGAATTCTAACTCTACTCCAGTGTAAAGATAAGTAACACCATGAATGTCATCTTCTTCAAGGGTTCTCTTACTGATCTCTCCATTTGGAGAAGTAGCAGCCATAGTTGCGTCCCAGATCTCAGAATGACCAAGCCCAAGAACATGTCCAACTTCATGAGTTATAGCATTTTGTAGATCTGGTCTGTTTGGTCCTCCTTCTGTGTCCCACTTGAAGTCCGGATTGATAATAATATCAAAGGCTATTATTTTACCACTATCATCATTCCAAGTATAGGTAAGTGCAAGAAGACTTGGATCTAGATTCTCAGACCATTCGTCCTCAAATGAGATGATATTGATGTCTGTGTAATCTGCCCCAATGTCTTCTGTGTACCCTCTATATTTGAAGCGTACTGGCACTTCAGAAACCGCATTCCACTCGTCAAATGCTCTACGAATAGCCTCTGTCGCATCGCTCTCTCCTACAAGGTGTGAATCTGGATTGATCTGGTAATGAACGACTTGATCTTCCCACCTAATCTGCTCTCCACTTTCGGTTGTCTTGATTGTGTAGGCATTCGCCGTTGTTGCGAGAGCCAAGATTAGGCTAAAAATCATTCTTCGTTCTCCAAAATAAGGCTATGCCGAAAGTGCCAACTGATGCCGTCGTTCCACTGAACTTCTACACATCGTGTAAGAACATTTGGTTCAGGTTCTTCTTCAATGCTCTTGATTACTCCTGCGGCTCCGCTTTCAGCCAAGATTTGATCTCCGGTAGAGCCGTGAAAATGAGCAAGACGAACTTTATCACCGACTTTCATTCTACTTTCTCCTTGACTGGAAGCATTCCTGCTGCGGTCATAGCCTCAATCGTCATAGGGAAGTCACCCTGCTCTTCTACAAGTCGTAGCATTTCTGCTGCGACCTCACGAACCTCCAACTGGGCGTGTTCGTCATTTCGTAGTTTCTGGAAATGAGCGAAAGAGCGCCAATTG
>Ga0099849_1001587_pt1 | contig 10673 bp, 12 predicted proteins | sample CB_VirMetaG_4_FD_78177 | JGI IMG/M metagenome (GOLD analysis project Ga0099849, IMG submission 78177) | Freshwater to marine saline gradient viral communities from Chesapeake Bay - CB_1508_1M Viral MetaG | ecosystem: Environmental > Aquatic > Marine > Coastal | place: USA: Chesapeake Bay... | reverse complement strand
ACGAATGTCTTCGGAAGTAGTTCGTCATCTGGTGTGGTTCAGCCTTTGGTGCACTCTCATAACGTCTTGAGGTGGTGCAAGGTCCTATTAATGAGGCGATAGGACGGTATGACTCAAATGAACCCAAGCTATGACACTGGCTGTGGCATAGACATAACCTCTCCAACTTGAAGCATCAGGTGGTTTGTTTATCGGGTGACTGCATGAGGCATGAAATGGCTGCAATCATCATTCGATGACTAACATCCACTTGAAACCCTATCTAATCAATCTTATTGACGTGAGTCAGTTGGAGTTGTACTTATCGTAGTACTTACCCGCTAGTTCATCAATCTCTGGCATCCAAGGTCTGACTATCTGACGGATAATACTTGTAGTTTGTGCATCTAGTGTTTCCTGCTCAGTGTAAAGAGCTGTATTGCCTCCTTTGCTTCCAATGGTACTTCTCTTGTACACAAGTTCCATCTCATGCCTGAAGTATTCGATAATCTCGTCGCGGTTAGATGCTTTATCAAATGCATCTTTGAAGAGCGTCGAATAGATCAGGTCGACATTACTGAACTTCTTCATGTAATGCTTGTATCCCGTTTCCAGCCCTGTGTATTTCTTTCGCAGGTCTATGTAGGACTTTGCTTGGTAAGCAAGAGCACCAGCTAGAGCGATTACCAGGATCAATCCAGTCATATCACTGATGAATCTCGTCTGATTCTATCAAGACTCTTTCTAATCAACAACAATCAAGTGATCTAAGAACTGGAGCGTTACCAGTTGGTTGTCTCCCCGTAGTGGTGATGCGCTACGGGACTGAGAAGGGTGGACTCAGTTAACCATCAACTTAATGTGTGAAGCGAATGTCTGGTGACTTCGCAGCGGTTCGATTCCGCTGGTTCGTCTTGGGTGCGTTCCATTTCCCGTTGTGGAGATGGTTAACGAATCACCCTTCAAATAAAATGAAACTTGCTCAACAAACTTATGTAGACAATAAAGTTCTTACTCTTATTACTTGTTCCCAGTGTGGAGCCAGGACAAAGGCAAAGGGTTCTCTGATTAGTAAGGCAGTCGCGGAGTGTCTAGACCGTCCTTGTCGTAAATGCAATCCTCCTTTCATCCCACGCCAACAAGGATGGTGGAAGGAGTTTGGTCTTGAATCTAATCCTTATGTCTATGGTCCAATGCCACGTCTACGGACTAGTCAAAGGTACCGAATGGAAGAAGCACGACGTATGGGATGGATGGCTTGGACTTGGCAGGATGAGTACAAGGAATCCAGAAAGGGTGACAGTACACCCTATGCACGTTAGTCTTATGAAATCTTGTGCTTTAAAATCAATGAGAACAGTTTCTGCTTCAGCTGTATTTGCATTTGCAGCAATCTCTTCTTTCTGTCCAATAGCAAGAGCGGATGAAGCAGCTCTCTTTGCCTGTATCAAAAAGTACACAGGTATCGGAGTTAGCCCTGACATGGCACTGGAGCGATGTGAGCAGAAATCTCTCGCTGGCTGCATTAAAAATCTGGTTGGGAAAGAAGAAGTGATCACTTCAACAACAATCGTACATGGAACAATTAAGAAAAAGGGCGGTTACATTATTGACCTTGGAGACAATCAAGATCTCTGGATGGAAGGGGGGGGATGGAGAGATAAGGGCTGCGACCCTGTTGCTTCTGGACCTAGTAAGACCACGCGTATTGGTGATCCTTGGAATGGCGAAGTCAAGCTTGAATGGTTTAGGCAAGGTCTGTGCCCTTCCAGCGAATATAAAACTGGTGCCACTTACTCAATAGAAAAAGCCGAGAAGATCTGCAAGCTGCAGGCTGTTAAGAGCCTTGATTGATATGGACTTCTCTAAATACTCTCGTGAACAGCTAATCCAAGCCTCTTACAATGAGTATGTCGGCCTTTGTCATGATGAACCTGACTTTGAGCCTGATGATTATCTTTCTGAACTTAATGCAGCCTCTGATGCGGATCTTCAGGAGGAGATAGAAGAATCAATCATGATGGATAATGTTGTCAAAGGTGAGGGTCAGGAAGACATCACGCTCGATTCATTTATGACTGCCTGGCTTCAGTAACAATCATCTTCTCCTTGCTTTGATGGGTAACCTGCGGTATTCGCGTGAGCAACTCATTTCCGCTCTGGCTGCTGAGTACTCCTTTCTTTGTCATGACGACTTTGATCCTGAAACTGATATGTCCGATTCTGAGTACCTCGCCCATCTCAAATCTTTAACTGTCGAGGAACTCGTTTTGGAGACCAGCACTGACGATGTCTTTACTCTTGATGAGTTTATGGATAACTACCTTTAAAAAACAAAATATTTTTCCGAGCCCGTCTTACTTGTGGTCAAGGATGCTCTTACCCCCGTGGGGGGGGCTTTATTCCGCACTCGTTCGCCCGCACCCTTTGTTATCACTTAAGGTGCTAGGAGGTTGTTCTCAGCTGCCACACGCTTACTGTCGGCAGAACATTCACTGGTGCGCCGTGCTCTTCAACTTGATAGCACTAGGCGTCTTCTGTGCTGCCTCTAGCGACTCAGATAAACGACACACCCCCTTTCTGTACCAGTTGTGTCGTTTCCTTCTCGCACCACGCTGCCCTCTCCCGCGTTGACTGCACTTGTTTGTCTAGCTGTTTTGGAAAACCTGTCTACTGATTCCTTGAGAATGCTTGCAGCAACTTGATTCTATGGAGTTTTGATAAAACTCCCAAGCGTTAAAAACGACCTTCTCCATTCCGAGTCAGTGTGACCGCATAGGAAAAAGGCGAGAGTGAGTACCGATCTGTTGACGGTTTGCTTAGTTCTTGTAGTAAGCGCAATACCCAACTATTCCGTTCTTGATGCCCAATCTTTTCTCTGCCTCAAGTACCGTAATTTGTCTAGCCGCCCATTTTGCGCAAGTCTCCTTCTTGGACTCGCAACCCGCTACCAGTGTCACAACCACGCCAATAAGCAGAGGTAGGAGACGACGCATCCAACTGTCTTGCTCACCTTCCACTTTATCTAGAGCGTCAACCGAGTAGCACGTACGTATTGCTATGCAGTAGACAAGCCAGTAGCCAAGCCGACTCAGGCACTCAATAAGTCTACTAAAAGTCTACCGCCGTCTTTTCGCCGAGACCCTCTGGTATGACTAGAAGGTATGGAGTTCCTCTTCAACGTGTAAGCGTCTAGTCATACCAAGGGTTTTGACTGTCTACTGGGTTGCTTGTCTACCATTTGTCCACTATTGTGGGCTGGTAGAAGCAACTCCATTGCGTCGTGCCCAGCATTGCTGCCAAGGCGTCGGTACTCGAAGGCAGAGCAGAAGTCGTGTCGTACACGAGGGATGCAACCGCCTTCTTCCTGCGCGTACGGATTAAAGAGAAAGGCGGATACAAGAGCAGGCGAATTGACGGTGTTGAGAGCCTTGATGCTGCAATCGACGCAGCACTAGATGCGTACGTAAAACTTGGCAGTGCTGAGCAGCCTTCCGCTCCACGTCGAGGCACAAAGCAAGGTACAAAGATTGTTAGTACCAAGCGTGGTGTTTTTTCTTGGTTGGATCGGTTTCTAGATAATCAACGTGAATTATGTGAAGCAGGAATTATCAAAGGGTCAACGCTAAAAGGCAAGGAGGAAATGGTAAGAGCGCATTTGAAGCCGTATCTACTCTCTCAAGGTATTGCAAAGACTAGCCAGATTAAGGTTGGCGTCTTTGATAAGTACGAGTCTTGGCGGATCGAAAGGAACAAAAAAGAAGGGAGTAGTGCACCATCGAAACTCACGTTACGTAAAGAGTCGGCACTCATCGGTAACTTCGTTGGTTACTTGGTGAAGAATCGATGCATTGATGCGTATGAAGCAGCGCAGAAAAAAGACATTGCTCCCAAAATTCGTTTAAGCGATAGCGATTTTGACTCGAATCCTCCGATTCGTGATGATGATGAATGGAGATTGATTCTTGCTGAGATACGCAAGTGGGTAAAAGAAGGCGCAAGTCATGCGCGTCCACGCACCTTGGTTTATCGACAAATGTTTTGGACGCTGATGCTTGTGCTGAAGCAAACGGGGATGCGTCCTGATGAAGCAAGAAACCTGAGATGGAAGGATATTGAGACTGAGGATATTGGACGTTTCAGCAAGACTCAGTGGGAGAAAGACATGGTTCACTTCCAAGAGCAGGAGATTGATCCGTACGACTTCTTTGATAAGGGAGAAGTGGATGCAATGGAACTTGGAAGAGTGAGTCGTTATGTCACTCACATCAAAATTACTCAGTCCAAAACCAAGTCTCTTCGTGAAGTGACTAGCAATAGTGCTGAGACACTTGCTCGCTGGAAGAAGTGGCAAGCAGACTACTTGAAACAGATGCAGTCAAGAGACGAGTTCAGGGGTTATGAGTATGAGGTTGCTGAGACTGATCTTGTATTTGGTATCCCTGAGCATAATGGCGTTCAGATCAGCACCTACAACACATTAAACGTTAACTGGCGCAATATCATCAATCGGTGTGGAGGCAAACTCAAGGGTCCGCTCATGTCTGATCACAACTACACCATCTACAGCCTTCGTGCTACACGTGCTCAAGAATTAATGGACATGGGTGTTGATGTTTACCTTGCTGCAACTCAGTTAGGACATACAGTCGCGATCTTGGAAAAGGTTTACGCACGATTGCCGCAACGCAGACGTGCTACGACTGAAGCAGCGCACATTGAATTTGGTAAACGCAAGGACAATAGCCAGATAGTTGAGATTGAAGAGGTAATTAGGTGAGGCTGAACTGACGTAGCAGCAACCTTATTGGTTCTGCTTAATGGTTTGATTCCAATATCAGTCATTGCTCTTCGACATTGATCAAGTCGGAGGGCGTTTTCTTTTGATCATTTCTAGAAATAACGAATTAGACAATGCCTAAGAACAAATATCAACGCAGGCGCGGGATGCGTCCAAGTACTACTGCTGCGTCTGCTGTGCAGACAGAACTTATCCAAGGACCACTAACACATTCACAATCATCTGCCGATCTTGGTCGTGAAGCAGCAAGACAATTGAGGGAACAGAACAACCCAAACACCAGGTATATAGACAAGCCAGATCCCACCACTAACAAGAATCAGCTTCGTGCTGCACAAGCCCGCCAGCAGGCTGCTATGGGTTCTGTAAGGCGTCAGGTACTCGGCGAGGGTGTAGGGGCGTCTCTCAAGCCCTCAGGGACGTACCAAGCGCCATCCGTTCCACAACGCACAACTATCCAACTTGTCGCCAAAGGCGGAAGCATCAGACTTGCCCCAGTTCCAGCACTAGGAGCGAACATTGCTGCTGGTGTTGCTGCATACGCGATTGAACGTGCCGCACAACCTGCACTTGAGTATCTAGGCGAGAAGCTCGCTAGAGGCTTATACAGCGGGTATGAAGCCATATTTGGTGATACCGACGGTATGACGTTCGATGAGTTGCAAGCACACCATCGCAGGATTGAACAGGAGTACCTACAACGATTTAGACAGAAAGATGAGCTGATTACGCTAGAACCATCTTCACCAGTCAATAAACAGGGTTCTCAATCCCCACCACAAACAGCAAAAACAGAACCAGTAGAACGACAACAGAAATCGACAGTTGAACCAGTGATGCAGGCTGCTCCTGTTGTTGATGAGAGGAATCTTGAGTATCAAAGGCGCCGCCTGGCATTAGGAGGCAATCCAACTAAGGAGCAGATGGATGCTGTTCGTGACTTTGGCTTGGCTCAGCATCGGAAGTTATATCCACAATTTCAAGCAGTAAAATGATCCTCATCTATCTTCCGCCTTAAACAAGTACTTAACGGGAACTTTTACCCACTCTATATTTCCCCTAAATACCAACTCATCGCCATCACGCCTGACGGTAATCGTGAATGGCTCACCAGCTTTTTCGTACCAACGTTTATTCGGACTCGCCTTAAAGGCCTTAAATGAATTGCCATTAATAGAGACGACAATATCGCCTCGTCTTAGTCTTATTCTTCGAGCCTCTTCTCCTAGGATCTCCTCAATATATCCCTTGTCATCAAACTTAATTCCGATTCCAAGTTGTTTCACATAGCCTTTGTCTGCTGCTTCTGCACAGGTTGATGCGTACCCGATTTCAGGTTCGTGAGGAGGACATTTAGTAGAAATAGAAGCTCTGACTGGTTGATGTGTATTGTCCCATGTCAACTCTGCACCCCCTTTGCAACTAATGCCTTTGCCAGCAAGTTCCTCAGCATGTCCTCTTCCAAATAATCCGCGTTTAATGCATGTAACTCTCTGGCAATAGCCACCCCCTGAGTAGATATGTTGTGCAGGACAAGAGTTTCCTTCAGTTAGGTTTGCACCTTGCTGCTGAACCTGTCTGATGGTTGTCGTGGTTTCTTCAGGCTTCTTGCCACTCATTGACCTGACACAGCCTTGGAAGTCCTGTGCTTTAAGGCAGAACTCGGCAATCTTCGGATCAACGTTGGCAAACGCTGGAGCGACTCCAATTGCCGCAATAGCCACGCCAAGGGCTAAAAGGTTCTTCATTGACTTTCGTCCTTTAACTCACGTAAGAGTTTGTTGAGCAGGCTACTTGTAGATCGCAGAGCTAGTTGATCCTTGATTTCATCTAGCCAGTCTGCCAAGTCCTTGTCTAACAAGAGATCAATCTTTACTTGTTCACTCATTGTGTATTGCGAAGCTTTTGATATTGCCACTGTAGACGACCCGCTGGAACCAATGAGACCCAGAAGTTCATAGCGTTATCTGGTAGCAGATCAATCTTAACGAAAGGGTCAATGGCTATAACCAGAAAGATAAATAAACTTATAACAGGCTGGCAATGCTAGTCATCGCCTCTATGCTGTCCCTGGCGCAGCAATCAAAGCAATACAAACCAAAAAAACACATTCACATTAATCATGGTTAATCAAAAAGAAACTGAATATGAACTCGATCTGATCCTGCGCGGACGTAAGCAGTTGAGCCGACAGTTGGATGATCGAATCGAAAAAGGCTATTACTCAAATACGCAGCCAGGAAGGTATGTATTTCATCGTTATATTGAGCGACTAGCGGCAACTCTTGAGGAGGTAACCGATAAGGCGCATCAGGGTCTAATTCTTAGGACGAATATCTCTGCATGTTGCCAAGAGATTCGTGCGTACATCGACTATCTGGAGCATGGTGCCCTTTTGCTGTCGTCAATCACGCTCAAGGCGATCCTCGATTCTTATGCGAGATCAAAGGCGATGGCAGAGACGCAGCAAATTGCTAGTGACATTGGAAGGCGTATAGAAGATGAGATTTGGTTTGAGTTTGAGCAGCGTCGCCTTGACACCAAGGACGCAGAGAAGATGCGGATGGAGGCGTCGATGCCAGGCTCAAATCCTCACTACAGAAAGCGTGGTTCAAAAGCAGTAGCAAAGAAGGCTGCAGCAAACAAAGGGCTAAAGCCGCTACAAGGTTGGAAGCCGACGCATAGGACACGGGTTGGTTTGTACATGTTGGAAGTAGCGCGTAGTGCGGGAATTATTCCGTGGGACAAGGTCATCAAATATGGAAAGAACCAATCAGTTATTTACTCAGACGAATTTATGAACGACATGCTTGGGTATGAAGAGCTTTTGATGGCAAGAGCATTTCATGCTTACCCTCTCATCGAACCACCTCTTGATTGGAATGGTGATGTCAAGCCATCAAGACGTAATTCTTCTGGTGGCTATCACCTGCCAGAGTTGCGGCGTAACCAGCAGATGTGCCGAAGTTTCGAGTCTGATTCAGTCTTCGGAGATAAAGCGGTTGATTTATTGAACACACTCCAGAAAACTGCATGGCGTGTTGACGAAAGGATTTTGGCGGTTGCCGAGGCTCTTAACGAAAGGCGGATCCCAGTTAAGAGTTTCGTAGTTTCGGTAATTGACAAGCCAGCAAAATCAAATGCACCACAGCACGTGGTTGATGATCCTGTTTTGCTAAAGAGTTGGAAAGTAGAACAGCACGAAAAGCACAGGTCCTATCACGAACAAACTAAGAAGGCGTACCGAACACGCCAAGTTCTTGCTATGGCAAAGGAGTTCGAGTTCAAAACCTATTTCTTGAGTTGGAGTCTTGATTGGCGCGGAAGGTTCTATTCACAGCAGTCTTGGTTGACGCCTCTATCAACTGACTTCGAAAAGTCATTAATGAAGTTTCGGGATGGTTGCAAGTTGAGTGAAGACGCTACTGATTGGTGTCGTTCTGCATTGGGCGCTGCTTTCAACGGCACTCGCATCTCATTCCAAGATCGAATCAAATGGACTAATGACAATGCAGCACTCCTTAAGCGCGTTGCAGAAGATCCACTATCAACCATCTCCGAATGGGAGGTTGCTAAAGAGCCTTGGCAGTTCCTTCAGTTGTGCCTGGAGTGGAACGACGTTGTTGCGACTGGGACAGAAAAGTTTTGGAAGGTTCCTATCGGTGCTGACTCGACTGCAAGTGGTTTGCAGTTGTTGTCCGCGATGCGCCGAGATCCAGTTGGCATGAAGTACGCCAATCTCCTTGAACCAGAAACGCCCTTAGCGCCGCCTCAGGACGCCTACATGCGTGTTTTAGAGGTTGCGAAGGGTATTGCGTCCAGCGATGAGGAACTCAAGCATCTGCTGCCGTATTTGGACTATCGCTCGATTGGTAAACCTGCGGTGATGCTGTCTGTGTATGGCGGTTGTCACCAGAACATCAAAGCAGATATTCAAGATGCTGTTGATGAAATACAAGACGAACTAGAAGCGCAAGGATTGAAGGTTGACAAGAAAGACATGGGCAAACTAACCACACTCATAACTGATTCCAGTAAGCACGTTTTTCCAGCTGCTTATGAAGCCTTGAATTGGTTGAAGCGTCTTGCTAAGCAAGCGCATAAAGATGGCAAGGAATCACTTACCTGGACGACGCCAACGGATGATCATATTCATTTGACTAAACACGAAATAGAGACAATAAAGATCTATACCGCCTTTAATGGCACCGTTTCAATTGGCGACTTCAATACTGATAAACCTGATCTGCGTAAGCAAGTTAGTTCGTTTGCACCTTCGTTCGTTCACTGCTATGACGCAGCACTGCTGAAGGAGTCATTCAGCGATTGGAAGCATCCCATTGCAGTTATCCACGACTGCATTCGAGTTCTGCCATCAGACATGGATAGAGCGATGGACAGGATTCGTGATGGGTTCGTTTCTATCGTTGATGGTGATCCGCTGGCGCGTCTTGCTGATGACCTCGGTATCAGTAATGATGATCTAAGGCGTTTACCTCAGCTGGAGCAGGATCTATCCTGTGTTCAATCATCCAGGTATATGTTCAACTAGTCTCTATGCCATCAGCAAAACCCATAGTCGGTATCAATGACTTAGAAAGTCAGTTCCCAAAGATTGCTAGAGAAGCATTTGGTTGGGATCCATCTAAAGTCAGGTATGGATCAGCAAAAATAAAAGAATGGATTTGTCCTCGGGGGCATACTTATGAGTGCCCTGTAAAAGAAAGAACTGGTAAGAAAAAATGCGGATGCCCGTACTGTTCGGGTAACAGAGTCTTACAAGGTTTCAATGACTTAAAGTCCACTTTCCCGACTATCGCGTCTGAAGCTATTGGTTGGGATCCTTCCTTGCTCACTTCTGGATCAAGTCTGAAGAAGGAATGGCAATGCCCTATGGGGCATGTTTATCAGGCGGTTGTGCAAGACAGGACTGGTGATAAGAAATGTGGTTGCCCTATCTGCTCGGGGCATCAGTTTGTGGTTGGAATCAATGACTTGAAGGCGCGGTTCCCTGATATCGCACAAGATGCATTTGGATGGGACGCATCAAAAGTAAACCCTGGGTCTAAAACGAAGAGGGCATGGAAGTGTGGTCTAGGTCATGTCTACTATGCTTCTCCTAATAATAGGACAACCCATAAAAGTGGTTGCCCCTATTGCGCTAACAAGATGTTGATGCTCGGGTTTAATGACCTGCTCTCAGGATTTCCTGAGATAGCGGCAGAAGCAGATGGCTGGGATCCTAAAACAGTGATATCAGGAAGTCATGTCAGGAAAAAATGGAAATGCAAGGAGGGGCATAGTTGGAGTGCTACGGTCGTCAAGAGAACTACAGGACGAGGATGCCCCACTTGCTCCAAGGGCGGTTTTAGTCCTGACAAACTTGCGTGGTTCTATTTAATGGAAAGACCAGGAGAACAGCAAATTGGTATTACCAATAATCTCGAAACACGCTTCAGGCAGCACTACTTGAATGGATGGATAGAAGTCGACTTTGTTGGACCTGCAGATGGACAGACAGTTCTTGATACCGAAACAGAGTTCCGACAATGGATAAGGACCAAACTTGGATTGGTTCCAGGCACTCATGAAAACTGGTTCACTGCAACACTTGAGGTGCAGTCCCTAGCGGAGCTCAAAAAGATTAGTGGAATATCTACAGACCTCTTTTAGCGCAGCCAGTCTCAGCAAAAGTGTGCCGTATATGAAGAAACTATGTGTGACAACCGCTAGAAGATCGGTTCCTAGGTATGACCTTTGGATAGCACGTGCTCTGTCGTCGGTAGGCGACGTTAAAGAAATGGGTGACTACGAATGTCTTCGGAAGTAGTTCGTCATCTGGTGTGGTTCAGCCTTTGGTGCACTCTCATAACGTCTTGAGGTGGTGCAAGGT
>Ga0099849_1001586_pt1 | contig 10675 bp, 19 predicted proteins | sample CB_VirMetaG_4_FD_78177 | JGI IMG/M metagenome (GOLD analysis project Ga0099849, IMG submission 78177) | Freshwater to marine saline gradient viral communities from Chesapeake Bay - CB_1508_1M Viral MetaG | ecosystem: Environmental > Aquatic > Marine > Coastal | place: USA: Chesapeake Bay... | reverse complement strand
TATTACCAGTATAAATATATAACTCCATTTGTACGCTAGTTATTGTATTAGCGGCTGGTGTTACTTTTAAATAATACGGACTTCTCACATTTATCTTAGTTGCCATTATAACATATTTTTAATATCTTCTCCAAAAGCATCTTGTAAATCTTCTGGTAATCTTTTAATTGCTCTTTCAAAAGGTTTTGTAAAAAACAAACTTGGTTTAATTCCTTTTTCGAATATACTTCTAGATATTAAAAAACCTATAGTATTATAGTTTCCTTTTTTAAACCTTCCTTTGTCGTCTCTTAATCTTATATTTTTTTTCTTAGCCCATTGTGCCAAAGGTCCAATAGGTGGTTTTTTGTTTTTATAACTAAAAGGCGTATCGTATTTCTTTTTCTTACCACTAACACCCTTATCTTGAAACATACCGTAGTCTTCCATTTCAAAATATAGTCTAAAGCCAGCAGGAGACTCATCAATAAAACCTTGCAACGAATTGTAAAGTTTTTTATCAACATTCTTTTTCCCTTTTGTAAGGTTAGTACGAGCTTGTTGTATAACATACTTTTTAAAATCATCTAAAGCTTCTTTAGTTCTATTTAACATATCGTCATATCGTTTTGAACAACAACATCAAATGTAGCTGTCCATCCTGCTAATTTATTTTCAAATCTATCTACAAATGGTTCACATGATACATCTCCGGATAGTTGATACTTTTCTACATACAAATCACCACGTTTTAATATAGAGCTTAATCTAGTTAATAAGGCTAGTTGAGTATTTAATATGTCTTGCTCGTTATCATTGCCTCTAAAAATATCCGTAGTACTTTCTTTAGATATATCAACAATATCCATAGCTAAAACAGATATATTAAAGTTTAATGTTTTTTCTTGAACAGTTGTATTATTTACTATAATATGAGATAAAGGAAATATACTTTGCTTATTTAAATCTACATCATCTATATTACCATAAGTAACTGTATTTACAAATGGCTCAGCATCTAATGTTTCTTTTATTTTTTTCAATACATTGTAAAAACCTGTCATCGTTTCATTTTTGATTTTATTCTCTTAGACTCAATTTCATTTTTTTCTTTTGTAAAAGCTAAGAACATTAAGCACTTGTGAAAGTTTGTGTTTTCAACCTGCTCAAATTCTTTAAGGCTTCCTCCAGCGATTGCCCATATTGATTGGTACCATCCCCATTTTCTACCGAAGTTAGATGTTTCGCTATAGTCTTGTTCCCCTCCGTTTTCAAATAACTCAGGGTAGTTTTTAATAATTCGCTGCTTAAATTGTAAAAAAAAACAATGGAGCTTAAAGCAACACCTAAAGGCATTTTGGTCATATCGTACTTTTCGTCCTCGTAGTCTACTATATTATATGAGTCTCCTTTAGTATCTGTTATTGGTCTATAGAGTACTTCCATTGCTTTATGCATATTGCTCCAATCAGCAAAATAAGTATCTAATGTGACATACTCGCCAAATGTAATATCATCAAGCTTTGGTACAAAACCGAACTCTAAGCCATCCATTTTAAATTTATGTATTAGCTTACTGTCTTTGCTAAATAGCTCATTAAAATGGTCTATAATGTTTACTAGGTCCGTATATCTAATGTTTGCTATATCTTTCAAGTCTATCTTGCAAAATATCTCAACCATCTTTTGTTGTATAAATAAGTCCTGCTCTTTATCTTTAGCAATAGCCAAAAACTTTTGGTATTGACCTAACGTTATTTCGTTTAAAGAGTCTGGTATAAAAACATCAATCTTCATATTTATATAATAAAGATTTGAGCATACTGTATAAAGTGAAAAGGTGACCGAAGCCACCTAATCTAACAAATCAAACAAACTATAAAAAAACTATCCTCGTCTATAGATTTGGATATAAAGATCTAAAATGGCATCTCTTAATTGTCTTTGAGTATACCATTGCTTACCAAGCTTTTTAATACCTTGGTTATTTAATTCTATCTTGCACCAATTCTTACCATACTTAGAACCGTCTGAGTAGGTTTTCTTAAGTGGTACTGCATATATAGTTATTCCTTTTTTAATACACCATCTCATTGCGCTGAAGCCGTGCGTATTGTCTATATATTTTTTTGTATGCTCTATCCTCTTTTCGAAAGACTTTGATGACGCCATTATTGTTTACTGTTATTAGTCCAGTTTTTAATAGCTTTATCTTGTCTTGTTTCAAAGTGCTTAATAAGTTCATCTTGTTCTTTTATTATTTTCCTTAATGTTTCTGCTCGTCGTTGTAATGCTTCTGCTAATCTCATAATCCCATCCATTTATCAGCGTGAGCACATAGTTGACAGAACGTACATACTAATCCAAAAGCAGCTACGTATATTATCGTATCGAATATAAAGTTCTCTATCTTACGTTTCATAATGTTTGTTTTAAAGGGGGATTGCTCCCCCCTGTTTGTTTTTAGTTATTTATAAAAGTGCCTTTTTTCCATTCGTGGTCTATAAATTCACCTTCTAAAGACATTGTTAAATCGCCTTGTTTTGTTACGTAAAACTGTGCGTTAGGAAGTGACTGTCTTACTCCTTTTATAATTTGTGTTTTTGAATAATTCATAATGTTTGTTTTTGTTTGTTTGATGGTACAAATATATAAACATCTTATAAACAAAAAAACTATTTGCCTAATTTATACTCATTATAAATAAGCTACCAGATATGGTATTCACCCTTGTTAGGGTTTTCAAGCTGACTTGTTATAGCATACCTCATAGCATCGATAGCATGATTGTAAGCATCGATAGGTTTATTAAGTGTTGCTCCTTGCTTGTCAGTCATAAATATATAATTCCTAAGCTCGTTGATTAAGTTAGAGCTTCGGCTAGTTATATATACCTTGTTCTGATTTATTAGATTGATACCATACATAATACTATCACGTCCTTTCTTTACTGGTAGCACAGAATGGCCATAGTGGTTTAATTCAGCTATAGACTTAGGCTCAGCACTATCTGCATATATAATATCTTTTATCTCGTTTGCTTTTAGTAGGTTGCTTATCTCGCTATTTAACAATCCTTTCTTATAGACTATCTCGTCAAATATATAAGCATCGTTGTATTTATACATTGCTACTAAAGATGTAGGGTCGTTGCTATATCCAAAGTCCATACCATAACATAATACCCTAGCATCGTTAGGCATATCTATTTCTTTCCAGTCAGTTATACATACACCTTCAAGACTACCTGTTTGGCCTAGTCCATATACTTTCCACCAATTAGACCAGTATGTACTTGTCTTTGCTTTTTCTTTAGCTGACTCTATTTCACGTATTATTGTTTCTGGTAATGCCTCGTTATCTAAATAGGTAAGAGTAATAAAGTCTACATCATTATCGTGTATAACTTCCTTGTCTACCCAGAATGAACTAACCGGATTGTAGTCAAGCCATATATCACCTGATGTTCTAATAGCTAATTGATAATAAGAGTCAAATGGTACGTTGTTACACTCATTGACATATAGTATATTTCGTCTTGCTCCTCTTAGCTTATCCGGCTGGTCTACCGAAAAGAACTCAATATAGCTACCGTTTGTAAAGTTGTATTTTAACGTTGACTTATTAAACTGGCTATCTCTGTATCTATTAGTAGCCATCATTATTTTAAGAAAGTCTTTTAATGCACCTCTACGAAGATGAGGTATCGACTCTGATACTATAGATATTTCTAATCCTGGTTCTCTTATTGCTTTGTCTATTAGTATTGGTATAATGCCGAATGTCTTACCAGCCGACGTACCGCCTCTAATAACCTTTACACGCTTTCTAAGAGCATATAATTTCTTTATTGCAGTAGTTACAACAAACTCCATTAAAGCTTCTTAGAGTTCAAATAAAGGTTGCTCAGTATTAAGCGTAATGTCTTTTGTCTCTTTAGGCTTACCAGCATAGTAATGATAAAACAATTGTACATACTTAAAATCACCTTGTTCAATACCAGCTTCTAATGCCTTAAATGCTTTGTCTTCTAATGGTGTAAGTCTTTCGATTAACTTAATCTCTTCGGCTTTTGGTTTCCTACCAGCTCCTTGTCTTGCTCCACCGTTATTTATTCTACCATCCATTTGAATTAGATTGTTTATTCAATTAAATAATAAAAAAAAGGTTTAAGTGTTAAATACAATAAATACCAAAGGCTAATCGTTACTAACAGGAGTATCGTCCATACTATCTTTTTCATCTTTTGGAAGTTTATCTAATATAGCTTGAATCATCAAGTATAATTGTGTAACTGTTTTCTCTAAGTTCTTTATTCTTACTATTTGGCTTTGTCTTTTTTCCATTAGCTTATTTGTGTTGCGTTAGCTTGATATATCTTTGTTTTGTCATTACTTTTCCAGTTATATCCTTTTATTATTAGTTTTACTCTACTCTTTATATCTTCTACCTTATCCATCGGTAAGTCTTTTAGTAGTTCGTATATAAAGTTTATCTTGTCTTTCTTGCTATTTAATTCATATAAGTCCATCTTAGCTTTAAGTAGCTCTCGTCTTAGTTCCATTACGTCTATATAGTTTTCTACTTCGTCTAATGTCTCTAGTTTATATACTACATTCTTAAAAGCGAATTCTAAGTATTTATTTTGCTTTCGCCATAACTCAAAGTTCTTTAGTCCATGTAATACCGTAGCATGATTTTTATCTACTGTTCTTGCTATTGCTGCTAATGTTAAATTAGAAAAGTTTTTTAATATAGAATAAAACATTGCTCTCGCTTCTACTACTTCTCTTTTTCTAGTAGGTGAGTCAACATCATACCCATACTCTTGCTTTACTAACTCTTTTATTTTCTTAATGTGTAAATCTTCCATTTATCAAATTTATCTTATCTATGAATTGACTTAATGTCAATACTTTTATTTCTTTTAATGCTCTGTTTATACCTTCGCAAGCTTCGAAGTCTTCTATCTCTTCATATATAGAAAGTATGATTGTTAGTTCTTTTATTGTACTACCTTCATATATGCTATTATATGTTAACTTATAAAAGTGGTCGCTATAGTGTTCCTTTGATAACGTACTCATTGAGTTCTTGCTCTTGCTTTACAAAGTATGTTTCAAATACCTTTAGTCCATATTCTAATTTTGCTTTACCTGACTCGTAAAAATCTTTACTAACCTCATAATATCCAAGGTCTCCAGTACCTTTGTCTATAGCAAAAAAGAAAAAGTCTTTATAGTCTATATTAAATAAGTTACAATATATGTATACTTGTACATCATAACCATATTTCTTAGCCGCATAAGGAAAAGCACGTAAGTCTGATGTTGTTTTTAAATCAGCTAAATAATTAGAACCAAGTACATCTGCTTTTGCTCTAAACGGATAGCCATTAAGAATATCAAAGCCTGGTTGTTCAAACTTAGCATCTCTTGTTAATCCTTGCCATATATCGTTTTGCAATAAAGCATCGACAGAATACATAGCTTTGTCATACATTTTTCTTGTAAATACAAAATTAGCACTACCTACCTCAGCTACTTTTTCTTTATATTTTTTAGTAGCTTCAGATTGCACCTCGACAACATGACATAAAGTATCTAACTTTTCTGGCTCTAATGCTCCTAAGTGTATAAGCCTACCCATCTTAAAAGCTCCAGAGTCTGATTTGTAATTTAAACTTCTAGCATACTCTCTTGGTGAAGTTATCAAAGACTTAATAGCCGATGAGCTTAAAGCATACTTACCTAGTTCGCCATAATAAAAACTATCATCGTACATCTTACTTAATAAAGCTGGTTTGTCCCATACTTTACCATTTAACAATTGTATCTTCTCGGCTCTACCTGACTTTGCATGTATTGACTTAATCTCATCTACACTTAACCAACAACTATCGTCACCGTGAAAAGAACCATTTAGACTACAATGCAAAGCGTGTAATTGCTCTTCGGTCTTAAACTCATAAGACTCATCTTTGATTATTATTTTTAATCCTTGTTTTGCCCAGGTTTTAAAACCTACTTTTGGCGTTTTGAATGTAACATGTTTCCATGTTGATTTTTTAGTTACTATTCTCATTATTTATCTTTTACAAATGTTCCATTTACCATATTTCCAGTTCGATGGCATATTTCATCGTAAGCGGAAGTAATACAATACTCAATATCGATACCACGAATAGCGGCAAGATTGGTAAGTACCACAACACAATCACCAATAGCGTCAACAAATTCATCAGTATCATCTTTAAGAATTGCTTGTGCAAGTTCGCCTGTTTCCTCAAGTAATTTAATATATTGTGTCTTAACATCTCCATTATCTATTATTCCTCTTTTTTCAGCCCAACGGCGTATTAATTTAAACTCAGTCATTATTATTTAATTTATCGTTATACAAATGTAAGTTGTGTGCGTGGTGGTAATACCAACCGATTTGGATATTTAATTCTTGTGCTACTTTTTGTTGTAACATAGAAAACTGATATTGGTCGTTGCAAAACCCATACCATAAATCATTTGACCTCATGTAAACAGACATACAAAGTTTGTTGTCTATAATAGTAAACTGTACAGCATAAGTACAAGGAGTATCATGTTTGTAGTTATCTATCTCTTTACCGTCGTAAATACTTATTGTTGCCTGTCTTGTTGTTTTATCTTTTCTAAGTATATCTATTACTTTATCTAATTGAGCTTCTCTAGACCATTGCCAGCCATAATTAGAGTTGACTGTACCATCTTCTCTTGCCATACGTTTCCATATCGCTGGTATCTTACCATATATCTCACCTAGTTTGTCTATATTATTATCAGCAGATAAATACCATTGCCATTCAGCATTAGCATATACCTCACTCCATTTTCTATAGTTAGTGTTAATACGGTTCTCAATAGGGTCTTCTATATAAAAACCAACATTGAATAAAGCTTTAGTATTATTAAAGTCAATACCGTTTTCTTGTATATCATCATAAAGATATTCGAAAGCTTCTTGCGCGTTATTAAATTCCATCCTCATATTCTTTTAAGTAAAATTCTAATGTCTCTGATTTTATATCTATCTTGCTACTATCTTTTAGCAAATATAAACTAATTTCACGGAATTCTTTATAAAGTTTTATAACTTGTTCACTAGGTACGGTATTTTTATATCTCTTACCGCCATTCCTAAAAAAATAAGGAAAACCAAAGTTAGCTCTACGACTAAGTTTATAGTACTTATCAATATCTAATATCTTATCAAATTGTTCTTTAGATAAATCTATTATCTCGCCTGTTATTTTATTTTGTACAAACCAATGTGAAGTAAAAAACTCATAGCCTTCTATATTCATAGGTATCTTATTTATACACCTAAGCTCATAATCAGAACCATACCCACCTAAATAATAAAACATAAATTGACTAATAGGAAAACAATAACCATAAGGGAATTCAATATCATAAAGCTCTTTAAGCTTAGCTATATTATCCGCGTGGTTAGTACCTGTATTTACATTTATATGTTTCTTAAATAAATGTTGATTATCATAAAAAAAGTTACTAAATAAATCGTATTTCATGTTAATAAAGTTTTAACAAATATAATAATTTAATTTTAATTAAAGTCTTTTAAATCTCTCCAATCTCTATATGAGTCTATTTTGCTTTTGTCTATAGTTGGTAACTTAGCATTTCCTGCTACACTAAAAAACCAATCACCTTGTTTACCATGCTTAACCATATAATCCCAGCCTTTAGAGTCATAAGAGTCTTCGCAATCAAACTTATCAGGTATCAAATCTGATTTGCTATTAAATGGTTTATGGTAAGAATAAAACTTTGCTCTACCAAGCTCGCCTTGTTGTATATTTCTAGCTACAGCAACAGCATTAAATTCAGTATCTGGTAAAGCTATTTGCATTGTTCTACTAAGTACGCCTGTAGATATTACACTCCACATCGTCTTAGGCTTTTCCTTGTCTTTAAAATAATCGTACATACATCTAATACCTCCAGCAATAACGTAAGGATGGTTTAACCCTAAAGGTACATAATAAGCACCTACCTTTTCAGCATACTTCTTTGCTAAACTATTAGCGTTAGGCATTGCTGCAATCCTTGCAAATAAAGGTTTAGCACCTAACTCAATACATAAAGCCTGGTGGTCACTAACTTCTTTAGACGAAGGCATAACTAATATTAAATCTAATCCATATTTCTTACATAACCAAGATAAAGAGATGCCAGCAAAACCACGTCTAGGCTGCACATACACAATCTTTTTAACACCTTGTCTAACTAAGTCTTGTATAAAAAACTCACCGCTTCTTGCTTTATAACCAACCTCGCAAGACTCTGACTCATCTATCACATTAAAACCATCTACTTGTTTTACGTTAAAATCACCAAAAGAGGACTTAAAATCTTTAGTTAAATCTAGATAATAATCTAAATTCATAAAACCCTGTAGGTCATTGTTGTCTTTATATGTCTGTTTGTTTATAAACATTGTTGTAATATTTTATTCCGTTATTAAATTCTATGTGATGTTTACTTTGAAAGTTATTCATATATCTTATAAAGTCGCAAGCAACATCTTCCATATCATATTTCTTACTATAGTTACCAGTTAACTCACAAAGATAATCTAAGCAATCATTTGTCATATCTAAATTACTACCAATACCTTTTGCGTTAGGGAATATTTGTTTTAAGCATTTTCTAGCATTAGAGCCAATATATACTTTACTGTCTCTTGATATTACATTTGGAAAATACTCGGCTAGGTCCATAGCAAAAGCACATAATACAAAGTTCTGTCTTTTATATCCTCTATCAATAAGCCATTTGTTTCCTATGTCTACTATCTGATAAATCTCCGGACTCCATTTAAGGTTTTCAGTAATATGTGTTACTAACTCTAAAGCATCTTCTTTAATAAAAGCATTTAATCCTTTAGGTATCATTGGTAGTAAGTAACCTTTGTTATCGCTAAACTTTTTATCTGGTAAATCTTCTAACCATTGCTCTTTAGTATATCTACCGTTTTTTATAGAGTCTACTATCCAAAAATTACCAAAGCCATGAGAGCCATAAGGTAAATCTCTTTTAGGTATATAGTTAATACCAGAGCCGCAAAGTCTAAATAAGTAAGATAAAAAAACAAAATCAAAATTAGTAAAAGTAGTATCTACAAAGTAATTACCATTACCTTTCGGGTCTTTGTCTTTTAGCATAATAGCCTCAAGTAAACTACTAAAAGCTGCATATCTTCTATTTACAACATCATATATTGGTACATGCCAAACCAAGTCGTCATTGATATCTTCTTTTGTCCAATTGTAACCTTCGTAAAGTCTTTGTTGGTTTAACTTAGCTTTCTTATAATAATCTTGAAATTCTACTAACATATAAAAGTATCTTTGTTTAAATATGAGTCTGGTCTTACGTGTACTGATTGTCTTGCTTCCATATCGTCAAAACTTAATGGGCTATCTAACCAAGGTTCTATAAATTTAAAATTATATACCTTAGAATGCTGACGCATATAATCATTAAACAAATTACGCATTTGCTCTCTTTGTTCTTGTGTACCAAAAAACGGTTTGTCTTTATATAAACCTGTACCAGGTATTTTCCTAGACTCATCTTCGATAGCTAATAAGCCTTGTATAAATACTTTACAACCAGTGTCTTTATTGTATTGATAAGCAAATTTCGCGTAGTCTTCGCATAGTTTTTCTATAGTATTTATAGGACTACTTTGACGCATTACGTGAAAACGTATGTCTATATTACCAAAGTACATATATAACTCTTTAAGATTATCTTTGTCATAATAACTATAAGGGTCTTTTAAAAAGCCGTGTAATGTTTTACCGTCAATCCTTTTTATATTATATCCTTTTTTAAATACAGACAAAGAATGCGAGTCACCTAATATAAGTTTGTCACCTGTCTCTGTATGCTTTAAGTGTACTTTTTTATCTGGTACTTGAGTTATCTCTTTACGCTTTAATAAGCCATCAAACTCAACCTCTTCGTTATAAGATATTAGCTTGCCTTTAAATATAGATAGTTCTTTTAATTTATCTATAGTAGCATCTTGTACACCTCCAAAAAAGTTCCATTGACCTTTCTTATAATTGATACCATTGTTGATAACTATATAATCATAGTTTTTAATATCTTTAGCATCATTTATAAAATCAGGATATACTCCGCATCTATCTTCTATAATACTAGCTAAGCAAAAAGTCCAACCAGCATTATGAGAGTTTAATCTTACTGGTATATTACCAAGTATATTTAGCATTGCTACCTTCATTATTCTCCGTTTTGATAGTTGTTTAATGCTCCTAAATAAGCTACTGCATCTAATAGATTGTCTTCTTTGTGGTTATAAGACTCTCTAGATAGCTTTAAAGCTACCATACATAGATACATATCTCTTGCGGTAATATGTTTGCCGGTAGTCGCTGTAGCAATAACAGCTGCTCTTTCCATACCTTTACTAAAAGGCCCGTACATACGTTCTTTTTCCTCTGAACGTTGATTGATTATTTTGTCTGCTTCCTTAAGTATATTCATTATTCGTAAGTTTCAAGTATTCTCTCTTCTAAGTCACCAATCAGTCTATCGTCAAATACATTATATATACCAGTCTCGCCAACAAATATATCATGTATCTCTACTGAAGGTGCTGAGCC